>ERZ767310.1624-NODE-1624-length-12473-cov-4.404977_pt1 | contig 12473 bp, 10 predicted proteins | sample MGYA00374954_ERZ767310 | MGnify/ENA primary metagenome ERZ767310 (study PRJEB28948, sample SAMN06267188) | marine metagenome | isolation source: Columbia River Estuary | place: USA:Columbia River Estuary, USA | collected 2013-07-23 ...
ATCAAATACACGCGCGAACCAGCAAGGTCCGAGATCTCAAGGATTTCGTGGAAATGCGAATAACTACGATTTAAATCGTGATTTCACTAAAGCAGATACGAAAAATTCAGAATCGTTTTATGAAATATATGAAACCATTAAACCTCAGTTTTTTATAGACAACCATACCACCAACGGTGCAGATTACCAATATGAACAAACGCTAATTTTTTCACCGAAAGAAAAATTCCCTCAATCGCTTAAAGCGGATGCTGAAGATTTTAGAAACACTGTGTTTAAGGAGTTAAAAAAGAAAAAAGTCGTTGCCGGAAACTTTGTGAATATATATGGAACAACACCAGATAAAGGATTTGCTGCATTTCATGAAACACCAATTTATTCTACGGGTTACACCGCATTGTTTAACACTTTTGGGATTGTTTCTGAAACACACATGTTTAAAACGTACAAAAGACGAGTGGAGGCAACATACGCCTTAAGCAAAACGGTTATTGAATATGCCAATGAGAAAGGTATTTCGATTAAAGAAAAAATGGATTTGGAAGAACAAACGATCTTGACAACTCTACCCATTCAATGGGAAATAGACTCCACTAAAAAAGAAGAATTAAAATTTTTAGGCTTTAGATATGAATATCAAACAAGCGAAGTGACCGGAGGTCAGCGCTTAAAGTATTTGGACAAAAAGAAAACCTATACCATTGACTATTACCCTTCCCATAAACCAAAGGTAGAAGTAACAGTGCCAGACTATTATGTAGTTCCAAAATCATGGAACAAAGTGCTGCATAGGTTAAATGTCAACTTTATAGAAACTACTGAGCTTGAGCAAAAAGATTATACCGTTGAAGCATATCGCATTAAAAGCTATGAAACTTCACGTTCTGTGTATGAAGGCCATTTTCGTCATAGTAAAATAGAAGTAGATGCATTTAAAAAAGAGATAGCTATTGACGAGCGCTATGTTCTTGTGCCAACGGATCAACGTGGCACAAAGTTGATTGTTCATTTACTTGAACCACAAGCAGAGGGGAGCTTGTTTTCATGGAACTTTTTCGATCCTATACTTCAGCAAAAGGAATGGTACAGCGACTATGTATTTGAAGATACGGCTAAAAAACTCTTAGAAGAAGATTCTGAATTGAAAGGAAAATTTGAGGCTCTTAAAAAAGAAGACCCTGAGTTTGCGAACAATCCCAGGGCTCAATTGTATTTTATATATATCAATTCAAGCTATTACGAACCAACGCATAACCTTTATCCGGTCTATCGTCTATTACCTCCCTGAAAACCACGAGCGCCAGGAGCGCCATGCGCTTTCTTAAGCTGTTGTTTCATGAATTTGGTTTGTTCAGCTAGAACATTTCTTTTATCCAATTTTTTTACTTCTGTTAAAAGTGTGGTTGCTTCTCTTTTTCGCCCTTTCGCGATTGCAAAACCTGCCAATTGAAGTTTCGCCATAGCCTTGTCTTGATCCATGTTTAGACCTGTATTCAAAGCTTTCTTCACTAAAGTTTCAGCCTTCCCAACACTTGTTTGAGAAACTATCATTCCTTGTAAAAGGTAATAATATGCACGGTTACCTCGGGTTAAACTTGCTTCTGGATCTTTAATACCATCAAGCATTTTCTGCGCTTTGGCCATATCTTGCTTTCGCATGTACCACAGAGAGATAAGAATTCTTTCGTTTCTAAAAAAAGTAAAAATCACTAACCCTGAGAGCAGTACTAGAGAAATTCCATTGCCAATATTTCCATCTATAAATTGGAAAACTGCCCAGGTTAATATGGCTGCAGATATGGAGAGACGTATAACTTTATTTAACATGTGTCTATTTTTTTAAGGGTGCCAAAAATACCTAAATGATACTAGCTTTGGCGTGAAGTTTATTATAAAATTCATGTTAAAATGGTCAGGAATTTCACATTAGAATTAGCTCAACATACTAGAGGTTTTCACTTGATTACTGAAGAAATTGAAAAGGTCATTTCCGGTCTTCCAAATAGCGGTCTGCTGCATGTGTTTATTCAGCATACTTCTGCAGGTTTAACTATAAATGAAAATTATGATCCTAGTGTGCGTGAAGATTTCAATACAAGTTTCAATAATTTGATAAAAGAAGATGAACGCTTTTACACGCATGTTTTAGAAGGAAGTGACGACATGCCGGCACATATTAAAACTGCTTTGGTGGGTACTTCAGTTTCCATTCCTATTATAAAGGGTAAGCTGGCTTTGGGCATATGGCAAGGCGTTTATCTCTGTGAATTTAGGAACGATGGTGGCCACAGAAAACTTATTCTCTCAGTTATAGAGTAATTACAGCAGGCTATAATAAATTCCTTTTTCGTCTACTTGGTAATCAATTATTACCCAACGCAATAATTTCGCTAAAGCATGGATGATTTTTGGACGAGTGATTTTGGAGAGTTTGGCCAACTCCTTATAGGTGATACCTGGGTTTGCTTCTAATAATTTCAAGATCTGTTTATCTTCCTCTTCGTATTTAATAAAAGTCTTGCTTGTTACTTTACTGTCTCGCCAATATTGCAACAAGACAGGATCGGACAAGAAATTTTCATCTTCTACTCTTAAATAAGCGAGCCATTTACCATCATCATTTTTAGCAAGGTGTGGCTTTTTAGATGAAGATGGAATATTCACTTCGAGAACATTTTTTCCTTTTTCTTTTATAATAGTGAAAGAGTACCCAACTTCAGGTTTGCAGAAAACTTCTGCAGCACCTTCTATCATATGCATCTCGTCTTCAACATGCACGCCAACAATACGACCACTGTCTTTAACTCCAATTAGCAAGCGGCCACCATCTGTATTTGCAAACGCACTTAAGGTGATTGCTATCTTTTTCTGATTACTAATGCTGTGCTTAAAATCTTGCTGCTGATGTTCGCCTTCCGAAATAAGTTGGTAAAGAGACATAAATTGATTTTTTCTTATGACGAATGAAATGAATTTTTCTTAAGTGTCAATTGAGGAATTTTAACTTGCAGCTGACTTGATACTTCGCCTATTCAAGTACTGGAGTAGTCGCGAAATTTTCGTCATCCTCTTCTAGGAGCTTCATAATAGAATCACTTTCAACATAACGTAAAAGGCTGATACGAATAAGATTTTTACAGATATTGGCAATAGTAGCACTGTCGTTAACGACTGAAGTAGCCATGTTTCTTGTGATTTTATTCTCATTAATGAGCGCATCAAGAGTTCCATCTTCTATCACATCATTTTTTCTGTATTTCTTTAACATTTTTTCTAAGGCCTCTTTGTGCTTTTTAGGGTTTTCTTCTACGCTCGCAACAAGTATTTTACGGTAGATTTTAGAAACACGCTTCCGCATTTTATCATACTCTAATCTTATTTCTGCATTATTAGAATTAAGGTATTTGTCCAGATTTGGCTGAACGCTGCGCGAGTCTTTTATAATTTCTACAATGTAGCGATTGGCAATTTTAATATTATTAATACTTGTCGTACGCTCTGGTAACAAAGTAAAGTTCGCTTGAATATTTGTTGCAAAGCCAATAATCTCGCTATAAATGCCCTTTATTTTAAGGTAATATATTTTGTCAATATCAATAGCAATTTGGTTTCTAGAGGCGCTTATTACTTTTTTGATGTTCAAATTTGATTTAAGATCTTCTCGATGAAGGTTGAGTGTGTGTAAAGTGATTTCAAAAACAGGTCCTTCGAATAATCGTTTTGTTTCATCGAGCAAAGCTCTTACGGCAGTTTGCGGATAACGCATTGCGCTATTCGTTAAGAATTTAGGTTTGTCAAAATCTGGTTCAGGTTTAATCCTTTCCGGAACCATTTTGATAACAAGGTTTTCAATCTGTTTTATAAACCCAACCAAAAGTAGGACGTTTAAGATATTGAAAACGGAGTGAAATATAGATAAGGCAAGAGGCATTGAAGCAGGTGTGCTGAATGGAGACCCTTCATTAAAGTCGATGTATTTATCTATGAGCATTAAAGTGGGATGCAACAAAAACAACATAATTAAGACACCTACACCTTGAGTAATAAAATGAGAGCGTGCGGCTCGTTTTGCATTTGTGTTGGCGACTATGGCACCAAGATTTGCTGTTATGGTTGTTCCTACATTTAAACCTAAAACCATTGCTGCTGCAAGTTCAAAAGGTATCCAACCTTGGTAACACATAATTAGTGTAATCGCCATTGCTGCACTCGATGACTGTATTATTACGGTGAGAAGTGTTCCAATACCTAAAAAAATTAGAATGGACCAAAAGCCTAGATCAGTATAGTTTGTTAGAAACTCAAGTATTTCTGGGTTTTCTTTAATATCTGGAACAGCTTCATTTAGAAATTGTAGGCCCAAGAATAGAATAGCAAAACCTATAATAAAATATCCCCATTGACTGTTTTGCTTCTTTTTAGAAAAGGAAAGTAAAAACCCTATTCCCATTAAGGGGAGAGCCATGGCGCTTAAATGAATTTTAAATCCAATTAATGTAATAAGCCAAGCGGTTACGGTAGTTCCTATATGAGAACCCAAGATTACACCAATGGCTTCGAATAAGGTGAGGAGCGAAGCGTTAACAAAGCTAATAACCATTAATGAAGTTGCAGATGAAGATTGGATAATAGCAGTGATGATAAATCCTGTTAAAACAGCTAAAAATCGATTAGAAGTAAGAGACGCAAGAATAGATCTCATTTTGTCTCCTGCTACTTCAATAAGTGCATCACTCATGACTTTCATGCCATACAGAAACAATCCTAAAGAGCCTAGAAGTGTAAAAACATCGCTAATTCCATATGTCATAAATGAGTGTAGTTTAGAGGTTAACCAAATGGGTTAGAATGACATGTCTAATTTCTTCAATTTTTTACAAAATAAACTGACTTATAACAGAAAGCCTGCATTGATTTAATATTAAATTTATGCGTTAAGAATTTTAATAAAATTAACAGAACCTTATTCTTTGTCTTATCAACCTAACCATCTATGGATACTTTTTACCTTGTAATTGTTGCATTCCTTTTTATTCTAGCTATATCAGACCTTGTGGTTGGAGTGAGCAACGATGCAGTTAATTTTTTAAATTCTGCTGTTGGTGCGAAAGCCGCACCTTTAAAAGCTATTATGCTCGTTGCTGCATTAGGTATTGTGCTTGGTTGTACATTCTCTAGTGGGATGATGGAGGTCGCCAGAAAAGGAATATTCCATCCCGAGTACTTCTACTTTTCGGAAATCATGATCATCTTTTTGGCCGTCATGGTTACGGACGTAATTCTTTTGGATACGTTCAACTCCTTTGGTATGCCAACGTCTACAACAGTTTCAATAGTTTTTGAGTTATTGGGAGCTGCAGTGGCTGTATCTATTATTAAAATCTATTCAGACCCAAATGCCTTAGGTATTGGAGAGTATATAAATTCAGGGAAGGCGCTTTTAATTATTGCCGGCATTCTCTTGTCCGTAGTGGTTGCTTTTACTTCAGGGGTAATCATTCAATATTTATCAAGACTGTTATTCTCGTTCAATTACGACAAAAGACTTCGCTATTTCGGCTCCATTTGGGGCGGCTTAGCCATTGCAGCGATTACCTACTTCATCCTTATTAAAGGAGCAAAAGGCTCTTCATTTATGAGTGATGATTTGAAAGATATAGTGAAAACCAATGCCACATTTATTATTGCAATGAGTTTTGTAAGCTGGACCATTTTACTTCAATTAATTCAATGGTTTACAAAATGGGACATTTTAAAAATCATTGTTTTGATCGGGACGTTTGCATTAGCCATGGCCTTTGCCGGTAATGATTTGGTAAACTTTATCGGTGTGCCATTAGCAGGTTACAACTCGTATGAATTATTTATTGCCAATGGAGGTGTTGAAGCAGACGGTTTCCTCATGGAGGGTTTAGCTGGTAAAGTGCCAACACCGACTTTGTTACTTTTAATAGCTGGAGCAATCATGACTGTAACACTGTGGCGTTCTAAAAAAGCAAAACGCGTTATCCAAACTTCTTTAGATTTAGGCAGACAGTATGAAGGCACAGAGCGTTTTGAATCTTATGCGATTTCTAGAAGTTTAGTGAGAAGTTTTAGTAAAATGGCATATGGTGTGAATAAGAAGTTACCAAAAAGCTGGAAGAAGAAAGTAGAAGAACGTTTTGATGAAAGACCTTTTCTGGTAAAGCAAGCAGCTATGGGAGAAGATGCTCCTTCTTTTGATATGATACGTGCTGCAGCCACATTGGTAGTAGCAAGTATTTTAATTTCTATTGGTACAGCCCTTAAACTTCCTCTTTCTACGACCTACGTAACCTTCATGGTATTTATGGGCACTTCTTTAGCTGATGGAGCTTGGGGAAGAGAAAGCGCTGTTTACAGAGTTTCAGGTGTTCTGTCTGTAATTGGAGGATGGTTCTTTACCGCATTTTCTGCATTTGTTGTAGCATTCGTAGTCGCAAATGTTTTCTACTTCGGAGGCATGATTGCGATAATCGTTGTTTTGGTTCTGGCTGTATATTTCATTGTTCGTTCTCATAGACAGCAGGATAAAAAGTTAGAGGAGCAATTGGCTTTTGAAAAAAGTATTGAAGAAGGTGTTTACGATAAAGCAAAAGTTATCAAGCTTTCAGCTGAAAGTTTAGATGGTATTCTAGCTAAACTTTACAATATTATAGAAGACGCTATTGATGGTCTCCACACTGAGAATTTAAAGAAGCTGAATAAGTCGGCTAAAAAAATTGATGTGATAGAAGCAAAAGCGGTAAAACTCCGAAATGCTGCCGCTAAAGCTTTAGATGCAGTAAATGAAGAGGACATGGAGTCTGCACATATGTTCATTTTAGTGGTAGACTACTTAACTGAAATGACCAAGCACGTAGACGCGATAGTAGTTTCTTGCTTGAATCATGTAGATAACAATCATAAGCCAATGCTCGATGAGCAAATTGAAGAGCTGAAGTCTATAAATACAGAATTGAGAAAACTACTTAGTTCAACTATTGTTGTCTTTAAAAATTTAGATTTGGCTGAAGCTGAGCAATCTTTAGCGGATTCAGAACCTTTTGTTAAGTTGGTTAGAACGATTCGAAAAAATCAATTAAAGCGTATTAAAAATCATGAAATCGGTACTAAAAACAGTATGCTTTTCTTGGCTCACTTAAGTGAATTTAGAAATTTAGCATTGTTCTCAAATAGACTTGTGCAGGTTTGCTACGATTTGGTAATTAATCCTGACGAAACAGAATCTGAGCAAACCGAAGAAAAGAAAATTGATCTTTAATACAGCAGAATAGTCCAAGAATTTTAAAATTTGTCTTAAACTCATACACGTGCAATTTTTAGTTGGTTAACTCTAAATTGCACGTGTAATTTTTTTAACTATGAAATATTTATTTTTTTGCATTCCATTACTTTTTATCAGCTGCGGAGATGATTCAAGTACATCCAATTCAAATGGCGATATAGTTGCCTCAAAAGCATTGTCTTGGGACTATGAAATGGTAACAGTATCCGGAAGCAATCCAGCTTGTCCAGATCAAAATTACTGCACAAACTTAAAATTTGAATATCCTGTCTTTAAGGGGGAGGGAAGTGAGCGTGCTAATTTAAATGTAGGCCGTTTTTTATCTGAACGCTTAGGATTGGTGGTAGAAGAGGAAAGTGATTTGCTAAATATTGAAGAAATGATGACTTCATATTTCGACTTTTGGGAAACACAGAGAGAAATCGATCCTAGTTTAAAGATTTGGAAAAACGACATAAAGTTGACAAGTATTGATAATGGCTTAGGAATAACCTCATTGAAATTTTTAATAGAATCTTCTGTTGGTGATTTTGAACCTTATAGCTATTACCATGTGGTTAACCTTACTGAAAAGACAGGTGAAGAAATCATGCTGATTAATCATGTTTCAGATTTACCTTCATTTATCATGTTAAGCCAAAATGAGTTCAGAAACCATTACAAGATGCCAAACAATCAACCATACACCGCCATTGGTTTTGACTTTGAGCAAAACGTTTACACGCTACCTTTTAACTATGTGTTTACGTCAGAAGGGTTAGAGTACTTGTATAATGCAGATGAGATTTCTTTGAATGCAACAGAGGCACAAAGTTTCGTTGTGTCTTATAAAATGCTCGAAAATTTACTCGACCTAAAAACAGATTTTCAAGAAGAGTATTTTCAAAAACAACGTGAGTTAGAAGCTGAATTGAATTAATCTATATACAACACCAAGCCTTTTAAATACTCACCTTCAGGGTGATAGATGTTTATAGGATGATCCTCAGGCTGCACTAACTGCTTAATTATTCTAATGTCGCGTTTTGCTTCTATTGCAGCGGCTCTAACAGTATCATTAAACAATTGTCTTGAGATGTTTTGAGAACAGGAAAAAGTAAATAATATAGATCCTTTTTTCATTTTCTTCATGGCTAAAGCATTTAAGCGTTTGTAGCCTTGCACTGCATTGTGAATGGCATTTCTTCTTTTTGCAAACGCTGGTGGATCTAGAACAACAACGTCATAATTGATAGCTTCGTTTTTTAAATATTCGAAAGCGTCTACGGCATAGCCTTCGTGATTTGTGCTGACCCCATTCAACTCTGCATTTTTATTGGCCATCTCAATGGCGTCCGCAGAAAGGTCTACTGAAACGACTTTAGATGCTCCATTTTTAAGCGCGTAAACAGAAAAGCCTCCAGTGTAACTGAAAACATTTAAAACGTTTTTGTCTTTAGAGAATTCACCTAAAAGTTTACGGTTCTCGCGTTGGTCAATAAAGAATCCCGTTTTCTGACCGCTTTGCCAGTTTATCAAAAATTGATTGCCATTTTCCAAAGCGGAGGCCATCCCAGTATCGCCTAATAAAAATTCGCCTTCTTTTTCATGCTTTACATAAATAGTAGAAATACCTATGGGTAGTTTTTTGAGTGCATCAGCAATCAGATGGACATCGTTTTGCATGCCTGCTGAATGGCACTGAATAACAAGGTTTCCATCGTAATTATCCACAATTAACCCAGGAAGAGCATCCCCTTCACCAAAAACCAACCTATAGATGTTCGTGTTTTCATCAAAGAGATTTAGACTCTGTCTGTAGTTAAAAGCAGCATTAATTTTTTGAAAATAAAAGGCTTCTTTGTCCGAGAGTTTTTCATACGAAAGAACCCTTACTGCAATTGAGCCAGGTGTGAAATGACCAACACAAATAAAGTTATCGTCACTGTCTAAAACTTCAACCCAATCTCCGGCATCAATGCTGCGATCTAGCTTAATAAAAGCTCCAGAAAATATCCAAGGGTGTTTTCTGAAAATAGGCTTTTCTTTTCCGCGTTTTAGTTGAAGTGCCTTCATATCTTAATTGGTATTATACTGGGGAAGTTCTTTAATGAAATTATATTGCTGTGCTTTGTAATCTATAGTGGCAAAGAAATGATTCAATCCGTTTGTCACCCAGATAAATGGGACATTTAATTTTAAGTTGTAGCGCGCAATTTGGTCAAATACTTTTTGATCAATTTTGATACTTGCAGCTTTGCATTCAACAAGAATCAAAGGTTCACCGTTGTTGTAAACCAAAATATCAAAGCGCTTCATTTGCTCGTTAATCACAAGCTTTCCTTCTAATCCAATAGAAGATAGAGGGTAGTTTAGCTCTTGATTAAGAAAATGAACGCAATGTTGTCTTACCCATTCTTCTGGTGTTAAAACCAGATTCTTTTTTCTGATTTCATCTTTAACGAAAAGCTGCCCTTCTTTTTTAAAAAGTTTCAGGAGGTAGGTATTAAAATTGAGAACAGGAAACGATTTTGAAATATCAGTCACGCTTAAAAATTACGGGATTATACATTTCAGGGTTTTTCCCCGTATACTTTTTATAATAGATTTCTATGGCTTCGAGATCATTTTTAATGTCTCCAGTAGGATGAATTATTTTGTCTATTCCCGCTGTTTTTGTTTTGTAATCTAAATAACCTAAACATATATCTACATTGGCCTTAGAGGCAATATGGTAGAAGCCAGATTTCCATTCTTCAACACGACTTCTAGTACCTTCAGCTGGAATAACAATGGCCAATTCATCTTTTTCATTCAATATATCAGCCGTGTATTGAACTAAATTGTTCTTCTTTTCACGATTAACACCCAATGCACCGAACCATTTAAACAATGGCCCAGCAAACCCTTTGGTATAGGAATCTTTGATAAAGAACTTTAGGTCAATACCCATTAGCCAAAAAGCAGCAAGGGTAAAAGGGAAGTCCCAATTTGAGGTGTGTGGTGCTGCAATAACTACAGAATGCCTGACTAATTTCAAATCAACATTGAGTTTAATTTTCCATCCAGCAAGTTTAAAGAATAGCTTAGCTAAAAGTCTTTTCATAGAATTAGATTAAAACGAATCGTGGAAATAGTCGTTTGAAAACCCGAGTAAATATACTTTATCTGTTGCTCTGGTCATTGCCGTGTATAACCATCTGTAATACTCAGCATCTGGTTTTCCTGTGGGCATCCAACTTTGTTCTACAAACACATTTTTCCATTGACCGCCTTGCGCCTTGTGGCAAGTTACAGCGTAAGCAAACTTAACCTGTAATGCATTGAAATATTCATTTTTCATTACGGCTTGTAGGGCTTGTGTTTTTGATAAATGTTGGTAATCCTGTAACACTTCATTGAGAAATGCACTTTGTTTTTGATAGCCCAAGTTTGGACCTTCTAAGTCAAGAACATCTAGAAGTATTTTAACTTCAATAGGCTTTTCGCTTGGGAAGTCTGGGAATCGTACTTCGGCATCTGCAAAGCGGAAACCGTACAATTCAATGATGTTCTTATAACTCAATATTTCAAGGGTTTCACCATTGGCTATAAAACCCATTTCTGATTTTTTCTCCACCCAGAAGTAGTTATTCTTCACAACCATTAATTCGTCACCAGATGCGAGTTCGTTCTCGAGCCATAATATCTGTGATCGTATTTGGCGATTATAGAGGTTCGCTCTTTTGTTAGAACGAACAATGAGTTTGGTTTCTTCTTGCTCATTTTGAAAACACTCCGTCATTCTATCTTGAATGTCATAACCATCAACCAATCTTATTAAATCTGCGCCAACGTTAAATTTTAATCCTTCGAAGATTTTGTCATGTAAATAGTCCCTTATCAAAGTAGCATTCGAAATAATTTGGCTTTCGCTGGCTTGGCGAACCACTTGAGTCAGCTCTATACTTTTAGGTTTATCACTCAGTATGGCTTGTAGATAATTCAAGTTTAACGCTGGGCTTTCTTCTTGTCCAACAGGAGGGAGCTGCGCATTATCACCCACAAATAGAATGCTGCACTGAGAGCCTTCACTCACGAATTCTAATAAATCGTGTAAAACAGATTTTGATGTCCCGAATTCAGAAGTTGAGTTCGCAGTAATCATTGAAGATTCATCTACAACGAATAGCATTCTAGTCGCTTTGTTTTCTTTTAACCTAAACGAAATTTTACTGCCAACTGTTGAAGGCATATAAATATATCGGTGAATTGTAAACGCTGCTTTTCCTGCATATTTCCCCATAACTTTTGCAGCTCTCCCTGTTGGAGCGAGCAGTACAGTTTTAAGGTTTTTAGCATTTCTTGCTTTTACCAAAGAAGCTATAAGTGTTGTTTTTCCCGTGCCAGCATACCCTTTTAAAACAAAAGCAAAGGCACCAGCGCTTAAAAATTCATCGAATTTTAAAATGGCATCGTTTTGGTTATCAGTAACCTCAAACGGAAAATGTCTTTTTATTTCGGTATAAAATCTAGGTGAACTCAAGCAATGAAAACAATTAAAACGGGTGACTTTTCGGAGGTGCAAATTAAGGCTAAGTCATTTAAAAAAAATTGTAGATTTGTTGCCGTTCGGTCAAAAATAATAAGCAGAAAGTCAATATGAACAGAAAGGTAATTCTTGCCATAAACGTTGCGCTAACAATCATTGCAGTGTTTCTTGTATTTAAAATTTACAGACTCATTATGGAGCCTATTGAATTTGATAAAATGCGGGACAAAAAATTTGAAGTTGTGAAAGAATCTTTAATCAACATCAGACAAGCTCAGTTGTCATATAAGGCAGAGTACGGTCAGTTTTGTGGCGATGTTGATGTTTTATCTGCTTTTGTAGATACTGGGGCTGTAACCATTGTAGAAAGAAAGGATACAAGTTTCATGTCATACAACCAAACATATCAAAAAGATATGATGAAAGATTCTGTAATTGTAAGAACAATTGGAACAGTATCTGTTAAGAAAAACATATTCGGAGAGGACTTTGACGTCAACACAATTACTTATATACCTTTTTCAGACAATAAGAAATTTGAAGTAGGTGCAGGTGTTATTGAAAGAAACACAGTTAAGGTTCCCGTTTTTCAAGCCGTGGCGACTGATGAGAGTATTTTGTTCGGAATAGAAGAAAGATTTTTAACTTACATAG
>ERZ767310.1625-NODE-1625-length-12471-cov-5.114691_pt1 | contig 12471 bp, 11 predicted proteins | sample MGYA00374954_ERZ767310 | MGnify/ENA primary metagenome ERZ767310 (study PRJEB28948, sample SAMN06267188) | marine metagenome | isolation source: Columbia River Estuary | place: USA:Columbia River Estuary, USA | collected 2013-07-23 ...
GTGTGAAAATTCCATAGTTTATCATAAACGAGGAGCTTCAATAGGGTCTTCTTCAAATCCTAAAGAGAGAACTTATTTTTCTGAGATTAATATTTTCAAAAGTCGAAAAATATTTTTCAAAAAATTTAAAAAAGTAAGTTTTATGTTTTGGGTTTCAAGTATATTAATAATTCTAAATAGAGTCAAAAGATTTCAATTTAAACTGGCGTATGAGTTTTTAAAAATATCAATAAACTAACTATGAATTTAAGGGTTTTTTTCTTGTTTTTTATTTTATTACTTTCTGTTTATCAAGATTTTCCATTAGTAAATGTATTTGGCGAAATTGCAAGATCTCCAATAGTTTTTTTAACGCCATTACTCTTACTATACCTTTTAAAAAACTCTAAAATCCAAATTTCAGTTTACACAAAATACCTTACATTTTATATCTTATATTTGATTATCATAACAATAATATATTTGTTATGGATTTTTATAACTAAACAACAGTTGTTTTTTTTGGGTGAGAATATTGTTACTAAGTCTATAAAAATGGCTGTATACCCCTTAACTATTTTAATTTATTATCAATTTATATATACTTTTTTAAATAAAGACACCACAAGGTTTGAGATATTATTTAAATCAATGTTAGCACTAGAGTTTTTTTTAATTATTTACCTAGTATTCGAAGCGTATTATTCAAAAACGTTAGAAATTTTTATGCCATATTTACATTCAAATGAAGATAAATACTGGAGAATTAGGCTTCTTTCTTTGGAAGAAAGCTGGGTTGGAAGCATCATAACCATTGTCACATTTACAACTATTTATTTGTCAATTTATTTAAACAAACGTAGTATAACTAAACTTTTTGTTTTCTCGCTATCTATCTTTTTTATTTTGTACTATACAATTAGAAGTGAATCAAAGGGTTACATGTTAATTTTTTTGTTATCCACCCTTCCATTGGTCATCAAATATTTTTATAATAATAAAAAAATTAGAAAATTTTTATTTCTAGGTACTACAGCTTTAGTGATACTTGGAATTTATGTTTTTTCAATTCTTTATGACACTATTGTAAGCCAACTTTACTACAGTATCACTTTCGGCACTAGGTTTTCTTCTTATTTAGCGTGTTTAAATAATTTTGTTTTTAACCCGTTTGGAGTTGGCTGGGGACCTTACCTTAATTACTATTTAGAAAGCCTAACCAGCGTAGTTGAATCATCTACTATGAGTTCATTTGAGTTACGTGAAGTTAAAGGCTATTTAACAACCACTAAAAATCTATCATCCAAAACATATTTTTTCGATAATTTAGTTTTTGGAGGGATTTTTTTTCTGTTATTTTTTTATCTGTTTTTTCTAAAAAGATATTTTATATTTTCCAAAATTAAATCTTCTAGCTTGACATTTATTAGAATACCTCTACTTTACATAATATTAAGTAGTGTAGTATATGTTACATTTGCCACAAAATATGAAATATGGTTCTTTTTAGCATTTATTGATGTTCTTGGTGCGAAATTAAAATCAGAAAAAAAATGAAAAAAAACATATTAGTAGTTTCTGGGTTTTTCCCATATCCAACGTTATTTGGAGGAACATTTGATATTTGGGAAAGGATAAAAGGATTGTGTCAACTTGGTTATAAGGTAGACCTATTATACACAGACAAAGCGTTTCCAAAAGAGAAAGATTTGGCTGTTGTCAAATCTTTTGTTGGTAAAATATACAGAGTGCAGAGAAAGAATTCAATTTTCCAGCTTTTTGATAAATCACCTCTTCAAGTGCTTTCTAGAAAAAACCTTGAGCATATAAAACTGGAAGACAAGTATGATATTATAATTTTAGAAACAGAATATGTAGGAAGAGTATTGCGAAATAAGACCGTAAGAGGGGATAAAGTTTATCTTAGAGTTCAAAATAATGAGCAAAAGTATTTTAGTAATCTTTCTAAAAGCACAGCAAACCCACTTCGTAAATTATATTTCTTTCAGGAATCTTTAAAATTTAGATGGTATTCAAAGTTTATTTTTAATTATGCAGATCGTCTTTGGTTTATTTCTTCTACCGAAGAAATGGAGTATCAAAAATTAATCAATAGTAATAAAAGTATTCACCTACCCTCTCCAATAAATGGAGGCTTCGCAAAACAAAAATTAGACAACAATAATGTTTTATTTATTGGCTCCTTGTTTATGGACAATAATATTCAGGGGTTAATGTGGTATTTAGATTACATTCACGACGACGTTTGTTCAAATTTCCCTGACTACTGTTTACATATATATGGGAGTACGGGAGTTTATAGTGAAAAACATTTTATTAATAAATTTAAAAAATTTAGAAGAATACATTTACATTTAAATTTAGAAAATATAGAAGAGGCGTATATAAACACGTCTGTATTTATAAACCCAATGTTGCAGGGAGCGGGCGTAAAGCTTAAATCAATTAATGCTATTGTAAATGGCTTACCGTTGGTGGCAACATCAACTGGAAGTGAGGGCATTGGGCTTGTTGACAAGGAAATGTTTTATTTAGCAGACACTCCAAAAGACTTTTCTAATGCTGTCGCACGAGCTCTAAAATCACCCAACAAAGGAGGTGTTGTAGAGGCGGCCCAAAATCATTTAAACTCAAATAATTATCTAAAAATTTTAGAATCAGAGTTAAAATAAAAAAAGATATGCTAACAAGGATAATAACTGCTTTAGACAAAAAAGAAACTAACAAAAAAGTTTATAATTTTCTAATTATTCTTGTAGCTGCTTTTCCATTGATAGGGATGAGAACTGAAATATATATCATAACTACTTGGTGTTTATTTAGTATTATTTTGACATTTAAAAACCGAAGCTATAATTTAGTTTTAAAAGATAAAAAATCATTTTTGATTTTAAATAGCTATTATTTAATGGCGTTGTTGTCATTTTTCATTTTTTCATTCGACTCACATCAAGCATTAAAAGATTTAGAAACAAAGGCATTATTTATAATTTTCCCAACTATTTTTTATTTTTCCCAGGATTTTATTAATAAGAAAACACTTGGAACAGCTCTGCTAAGCTTCGCTTCTTCCAATATAGTATTAGCAGCCTATGTTTGGGTTATAATTTTCAAAAAAGGTTTTATGGTTATGCTTAAATTAGATCACCACTATAATCCTGTATTTCGAAATGTTTTCAGCAATACAACACAGACCCATCTTCCATATTTGGGACTCTTATTTGGATTTTCCTGTGTTATTATGATACATTTCTTATTAAAAAATAAAACACACTATATTCTTAGGATCATAATTGGTTTTTCAATTTTCCTACTTCTTTTTTCTATGATGATCTTTTCTGCTAGAATGGCGATATTTGCTACTATAATTTCTTCATTAATGTTGTTTAAATCATTAAACCAAAAGCAAATAATGATAGGATTAGCTTCTGTTTTCATTATAGTTTTGATCTTATTTTTTTTACCACCTTCTAAAAGAAGAATTTCAGAATTATCTCAAACAGAATTTATTCTTCCAAACAAAACGCAATCATCTAAAAACGTTAATTTCAGATACGGAACTTATTACTGTTCAATGGAAGTTTTAAAGAGTAACTGGATATTTGGCTTGGGAATAGGAAACGTGCAAAAACAATTGAACCAGTGTTACCAAGGTTTTGATTATGAGAATTTTGATGACTTTGGCGTTCGAAAGTATAATTCTCATAATCAATATCTAAACGCATGGTTGACTTTTGGAATACTTGGCTTAGGAGTGTTTATTTATTTTTTATACTATTCTTTCAGTAAAGCTACAATTTTACATAAGAGTTTCCTTATACTTTCTCTTTTGGCTTTGCTGACAGAAAATTTGTTTGAACGTGAAATAGGCGTTATGTTATTCACTTTTTTTAATACCCTGTTCTTTGTTTCAACAAGAAAAATAAAATCAACTTAACAATTTAAAAAAAATGAAAAAAGCATTAATTCATGATTGGTATACAGTCTATGGTGGCGCAGAAAGATGTGTGGAGAGTTTTACCAATATTTGGGATGACTTTGATCATTTTTCTTTGATAGATGATTTATCGGAGCCCCATAGAGACCTCATACTTAAAGGAAAAAAAACGAACAATTCTTTTATTCAAAAACTGCCATTTTGGAAAAAAAAGTACAGAACATACCTACCCCTTTTCCCTTTTGCGATTGAACAGTTTGATTTAAGTGATTATGAATTAATACTATCATCGTCTTCATCAGTAGCAAAAGGGGTTCTAACAACGCCTAGCCAACTTCATATTGCTTATGTGTACTCTCCAGTTAGATATGCATGGGATCTGTATCATCAGTATCTTAAAGAATCAAAATTAGATTCAGGAATCAAAGGACTTTTAGCAAGATATTTTTTATTTAAACTTAGAGCATGGGATTTTTCAACCGCTAACAGACCCGATCATTATATTGCGATTTCTCAGTATGTCGCCAAACGAATAAAGAAGATATACAATAAAGAATCTATTGTTATTTACCCGCCTGTTGATACAGATTCATTTACCTTAACCACTGAGACAAGTGATTATTATATAACCTGTTCAAGAATGGTTCCATATAAAAAAATTGATTTAATTGTTGAAGCATTTTCAAAAACCAATAAAAAATTAATAGTCATAGGGAATGGTCCAGATTTTAAAAAAATAAAAAATCTAGCAAGTTCTAACGTTGAACTTAAAGGTTATGTTGAAAAAGATGAGATGCTAGGTATGATTAAACGCGCAAAAGCTTTTATATTTGCTGCCGAAGAAGATTTTGGGATTGCACCAATTGAAGCCCAAGCCTGCGGAGTTCCCGTTATTGCTTACGGAAAAGGCGGTGCTTTAGAAACAATTATAGGTGTTTCATCTAATCAAGAGTTTGATAAAAAAAATGTTACAGGCATTTTTTTTAATGAGCAAACGACATCTTCGTTATTAGATGCGGTTAATTATTTTGAAAAAAACGAAACCGTTTTTGATAAAAAAGTAATAAGATCAAACGCTGAACGGTTTAGTAAAGATCGGTTTGAAAAAGAATTTAAAAGAACAATAGAAAGATTATATATCAATTGGAAAAAAAAGAGCTAAAATGAAAAAAGCAATAATAACAGGAATCACAGGGCAAGATGCGGCCTATTTAGCAGAGCTTTTATTAGAAAAAGATTATCAAGTCTATGGAACCTATAGAAGAACAAGTTCAACAAATTTCTGGAGAATTGAAGAATTAGGTATAGATCAGCATGAAAATTTAACTTTATTAGAATATGATTTAATAGATCTCTCGAGTGCTTATAGAATTATTAATGAAGTGAGGCCTGATGAAATCTATAATTTAGCCGCTCAAAGTTTTGTAGGGGTGTCATTTACACAGCCAATTGCGACGGCCCACATCACGGGAGTTGGTGCATTGAATATTTTAGATGCAATTCGAACGATTGACCCGACCATTAAATTTTATCAAGCATCTACATCAGAAATGTTTGGCAAAGTTAAAGAAATACCACAATCTGAAGAAACCCCATTCCATCCAAGGAGCCCTTATGGAGTTGCTAAAGTATTTGCACATTGGTCAACACTTAACTATCAGGAATCGTATAACTTATTCGCCTCTAGCGGCATATTATTCAATCACGAATCACCACTTAGAGGAAAAGAATTTGTGACTCGCAAAATAACAGACGCCGTTGCAAAAATATCATTAGGGCTTTTAGATGTTATTGAATTAGGAAATCTCAATGCCAAAAGAGATTGGGGTTTTGCAAAAGACTACGTTGAAGGGATGTACCGAATCCTGCAAGCAGAAAAATCGGATGTATTTGTATTGGCAACAGGAAGAACAGAAACTGTTCGTGATTTTGTTGAAATGGCTTTTAAAGCGGTTAATATTCATTTGAGATGGGAAGGTAAAAACGAAGAAGAAGTTGGAATTAATTCAGAGTCGGGAGAAATATTAGTGAAAGTTAATCCAAAGTTTTATCGTCCTGCTGAAGTTGAATTGTTAATTGGAGACCCTACTAAGGCTAAAAACATTTTAAATTGGGAAGCTAAAACCACTTTGGAAGAGCTATGTGAAATGATGGTAAAAAGTGATATCGAAAGAAACAAAAATGGAGGCACCTTTTAAAGAAAAAGTATTTATTACTGGGATTAACGGATTCACGGGAAAATATTTAGAAAAACACCTTACAGGAAAAGGCTTTCAGGTGTACGGCTCTACTTTAGATGAAACGAATGTCTCAAATCATTTTAAGTGCGATATTTTAAGTGAAAACGCTCTGTTTGATGTATTAAATAAAGTTAAACCAAATTATGTAATCCATTTAGCAGCTATTTCTTTTGTCGCTTCAAAAAACCAAGAAAACATCTATACGGTTAATGTTTTTGGTACCATAAATTTATTGAATGCAATAGAGAAACTTGATTATAGTCTTAACAAAATATTGATAGCAAGTAGTGCCACAGTTTATGGAAATGTTGAAGGCGAGTTGAATGAAACAATGTGTCCTAGGCCTGTAAACCATTATGGCAACAGTAAGCTAGTCATGGAAAATATGATAAAACCATATTTCGACACATTAAATATTATTATTTCAAGACCATTTAATTATACAGGAGTCGGCCAGGAGCCTCATTTTTTAGTTCCTAAAATCGTATCTCACTATAAGCTTGGTAAAGAAAAAATAGAGTTAGGAAATATAGATGTATTGAGAGAATTTAACGATGTAAATTTTGTGGTAAAAACCTATACTGAACTTATGCTCTCTAACACGTGTTCAGAAATTGTAAATGTTTGTAGTGGAAATGCAATAAGTATTAATACGATCTTAAGCGCTATGAGTAATATCACTGGAAATACAATTAAAATAGAGATTAATCCAAAGTTTGTAAGACCAAATGAAATTAAAATTTTAAAAGGATGTACTAAAAAAATGACTAATATAATCGGAGATGTTACAGATAATTTTAAAATAGAAGATACACTTAAAAAAATGTATCAGAGCTAAGGTTTATATTTAGAGCAACTTTTTTACTACTTCGAAAATTTAAAAACACTAACAATCTCTCTAGGAGTAATATTTTCTTACCTTTGTAAATTCGTTAAATAATTTTATGCCTAAGACCGTACTTATTACAGGAGCCGCAGGGTTTTTAGGATCCCATCTTTGTGATCGTTTTATCGATGAAGGATTTAGAGTCATCGCTATGGATAATTTTATCACAGGGGATAAGGACAATATTCAGCATTTATTTGACCATCCAAATTTTCATTTTATAGAGCATGATGTTACGGTTCATATAGACATTAAAGAACCTTTAGACTATGTTTTGCATTTTGCATCCCCAGCAAGCCCTATAGACTATCTTAAAATCCCTATTCAAACCCTTAAAGTAGGTTCTTTAGGGACACATAATTTATTAGGACTAGCCAAAGCCAAAAAGGCACGTATTCTTATTGCATCGACCTCTGAGGTGTATGGAGACCCCTTAGTGCACCCACAGTCCGAGGATTATTTTGGAAATGTGAACTCTATTGGTCCTAGAGGTGTTTATGATGAAGCAAAGCGATTCCAAGAAGCCATAACAATGGCTTACCACCGATTTCATGGCTTAGAAACTCGTATTGCGCGCATATTTAACACCTACGGACCTCGAATGCGTCTTAACGATGGGCGCGTCATACCAGCGTTTATGGGACAAGCATTGAGAGGCGAAGACCTGTCAGTATTTGGCAAAGGCACTCAAACGCGTTCCTTTTGTTATGTAGATGATTTAGTTGAAGGGATTTATCGGTTGTTATTTAGTAACTACTCTACACCTGTCAACTTAGGAAATCCTGATGAAATCGCAATCATTGAATTTGCAAATGAAATTATAAAACTAACAAACTCTGATCAAAAGATCGTTTTTAAACCGCTTCCGGAAGACGACCCTTTAAAACGACAACCAGATATTACATTAGCTAAAAAAGTATTAAATTGGTCACCTCAAATACCTCGGAAAGAGGGGATGAAAATGACGTATAATTATTTTCAGAACTTATCAGATGAAAAGTTAACCAAGATTGATCACAAAGATTTTTCGAAACATATAAAACAGTAAGTGAGTTTATTTAAACACGGTCGGTATTCAAGATTTATAAAGCCCATTTCATACGTTACCGATCTGGTGCTTATAAATGCGCTTGGTCTTCTTTATTTTTTTAAAGAGATACATTCCCTTAGCTTTTTATTATTCATTTCTTTCGGATGGGTAATTACGACTTTTGTTTCAAGTTTCTACGAAGTTCAAAGGTTTTCTACTGTGATAAGAATTTTCAAACTTTTGTTTAGACAAATTCTCCTCTTCAGCTTAATGATGTTTGCATATTCAGGAATTAATTTTAGTTATAATTTTAGTCCGAACCTTATTATTAAATATATTTTAGCATCGTTTTTTTGTATTTCGATTTTTAAATATTTAATGTTTTTTTTACTAAAAAGGTATCGATCTGTTTTTAAAGGGAACATTCGGAAAACGATTATTTTAGGCAAAACCCCTCAATCTAAATCACTGGAAAAAGTCCTCTTAGACACCCCTACTTACGGCTTTCTTAATAAAAAAACTATATGTTTTAAAGACCGATCGAAACTAGATATAGAAGCTATTTTCGACTACATTACGAACGAAGAAATTGATGAAATTTTTTGTTCTATTTCAGAACTAAATGACGAAGATCTTTCAACGGTAGTAAATTATGCAGACAACAATCTTAAAGTCGTTAAGTTCATTCCTGATAGAAGTAAGGTATTGTCAAAAAAACTACAACATGATTATTACGGAATCATTCCAATTCTAACCCTTAGAACCATCCCTTTAGACGATCCTTTTAGCGCACTTTTAAAGCGGGTGTTTGACATCGTATTTTCTCTAGCAGTAATTATATTAATTTTATCTTGGCTTACCCCCCTAATAGCGCTTGTAATTAAAATGGAATCTGAAGGGTCTATTTTCTTTACGCAATTAAGAAATGGATATAATTTTAAATCTTTCAACTGTTTTAAATTCAGATCCATGGTGACCAATCCAAACGCAGACTTAGAACAAGCGACCCGTGGAGATACTCGGGTTACGGCATTTGGAAAATTACTACGTAAAACAAGTTTAGACGAGATGCCTCAATTCTTCAACGTGCTTCTAGGAGACATGTCAGTAGTGGGCCCCCGACCTCATATGTTGAGTCATACAGACATGTATGCTAAAAAAATAGATAAATTTATGGTACGTCATTTTGTGAAACCAGGAATCACTGGGCTGGCTCAGGTAAGTGGCTTTAGAGGAGAGGTGGAATCTGATAAAGATATCATAGGACGCGTACAACATGATATTTTTTATATCGAAAACTGGTCCTTTTTCTTAGACCTAAAAATAATTTTTCAAACACTTTTTAATTCTATAAAAGGTGAAGAAAAAGCATATTAAACCAAACCATTATCATGAATATTTTAATACTAGGCTCAGGAGGTAGAGAACACACATTTGCCACGAAAGTTTCTCAAAGTCCAATGTGCAATGCGTTATATGTTGCGCCAGGAAACTCTGGAACAGCAGCATTGGCTACCAATCTTGATGTTTCCGTTACAGACTTCGAGGGCATTAAAAAACAAGTTCTTGTACATTCCATTTCAATGGTAATAGTCGGCCCAGAAGACCCATTAGTAAATGGAATTCATGATTTCTTTTTAGCAGATACTGAACTACAATACGTTGCTGTGATTGGCCCTCAAAAAGCTGCCGCTCAACTAGAAGGAAGTAAGGAGTTTGCTAAAGAATTTTTATACCGTCATAATATCCCGACAGCAGCTTATCAAAGTTTTACAAAAAACAATCTTGAAACAGGTTATGCATTTTTAGAAACTCTAAAACCTCCATACGTTCTAAAGGCAGATGGTCTAGCCGCCGGAAAAGGGGTCTTAATATTGTCAGATATAAATGACGCCAAACAAGAACTTAAAAATATGTTGGTCGATTCAAAATTTGGAGTTGCAAGCTCTAAGGTTGTTATTGAGGAATTTTTAGACGGGATCGAACTAAGTTGTTTTGTACTAACAGACGGCAAACACTATAAACTATTACCCACAGCCAAAGATTATAAACGAATTGGAGAAGGAGATACAGGTCTAAATACAGGCGGAATGGGCGCCATTTCACCCGTCCCTTTTGCTGATGAGGTGTTGTTAAAGAAGATAGAAGACCGGATAGTAAAACCCACTGTTGATGGTCTTGCTAAAGATCAACTACCTTATAAAGGGTTTATTTTTATAGGCCTTATAGTTGTAGATAATGAACCTATTGTAATTGAGTATAACGTCCGAATGGGCGATCCAGAAACAGAAGCGGTATTACCAAGATTGCAAACAGACTTGGTTGAGATCTTTCAAGCCATTGATAAACAATGTTTGAATGAAATCGATATTGAAATCGACCCTCAAACCGCAGTAACTGTCATGTTAGTTTCAGGAGGTTATCCAGAAACCTACCAAAAAGGCAAGGAAATCAAGGGACTAGACAACGTTAAAGATTCTATTTTATTTCACGCGGGAGCAAATTATGATAATGGAAAAATTGTAACATCAGGAGGACGTGTCATGGCTGTCACATCTCTTGGAGCAGATTTTAAATCTGCATTAAACACTTCTTATAAATCAATAAAGCACATTAAATTTAAAGGAATGAACTACCGTAAAGACATTGGATTCGATTTATAAGTAAGAATGAGACGAAATGCTTTTATCCTCTTCATCATTGTCACTAAAAGACTTTAATTGTAACATCCAATATACAAAGGCAATCAATCCAATACTCATGAACATCCAGGACATTATGTTGGCGCCAAACCAGTTTTCTAGCTCAAGCGCTCTTAAAGCATCAAACGGAGCTAACAATACAGTCTCGAAAAAATCTTGAATAGCATTAAAAAAATCTTTCATTATAATGTGGTTTAAAGTTTACAGTTAATAAAGTGTCTATTTTTATTCTTGATGGACAAAATGTAAAAGACATTTTTATAATAACCTTATATTTACGTGGCAAATATAGTCAACACTTTATATGATTACAAGCTTTTTTAAAACATCTAAACCAATTCATTATATAATTTTCATAATTATATTAACCGCTGTATTTACTTTCCAACGAATTATTTGGGGTAACGACGTCATAAACGTCACTAGTATTTTAAAAGAAACGGCTTACTTATTGGTCGTTTTAGTGTCTTTTGTCATATTAATTTTTATAGTTACCAAAAATAAATTAACCCATAATAACAGTTACGCAGCACTGTACTTTTGTTTATTTGTAAGCCTTATGCCCTCTAGTCTAGAGGTGAATTCAGTACTAGTTTCTAATCTTTTTATTTTACTCTCTCTGAGAAGAATAATAAGTTTAAAAACCAAAACAAACATCAAAAAAAAGCTATTTGATGCCTCTATGTGGATCTGTCTCGCAATGATTTTTGAGCCTTGGGCTATTTTGTTTTCTGGACTCTTATTTATGGGAATACTTTTTTACTCCGTAGCCCAAATAAAAAATATATTAATTCCTTTTTTCGGAGTTTTAACTGTGGGGATACTTCTTTCATGCTTTCAGTTATTAACGGAAGGTGTTTTCCCAAATTATGCCAAATACCTTCCCGTTTTTAGTGTTGACCTCATCACACAAGAGTCCATAGTTACTCAAGGTGCATCCTTTTTATTTTTAGCAATTATTTTAGTTGTAATTCTCATATTAGTCGTAAAGGGAGTTCTCAAAAACCGAAAAAACAACCCTAGCTTCTTAGTGCTTATTTCAACAGTTTTTATAGGGATTGCTGTTTCCTTTCTAAGTGCGCAAATACCCTCAGGAGGCCATTTGTTTGCAGTAGTTCCTTCTGCTATTCTAGTGGCAAATTTTTCCGAAACAACTAAGTACCGCTGGTTGTCAGAACTTGTAACAGGAGTATTGTTATTAGCGGTAGTCCTTGAGTTCGGATTTAATATTTCTTCACTCGTAAACTAAACTAAAGAATTACACTTATATTTGCCACATAAACAAGACATCATGTTTTCAGACAAAGCCAATTCCATTTTTCAAGACGTTATAGAAACCTACAAAGTTCTAAATTCAGTTGACCAACCTTTTCAAAATAAACACGATAAAGGGGAAGACCTTATCGGATACTTACTTTACAGAAAATGCTGGATTGACACGGTTCAGTGGGCTTATGAAGATATTATCAGAAATCCAAAGATTGATCCCGTAGCAGCCTTAAAATTAAAACGAAAGATAGATGCTTCTAACCAAGACCGAACTGATACGGTTGAGTTTATCGACAGTTATTTTTTGGACACTCTCAAAAATGTTCAGGCAAAACCGACTGCCAAAATCAACTCTGAAAGCCCTGCATGGGTAATCGATCGTTTGTCAATTCTTGCACTGAAAATTT
>ERZ767310.1629-NODE-1629-length-12449-cov-3.995240_pt1 | contig 12449 bp, 12 predicted proteins | sample MGYA00374954_ERZ767310 | MGnify/ENA primary metagenome ERZ767310 (study PRJEB28948, sample SAMN06267188) | marine metagenome | isolation source: Columbia River Estuary | place: USA:Columbia River Estuary, USA | collected 2013-07-23 ...
TTTGTAATCATCCGCTTCTTTTGAAATTGCCTTAAGCTTCTTACTGTATTTAGGATTGGCCTCAGCTAGAGCATTCGCTTGAGTTGTAATCTCACTTAGACCGTGATGATAGTAAGCCATGTCTTCTGTTAAATTATACAAGGACATGACTGTGCTTTCCTGCGTTTTTCTATCTTCCTCAGAATAGGGAGAATCTTTATCATAACCCAACTCGAAAGAAGTTTCGTAGGTCTTTTTTCCTTTCGTTAAAACGACCTTATAAATTCCCATACTCAGATTTGGGCCGCTCATAGAGCCGAACAGCGCCATTCTATTATCTGTAGGAGCTGCCTTTGGTTTTGGCAATGAAGTTGGCATATCTACACTGTTAATACCCGCGCTTTTACCTGCCGGAAGCTTTTTAACCAACTTGCCGTTGGCATCAAATACTTCAATATACATTTTGCCGAAAGTGTGCCTCTTCTTCATGTAATAGGTGATTTGCGCATTTGTGTTGGGGTTTCCTCCTATGAAGTTCCCAGCACCGCCAAACCATCCTCCACCAGCTCCCGGGTCTTTCAACATGGTAGGCTCGCCCTCAAAAAACACCAAGTCTTGGGAAAGCAATTCTTCGTCTACTTTTCTTAACGGAGAAATGTCATCTATGATGATGATTCCTCTTCCATGTGTACCCATGACTAGGGCATTTTCTCTCTGCTGAATAACCATATCACGCACCCCAACTTTAGGCATGTTGTTCTCAAAACGGCTCCAGTTTTTACCACCATCAACGGTTATATATAATCCAAACTCGGTTCCTAAAAACAGTACGTCTGGATTAACAAAATCCTGACGAATACTTAATGCATACCCTTCAATATCTGTTGTAGTTATACTTTTCCATGTTTTACCTAAGTCATTTGTTTTGAATACATAAGGCGTCTTATCTCCGTTTCTATGATTATCAAAACACGCAAACGCAGAACCCGCATTAAATCGACTTGGCTCAATGAATGACACCCAATTGTTTTCTGGTAAGCCTTCAATGTTTTCTATCACATTGTTCCAATCTCCACCTTGGTTTTCTGTCACCTGTAAATTACCATCATCTGTACCGACCCAAATCTCATTTTCATTCTTATAACCTTCCGCAATAGCGTAAATAGTTGTATTGTTCTCTGCTGTAGAATTATCTACAGTGATACCCCCTGTAACTTTCTGTCTTTGTCTTTCTGGGTCATTTGTGGTTAAATCTGGAGAAATTCTTTTCCAAGAATCGCCTCTATCCATAGACATAAACAAGAATTGGGAACCAAAATAGAAGCGCTCGTCATTCGTCTCACTTAAGTGGATTGGCGCATTCCAGTTGTAACGAAACGACTTCTCTCCTTTTTCAGGATAAGGTTTAATATCCTGCGCTTGACCTGTTTTCTTATTGTACCTCACCATTTGTCCGCCTTGATACTCACAGTAGATTACATCTGGATCTGTCTTGTGGGCAAAAGAATAAAAACCATCACCACCAAAGGTTGAATGCCAATCGCTGTTTGTAATTCCGCCAGATTTTTGACTTGGCGCATACCACGAGCCATTATCCTGCAAACCACCATAGACATTATATGGTTTGGCATTATCTACACTTACATGATAAAATTGAGAAACAGGAAGATTCATATACATTCTAAACATGTATCCACCGTCATATGATTCGTAAACACCACCATCAGTTCCTACGATCATGTGCTTCTCATTGTTTGGATCTAGCCACATACAATGTACATCTGAATGCACAGCACTTCCCACAGCTCTGTAAGAACCTCCTGCATCGTTGCTGATTGATAGATTCAATCCGCCTTTTACAAGCGTTTTGTCGTTATGCGGAGACACTTCAATTCGCGAAAAGTAAAATGGTCTTACCGTAACACCGAAAACCCCTGACTGTCTTTCCCAAGTGGCACCAGCATCGTCAGAGGAATACATACCGCGTGTTTTCTCATTCTCCAATTCAACAGAAGCATAAAGCTTATTGCCGTTTGAAGGCGCTACAGCGATAGCAATTCGACCTTTTGGATCTGATGGAATCCCATTTTCTATTTTGGACCAATTCGCTCCACCATCTGTACTTTTATAAATTCCACTTTTACTTGTGTATCCTTTTAAGTGTTTCATTCCTGAATCGAAAAAATCAGGGTATCTTCTGTGGCTCCACATGGCCGCATAAAGCACATTGGGGTTTTCTGGATCAACTGCTAAATCTGAGCAGCCAGTGTGCTCATCTAGGTAAAATACTTTCTTCCAAGTTACACCTCCATCTTTTGTTTGGAATACACCTCTCTCCTCATTCGCGCTCCAAAGTTGACCTTGAGCGGCAACTGTAACCGTATTTGGATCGTCACTATTTACAATGATGTCTGCAATGCGTTCGCTTTCCGGCAATCCCATAAAGCTCCAAGTACTACCTCCATTGGTAGTTTTATACAAACCGTTTCCAACAGAAGTACTGTTACGAACCCAAGGCTCACCGGTTCCAACCCAAACCGTATCTGGGTTGTTTTGATCAATGGTAATTTTACCGATTGACATTGTATAGTCATCAAAGACTGGTCTGAATTCTGCTCCGGCACTTGTAGACTTCCAAACACCGCCACCGGCAGCACCTGCATACATGATGGTCGGATCATTGTTCACAACAGCCAAATCTGAAATTCTTCCACTCATGGTTGCCGGTCCTATTTGACGGGCGCGGATGGCACCAAATAAGGTTTTACCATCCATCTGAGTTTGCGACATTCCAAAGACGGGAAGACTCAACACGCACAGCATTATGTATTTAATTGTTTTCATTTTCAAAAGTTTTGGGTTAAAAAAACCCCGATGAATCGAGGTTTTAATTGAAGTTTTGAATATTACTCAGCGGCTGGCATTTCAAAAATGCTATCCTCTATATCAACGTTTATGTCAACTTTTTCAACAACGATTTGATTCACAACTTGACCTTCCATTTTTGTTTCAAAATAGTAAGGCATAATAATTCCGTATTCTGTTTCTTGATAGTCGCTTAAATATTCTTCTGCTGTTCCACCTTTACCTGGACCAACCTTTATTGTAGTTCTGATCATAATAGGAACAAAGTTTTCAGTATCAAAAAAGTGGTACTCCACAGATTCTTCCATATCGTTACCTACGTTTTTATGTACTTTAAGTTTGTAACAGTCTACCCCATCTATTACCTCTTTTCCCTCTAAAGTAATTTCATGGCCTTTCTTTTTGTAATCGATATACTCAGATTCGAAAATTGCCTCTTCAGCCAATTCTTTCGTTTCTTCATCTGTCATTTTCGCGGCTGTTTTCCCTCCAGCGAAAGGATTCAATGTCCAAGCAGTTTCACCATTGTAGCATTGTGGTATCATTTGCGTACCTTGTATATCTACTTCAATCCGCGTTTTATTTGGAGATTTACTCATGACAACAAAAGAAAAATCACCTTGAGGAGTTGGAACGTTGCCAGACATTTTCATTGTTTCTATTTTTTGCCAAAGCGCAAGGCCTCCAGTGTTATCAAAGTAATTTTTTAATATTTCGTCCACCGTTATGGCTTGTGCGCTAAACGCTGATAATAAAAGGGCAATTGCTAATGTTGATAATGATTTCATAGTTTTTGTTTAAGAATTAATTGTTTTCTGGATTAAAAGGAATTGCAAATCTGGTGGTTCCAAACATGCATTGCATATTCGTGGCATTGCCTTGGTTGTTAAAATCTATAGTAAATTGTTCAACTTTTTCTCCTTGTTCAGTGGGAACAATTACAGAAGCTACATCTCTAGAATGATCAGGTTCGAATGCACCCCAATTGCCTAAAGCAGTATTGAAAAATATTTCGAAGCTACCCTCACCAGGAATTGCATAAACCGCATAAGTCCCAGCGGCCAGCGAAGCATCTACAACGCGAACCTCTTTATTAAAAGTCACTTCAGTAGCTTCATTCGCACCTAAGCGCCAATATTTGCCAAACGGCTGCAACGCTCCTGCTGCTTCTGTTCCAAAAATCATTCTATCTCTTACTGAAGGGCGGCTGTATTTTACTGAAATTTCAAAGTCATTATTTGAGATATTCGCTTCACCTAAAGGGGACAATGTTCTGTTTCTATTGTTGAGATACGCCATTGAGCCAACAATCAGAACTAAAAAAACTCCAATACCAATAAATATTTTTCTTTTCATTTTTTGATTTTGATTATCGGATAGTAAAAGTAAGATATTTGCCACATGTGATACAGGTCATGGTTCCAATTGGCATTCCTTTAACAGAGCATATTAATGCTAAAGGACGTTTACATTAATAGTACTTTTGGCGCCTTGTTAGAATAAACTGTTGTGATAGAAATAGGCAAATACAATTTAGTTACGGTTATCTCAAAATCTGAAAAAGGGTATGACCTGGAAGACCGAGATGGAGAACGCATCTTCTTACCTGACTTTGAGATTGATTATGAAATTGAACTCGAGGAAGAATTAGAGGTGTTTGCTTACCGCAACAACCACGATGACTTTGTTGCTTCTGCATTTGAACCAACAGTGCTCCTTGGGGAATTTGGCTATGTACAAGTGAAAAGCAATAGCAATTTTGGTTCGTTCCTGAATTGGGGCATTAACAAAGATTTGTTGGTGCCTTTCAACCAACAGAAAAGCCCAATGGTTATTGAAGGCTGGTACATTGTGTATTGTTATTTAGATGAACGTTACAACAAGTTAGCCGCAAGCTCTAAAATAGACGGCTACTTAAGAGAACACCGCGATGAATTAGATGAAGGTCAGAAAGTGGAAATCATGGTTATTGATGAATCTGACTTGGGCGTTAACGTTATCGTGAACAACAGGTTTCGTGGGTTGATTTACCACAACGAGAATTTTCAAGATCTACATACTGGTGATAGAAAAGCTGCTTTTGTAAAATCAGTGCGCGAAGATGGCAAACTTGACATCCGCTTGACGCAAGTTGGAACGCAAGGTTTAGACAATGATTCTCAGTATTTGTTGAAAGAATTGAGAAATGCCGATGGTTATTTAGCTTTGACGGACAAGAGTGACCCTCAGGTTATTGCAGATGAGTTGGAAATGAGTAAAAAGGCTTTTAAAAGAGCTGTTGGTGCACTTTACAAACAAAGGCTTATATCTCTTGAAGATAAAGGCATTCGTATCGTCTAAATCAAAATCAAGCACCCTTTTTTATTTTTTAAAAATCTCACGTAACAACACTTTGATTTTGAAGTGTTTAATTCTGAGTTAAATTTTTGATTCTCAATTAGTTCGTTAGCGTATTTAAATTATTTTCGCGGCCTTAAATTTTACAGTTCATGATTGCAGCACAGAACATTTCTCTTCAATACGGAAAACGCGTTTTATTTGATGACGTAAACATCAAGTTTAGCGGAGACAATTGCTTTGGTGTTATTGGTGCCAATGGCGCTGGTAAATCTACTTTTCTAAAAATCCTTTCGGGTGAGATTGATCCTAATTCGGGACATATTTCAATGGAGCCTGGAAAAAGAATGGCTGTTCTTTCACAGAATCACTTTGAATTTGATGAATGTACAGTTTTGAATACCATTATGATGGGACACAAGAAATTGTGGAGCATTATGCAAGAGAAGGACGCTATTTATGCAAAGCCTGATTTTTCTGAGGAAGATGGTATCAAAGCATCTGAGCTTGAAGGTGAATTTGCGGAAATGGACGGCTGGAATGCGGAAAGCGATGCTGCGGCACTTCTAAGTGGTGTTAAGATTACGGAAGATAAGCATTACATGTTAGTAAAAGACTTGCCCGGAAACGAGAAGGTTCGTGTTCTTTTAGCACAGGTACTTTTCGGAAACCCTGATCTTCTTATTCTGGATGAACCAACCAATGACTTAGATATTGAAACGGTAAGTTTCTTAGAAGACTTCCTTTTGAATTTTAAAAACACTGTGATTGTTGTGTCTCATGACCGTCACTTCTTAGATACTGTTTGTACACATATTGTAGATATCGACTTTAAGAAAGTGAAAATGTATACTGGAAATTATACGTTTTGGTATGAGTCAAGTCAATTGGCATTGCGTCAAAGATCTAACGCCAACAAAAAAGCAGAGGACAAGAAAAAAGAATTACAAGAGTTTATTTCTCGTTTTAGCGCGAATGCGTCAAAATCTAAGCAGGCGACAAGTCGTAAGAAATTATTAGATAAAATAAACATCAATGAAATACAACCGTCTTCTAGAAAATATCCAGCAATTATTTTTGATCAAATTCGGGAAGCTGGCGATCAAATTTTAGAAGTGCATAATTTGAGTAAGACACTTAATGATATTAATCTATTTAACAAGGTTGATTTCAAAGTGAATCGTGGAGATAAAATTGCTTTTTTAAGTAAAAGTAGTTTGGCCATTACTACACTCTTCCAAATATTAGTTGGTGAGCTTGAAGCTGACAAAGGTGAGTTTGCTTACGGTCAGACGATCACAAAAGGTTATTTGCCAAACGAAAACACAGGCTACTTTAATGCTGATGATAATTTGATCGATTGGTTAAGACAATATTCTGAAGACAAAGACGAATCTTTCGTTCGTGGCTTTTTAGGAAAAATGTTATTTACAGGAGAAGAATCATTTAAGAGCTCTAGTGTGCTTTCTGGAGGTGAAAAAGTGCGTTGTATGCTATCTAGAGTAATGCTAGCTCAGGCTAACTTGCTCATCTTAGACGAACCGACCAATCACTTAGATTTGGAATCTATTACTGCCTTCAACAACTCTTTGGTTGATTTTAAAGGAACAGTATTCTTTACATCGCATGATCATACGTTTACACATACCGTAGCCAACAGAATTATTGAAATTACGCCAAATGGAGTGATTGACAAGTTGATGACGTATGATGAATACGTTAACGATACAAAAGTACAGGCACAACGAGAGAAAATGTACAAAGAGAAGGCAATGGCTTAATTATAGTCGTTTCGCATTTTTTAAAGGAGACCCATTACGGTCTCCTTTTTTGTTAAATTGTTACAGATTTCTAAACCTCACTATTATGTCAAAATATTTACTCTCAATTTTTGTCTGTTTGATATTTGTATCCTTTAACGTTGCCCAAGAAGAATATGGCGTAGATACAAACCATGATTTACCTGCAGGCTTGAATGTTGGCGATAAAGCTCCGTACTTTAAGGCTCATGATTTAGAAGGTAATCTTTTTGATAGCAAGGAAACCTTAAAAGATAAAGACATCATTCTTATTTTTTACCGTGGCCATTGGTGCGCTGCATGCGACATGTATTTGAGCAACATTAGCGATTCTCTGAATTTACTTTCAGAAAAAGGGGCCGTTGTCGTTGCAATAACTCCAGAAACGCCCAAGAACGCATTAAAAACCGTTGAAAACACAGGTGTCAACTTTATAATTCTTTCCGATCACAATGAAGAAATAATGGAGGGCTTTGACGTTGTTTTTAAGGTAAATGAAAGTTACCAGAAAAAAATAGATAGCAAGCAAGGTCAAGGCATTCATGACATCAATGAGCAAGATGAAGCAAGGTTACCTGTACCTGCCACATTTGTTATCCACCGCGATGGGAAAATTGGGTTTAAGCATTTTGACTTTGATTACAACAACCGCGCATCAGTCGCATCTCTTATTTCATACTTAGACTAAACATGAGAAAACATTTTATCACGCTAAGCATTCTATTTACGTCCTTACTCATACTTCAAGCTTGCAGCCCATCGTCTAACGTTGAAGACACTTTTGCTGATGTAGAAAAAGTTACCGTTGAAAAAATAAATGTTGATGGATCAAGAGAACTACTCTTCGAAGTTAGTGAGCAAGAGCAATTGACAAAGATTATAGAGTGCATTGACTTAAATACTAATGGTATATCTGGATGTGAGTTCGCAGCGCTTTTAACATTCCATGTGCCAAATGGTAAAATAGAAGGCTCTTGTAACTTCTCTGAAGACTGTAAGTCTATGTCATACACTTATAACAGTAATTTTTACACTAAAGCCTTAACAAATGATGGCGCCAAATATTTAAGACTGCTTACTGGGTTTTAAATGAATTGCCCAAAGTGTAAACATACCATTCAAAAGGAAGACGTAAATGTTTCCGCTAATGTCGCTGTATGTGGAAAATGCACTAACGTTTTTAAGCTGTCAGATTTATTAACCTCTAAAGATTTTAATGATACCGTTGATTTGAGTAATTTCCAACCAACATTGCTCTTAAAAAGTTGAATAGAATCGTGCTACATTACAAAAGGGTGTCATCGCTATAAAATTCATAGAGCGCTCAAAACATAGCCACATCGCCATCTATCTTGATTATAAAATTTCCAAAATACTGTCTTTCTGTTTATTGAACACAAATTCAAAGCCAATCTCTTTTCCCAAGAGCTGCTGTGCTATTGGTGAAATAGGTGAAATAACATAGTATTTGTCATTCTCAACAGACACTTCTCCAACGCCAATACTTATCCAGAATTGGTTACGCTCCGTTCTTATCAAGCTGCCAGCCTGTGCCATTAGACTTGGCTTAGAATTCTCAAAAGCATTCAGCTTCCTTAAATTCGTTTCAAGCCCCTGTAATTGATTTCCCAGTTTCTCAAGTTCCAAATGCGTCATCGCGGTTCCGGTCTCGAATTTATCTCCAGCAGAACTTTTGGTATCGCTATTGGCCGATTCATTTTGCAATGCCATCGCATCATGCACAGATTTTATCTTTGCTTTCAATTGAAGTGAACAAACATCAAACAACTTCTGTTTTTTTAGTGTCATCATTTCAAATTAAGTTTTTTAATGCTGAATCTAAATCTGGATATTTAAAATTGAATTTTACTGACTCTAGTCTTTTAGACACAACAAACCTACCATAAACAAGTAATTCATAATCTGTCTTAAAAAATAGTTTTGCGCCTAGTTTTAACATGAGCAGCGGGGTGCTCAATCCAATCGGCATTTCTAAATGCTTTCTCAGCGCGCACATAAACACAGCGTTGTTTACGGGTTTTGGTGCTGATAGATTGTAAATCCCTTGAATATTTTTATCTAAAAGTGCTTTTTGTGCAAAACGGTTTAAATCTTCCATATGAATCCAACTCATGCCCTGTTTACCGTTAGCAACCTTACCTCCCAATCCTAGAGAAACAATCTGTTTTAGTTTGGTAAAAGCACCACCCGATTTATCGAGAACAAAACCTGTTCTTAATAAAACTTTTCTTGTATCGCTTAAAGCTGATGCGTGAAATGCTGCTTCCCATTTTTTTCCAACGAAAGGAGCCAAACCATACCCTAAAGTAGAATCTTCATGATTTATCCTAGTTTCAGAATCTCCATAAATGTGAGCAGTAGACATTTGAATCCAAATTTTTGGAGGGCTATTCGCTTTTCGCAATGCCTTACCAATAAGCAGAGTGGCATCTACCCTAGACTTTAATATTTCATCTATGTTCTTGGGCGTTTTAATACAATCTACAGATTTACCAACCAAGTTGATAATCGCAAAAGCGTTGATTAATTCACCTTCCCACTCCCCTGCGTTCATACCATCCCATTTCACGAATTTAAATGATTCGTTGGTTTTAGTTCTTCCTATAACAATAGGGTAAAAACCTTTGCTGGATATGTATTTCGCGACAGAAGTACCTATAAATCCAGTCCCTCCAAATATGATTACCTTTTTCATTATTAAAGTTTTTCTGCTTTTGTTTTCATTACCAATTCTGGATTTTTAATCACTTTGTAGATTAAGCCAAGTCTTTCGAGAAGTTGAACCACATACCAACCCAAATCAATTTCGAACCAGCGCATTCCCAAACGCGCAGAACTTGGGCAAGCATGGTGATTGTTGTGAAAGCCTTCTCCGAAAGAGAATACGCCCAACATCCAATTGTTAAATCCTGTTTCATTCACATCGTGAATATCAAAGTTTCGGTAGCCACGTATGTGTGATATGTAGCCCACAAACCAATGTCCTAATTGGGTTAAAGCAATTCTCACGGCCATGGATATAATCATGGCCTCAAATCCAAACGCTAGCCAGATTACTGCGGCTAATCCCAAGACATGGAAATACCAGGTCTGTTCTAAAAAATTCATCCAAGGGTCGTTCAAATCTTCTTCCGGAATGCCATAGCGCGATAAGTCATCGGTTTTAAAACTCAAATGCAGGTTCCAGTAATAATCTTTTAATAAAGAATGGTGATACATAAAATACGCTGGCGCTGTAGTTTGATTCTGCCAGTAATCTCTAATGTAATGCAGCTTCAACCAAGATTTCGGTCCACCCAAACCCGTTTGAACAAATAGGTAAAGCAAAGTGCCACGAACGTATTTGTTCATTTTAAAGGCTTTGTGGATAATGCCTCTGTGCAAGCCCACGGAGTGACCAAAGCAAACAGTCAGTAAAGTAAGTACAGCAGAAACAATACTCCATTTAATGGAAACACTGTGTGTGAAAAACAAAACGGAAGGCACGATGGCGAGGTATAACCAAGTCACTTTTGACCATGATAATTCAGTTCTTCCTAAATTTTGATCTGAAGATTTCATAACAAGTTGTATTTAACTTGAAGGTTATCTAATAAGAGAAGGCTCTATTCGGTGGGTCTCGGTTCGCTCACCGATGTACCAAATAATATGACCAAGAACTGGATAGACAATACTAAAGATGACAATGAGACTGTCTACTCGCCCATCCCCTGCACTGTCTATGGCGTACATACTAATGAAAGCAATCAAAGAAAGAATAGTGAGCGCAATTAAGATTCTGTTTCGAGATTGAGCATAGCTCAAATCATTAGTTTTGTTGTAATAGCGTATGTATATTAGAACAATAGCTGCAGGAATAGAGAGTATTCCACTTATTGCTATTGAGTATCCACCCAAACCCAAAGTCGCTTCGAGCAATTGCCCTCCGGTCTTTACAAAATCATTGAAATATTGACTTTCAATATAGGCTGCTAACAAACTCCCTATTACGATTGTTAACACCCACTGCATGACACTCTTGAAATAATACATGATTCTTTTGTTTTTAAACTTTCAATAAATAGTGAAAGTTAGTTTGCAAAATTTTTATTTAAATAGTTTCATTAAGGTTCCTGTAAACCAATGTTCGTCAGACTTTATTGCCATATCTGCCATCTTAGTCAACTTGTTTGCGAAGACTTCAAAATCTTGAGTTACTGCTGTAAGGGTCTTCACTTCTTCAGAATCTCCTTCTATTTCTTTAATAGATTCTAGTGCTTTTAATAAAGGGTCGATTTCTCTTTTTCTCCGTTCTACCATAATTTGTTTGGCCAAATCCCAGATGTCTTTATCAGAAAAGAAGAACTCCTTGCGCTCCCCTGACTTCACCACTTTCGTTACGATGCCCCAATCTATTAATGTTCGCACATTCATGTTGGCATTTCCACGAGAGATATTCAGTTCTGCCATAATCTCTTCAGCAGATAGCGCCTCTGGAGAAATCAACAACAAAGCGTGTACTTGCGCCATCGTCCGGTTTATGCCCCAGTTTTTACCAAGGACTCCCCAACTCTGAATAAACTTCTCTTTCGCTTCTTTGTATTCCATAGCACAAAGATACAAATGTTTTTAAACTTTCAATACTTATTGAAAGTTTAATTTATTAATTCCATTCAACACTTACATTTGCGCCATAATTTAGACATCATGTTGAAAACAAACATCGGTAGATTGCGCTTTTTAGCAATTTTAGAAGGGATTAGTTGGGTTTTTCTTTTAGGCGTTGGTATGCCTATGAAATATATGATGGAGATTCCTGAACCTAATAAAGTCTTTGGAATGCTGCATGGCTTGCTCTTTATTCTTTATTGCCTGTTCGTTTACATTGTAAGTCAAGAATACAAATGGAATTGGAAAACTACGGGCTTAGCCCTTCTTGCTTCTATCCCACCCTTCGGTACCATTTTAGCTGATGTTAAGATATTTAAACCAGTTGCCAAGACTTCTTAGTAAACAGTTCTTAGTGATTAGGCATTAGCCCTAATACCAGTTATCAATATCGTTTAGAGTATCCCATTAGCTAATTAACCAAATAGCTAATTAATTCAAATCTGCAAATAATAAACCACCCACCACAAATAATAGAACCTCCCCTATATCACCTCTAGGTCAACTTAGTTTTACACTGTAAACGAGTTATAATTAATACATCTAGAGTCATGAAAAACGCACAACACCTCAAAAAAATCACTTTAGCAGGATTGGCCTTTAGCCTCCTTTTCCTTTCAACAAGTTGTGAAAAGCAGTTAGCCGTTCGCCAACAGGTCATCACAAAATCTTCTTTAAATAATGTCCGCTTAAGCGATGGAATTCCACTAAAGATTGACTTGTCCACAAGATGGGATATCGAAGACATGGAAGATTTTAAACTGAATTTTAAAATATTCCATGTCTTAGTTCACCCATCTT
>ERZ767310.1642-NODE-1642-length-12353-cov-4.573671_pt1 | contig 12353 bp, 22 predicted proteins | sample MGYA00374954_ERZ767310 | MGnify/ENA primary metagenome ERZ767310 (study PRJEB28948, sample SAMN06267188) | marine metagenome | isolation source: Columbia River Estuary | place: USA:Columbia River Estuary, USA | collected 2013-07-23 ...
CTGGATTAGTTTCATCCCAGACGTGTACAGCAATATGTGAAGTCTCAATGATTACAACACCCGTTAGACCTGCGTTTCCGGGCACATCAACGTATGCAGTAATAGGACCTTGACATATGTCCATGCCAATATCACTAACGAGTTGAACTAGCCACGCGTGTAACCATTTTGGTTCTCTGGGTGTCTTTTGTGTTTCGGCCCTAATTATAAGATGCTTGTGTTTGATTACCTCACTCATAAATATTCTCCTTTCTTTAAATATTGATTAAAATTAATTTAATAGTATTTATTAGAAATCGCTTATTTTAGTCTATCGTTTGCTAATCGTTCTGCGACATGTTGAACTAGAATATCTTCGTCTTTTGATATGTCTAATATCATATTGATACGTTTTGCGAGTGTTGTAGTTAGAGCCGACTTGTATGGTTTGTTCTGAAAGTCTAATGCTACTGCTACTACCCCACCACAGTTTGTGATGAAATCTGGAACATACTTAATTCCCATACCATGAACATTTAGAATATCATTTCTTGTATCGAAGATGTTGTTCGCACTACCACATATATATTCTGATTTCATTGTAGCCAATGAGAATCCATTTATAACACCACCCAACGCACAAGGAACATAGAACTCACCTTGTAGAAGTTTGCTTTCTTCTATGTGTGTTACTCCATCTAATTCAGGTACGAACGGGTCATAGGCTTCAATCTTACCATCTAACATTTTGATTAGATGCTTGCCGACTTTACCAAGACCTTGAACTGTGAACGTTTGGTCTTTTGTTTTGCGTCCATCTCTTTTGAGTAATGTTTTAATACTTGTGTGTGTTCCCAATGCAGTTGGCAAACTACTATCTAATGTTATGCCTGCTACATACTGGGTGCTGTCTTTAATCTTAAACAAGTCTTCTATAGTTGTGCCTACATCACCAGCACAGATATACGCACCACCAAGTGCCTCTATTTCTAGTCCGAGCATCTGATATGCTAATCCTCTGTCTTTGATTTTTGATGCGTTTATGACTGCTTTAGCACCACCCTGATTTAATCCTGATACGGCACACTTAAAGGTCATGCCCTCACTTAAACGCAAAGCATCGTCTAACTGTGCTGATGAACTGGAATAAGTATGACATCTAATCCCGCCGATAGCAGGACCTAATTTGGTATTATGAATTACTATGAAAGCATCTAGGCCAGATTCTTCATGTTCAACGTGTAGAATACGTTCGTACCCATCTACCATAAACTCTTTTGATATCATCGTTTCTCTCCCAACAATGGTGGCTATAGTATTATTTATAGTAGTTGATTAACTCATTAAGTATAGACCAATTTCCCATGCAACTAAAAATGATGCTACGAAAAGAATTACATTAATCCATTTTCTATTCAATCTTTCTATGTCGTTCATAGTGTCTCCTATTTTACAATGTTATTTATATCAACCACTAAAATCCATTCGCCATGGATACATTGTTTGTTCTAGTGGTTGTAAGAAATATTCTTCAAACAATATGAGAACAACGATAGCAAAAACAATCTTTGTCCACTTAGGCCAAGTTGCTTGCCAACGATGAAATGGTCTTAGTATAAACATAAAGAATCTACCCAACACGCTTACAAATCTATCTTTTAAATTAAATGGTGGTGCCACGCACATTACTGCAACGATACAAAAATACCAAAGCCATTTATCTTCTCCATCTGGAAATATAAGGGGAACAGATAATCCTGTCACCATATATAGCCCTATATATTTTCTTAGATGACCCATTAATATGTAATTAACCTGCTAACGGATTTGATGCTTTCAATCTATTTGATTCAATCTTCTGGTCTTGTAGTTCGTTTTCTTTCTCAACGATACGTACCTTTTTATCCATTTCAGTTAAAGTATCTTTCATTGCTCCCAAGTCTGTACCAATTCCATCTAGTTTTTCTGAGATTGCTACTTCAACTTCTTCAATTGCTAACTCTAATTCTACCAAGTCTAGTTCACTGCCTGCTTCTACCTGTTCCTTTAAGGCAGTAATTCTATCAATCAATTCTACTTCTAATGCTGAGACTTTCTCATTCATAGACACAATCTTATCTTCAAGTGGTGCAACATTAATTGCTTTCTTACTTTCAATCGCATCAAGGCGAGTATTAAACTCTCCCCATGCATAAAAGCCACCACCGATTGCACCGATGACGCCAATGAGAGATGCGTATGTTGTTAATTTATTCATTAAGTTCATTTTCTAATTCCTCCAATTCAGCCTCAAGTCGGCTTATGTTTTCGTTGGTTGTATTTATCTCTTCCTCATATACTGCCATCGGGTCATTTCTAGCATATTCATCTAAGTTAGCATCCTGATACACTGACCTTCCATATGCCTCTAAAATTGTACTCTCAGCATACCAATCTCTGTTATCTGGCAGTTGAGTAGGGTCATAAAACGATTGAGTTGTATACTCTGTCATATCTGGTTGTTGGTCTTGCATTGCTTTAGCAAGTACAAAAGAAGTTGCTTTTAGTTTTAAATCTACACGAGTTAAGTTTGCTTCTATTCGAGCAATTACTCGTTCTATGGCTGCCTGTATTGCTTCAACTTGAGCCTCTACTTCTACCTCATCGACTTCTACCTCATCAGATTCTTCTACTTCAGTATCTCCAGTTTCTGTTGGTTCTTCAACTTCACTATCAGATTCTTCGTCGGCTTCAACCTCTGCTTCAGTTTCTGTTTCAGATTCAGTTTCTTCTTCTGTTTCAACTTCTGTCTCAGTTTCTGTTTCAACTTCTTCCTCTGTCTCAACTTCTTCTTCAACCTCTGCTTCAGTTTCTGTTTCAGTTTCAGTTTCAGGCTCTGTTTCAGTTTCAGGAGTTTCTTCTTCTACAGTTGGCTCTGGTTCTGTTTCAGTTTCTGTTTCAGTTTCTGTTTGTACTTCTTCTTCGACAACGGGTGCTTCTTCTTCTACAGTTGGAGTTTCTTCAACAGGTGCTTCTTCAACAACAGGTGCTTCTTCAACAACAGGTGTATCTTCTATGACTGGAGTTTCTTCTACCGTTACTTCGGTCATTTCTTCTGCCATAACATCTTCGACTTCACTAAAGAATTCTTCTTCAGTTAAACCTTCATCTTCTAGTGCATCTGCAAATTCTTCTTCCATTCCTGCTTCTTCTATGATACCAGTAAATGCTTCTTCGAATGTTTGTTCTGGTTCAAAACTAAGTTCCATATCCATTGCTTCGTCCATTGTAACATCAACAACTACAAGTTCCTCAACATCTAAGTTTGTGACATTGATAACTGTTACTTCTTCAACTACTTCCTCAACTTCAATTTCTTCGACAGCCTCTACAATATCTTCTTCAATGTCATCTATTCCTGGTTGGTCATCTGCACACGTTGATGGTGTTTGTTGCCAACAATATGAAATTGTTGTTGCTGACGTAGTTGCAGTTGATGAAGATGAAGTTGCGGCTACTGTTTCTGTAGTTGTTGTAATCTCGTTGTGTTGTATATTTAATTCTATATCATCAATATCTGGTCCTACATGTCCACCATAGCCTGATTGGCCCTCTGTGGTGTTACTTACTTCTGCTTTGATAGAGAAGTCTGTTGCTGTATTGTTGCCTTGTATGTAAGTATCGTCAAAGTCTTCCCATTGTCCACAGTTACTATATCCACAACCTGTATCAATGAGAACTCTTGTTTGTGTTGTCGTGTTGCCATCACTATCTGTTATAGTTTGTTTAAGAGTAATCGTGTTTGTAGCATTATTCCAAAACCATAGTTTTGCTGACAGTGTAGAACGAAAGCCATTCTTTATCTCTGCATCTGACATACCAGTTTTAGACTTAATTGATGTTACAGTTTGTGATATGTTTGTGGTATTGCCAGACGCAACTACACCACCTACATTAGGCGAAGCCGCGCCAGTACCACTCGCACTGTTATGACTGCCGCCATTTGTGATAGTCCAACCTTCGTCACTATAATTATTGTTGTTTTCTTCTGGGTTAACAAACTGTGAGTTGTCTAATATGTCACCTGAACTTGTGAGATTCTGGGCGATAGAGGTAGTTGTTGTTGTAGACTCTGGTGTTGTTACTGTTGTAACAACAGTAGTTGTGCATACTGTTGTAATGTCGCCCGTCTCTGGACTATTTGAAGTATCAACACAGGTGACCGTAGTTACTGATGTTGTTTCTGCCTGTACGTCAGTGTAGGCTACTATTAAAAGTAATAAGATTGTGGGAAGTAACTTCCACATTATTACAATGGAATACGAAGTTGTACTCTGCCGTTATCTAATGTTGTAACTGTTGGCACCTCTTCTGCTTCCTCTTCAAGATGAACATCAGTTATTTCTTCATCTTCGTGAACTTCAGGAACTAAACTTTCAAGGCGTTCAATTTCAGCCTGTTGGGCCGCAAGTAATTCTGCTTGTACTTTCTTCAACTCAGCAATTGCTTTTTGTAACTCTACATTTTGTTTAGCAACAGCATCAATGTCAGTCTTCAATGATTCATTCTCTGCAACAACACCTTCTTCTACTGCAAGACGTTCATCAATCTTCAATCGTGTGTCCATCTTCTCAACATACTTGTCGTAGTCTGGTCGTTCGATATCGTACTTCTTCCATTGCTTAACAGCCGCACCGCCAATCTTGCCTTCAAATGGGCATGGAGTTCCGGCTTGTTCCATTGCTTCGAACACTCTAGGGTCCTGGCAAAGTATGGCAACTGCCGCCACCTTCATTCCGTAATCGTTTAAGAGTTTGGAAAGTTTCATTCGTTCACAGTTCATATCACGAACCGTTGAGCCACTACTGACACCAAACACTGGAGTTTGTAAACCAGCAGATTGACCTGTAGCACATATATCCTGTGAGTAAGCACTCATACTTGGCGCACTTGCAGTAGGTACAGGTTGTCTTGAGGCGTTGCTTGTGTTCGTAGTAGTGTTAGTTGTAGTACTTGTGGTGTCGGCTGATGAACCGTCTTCATATGTAGTTGTACTTTCGGAAGAGTAACCACCCGATATCGTTGTGTTCGAGCCAGATGTATTTGTTTGGTCGTTATCAGTAGAACCTTCATTGGTTGTGTCTGCTAACGAAAATGGTGATAACAATGCTAATGTTACCAGTAATGACATGGTAAAAAACTTCATAGGTGCTCCTCTAATAAATTACGTACAAGTACATATGTACTAGTATATTTATACAAAAGTGTGTATTTATAGTTTATTCATAATGACTTTTAGTATTACTTAAACTTAAATAATTACTTATTAATCCATATCCAAACGTTACCGTCTAAATACGATTCCTCTGGACTATCAAACCACACAACTCGTGTGACTGTTGATATAGTAGAAATCTGTTCTATTAATAATTCATCTGTATAAGTATCTGAACACTTTTCTATTTTCCCTCTATTCAGTGTAACTACTCCTGTACCACCTGGTGTTAGTATATTTTCAATATTACTTAAAGATTCACCAATCATTTGTACTGGATAGAAATGAATAGCATTCATGGAAATGGCTTTAGACCACTTTTCATAGTTATCATCATACCATGTTAGAGTTAACTCTTCGTCTTGTATTGTTGAGGTGTTGTTGGTGCAGTCTACTCCCCATACATTAAGATTGGGTTGATTTAAAAAATTACCTCCACACCCTATGTCTACACATCTATTTGTGCCGGGCTCGATTGTGTCTAGTAGATAAAATGGTATCCTTGATGCACATTTGTTCCAGATTTTCTGTCTATGAGTATGATAAGTATCCCATAAATCGTCTTCTTCGTTGAACCATGTTATGTCATTTACTGGTGGTTGCCATTGATTTTGCCATGTCTGGTATTCTAATGTCTTACAATACTCTTTGATTGATGTGTATTTTTCCATATTCTTTGTATCTCCAAAGACGCCACCCATTAATGTAAATGGATTATAATTTAAGTATAATTATTATTAATAATATGTTTGTTACAAAGATTTCCGCGGCTAAGAAAGTATGATACCAAACCCAACGTGATTCGTATTGTTTGTCTCTTTCTATTTCTATTTTTGTTTTGCCGTAGATAGCCTCTTTTATATTATCTAACTTCTGTGATAAGTCTAGATTCACTCTCTCGTCCTTGTCTGCTTGAGTATGAAACTATTTATATATTTTCTTAAAACTGCATACTTAATGAGTGTATTTTGCAGAGAATGATTATTCAAGCGGGCGCCATCTCCAAACCAAAACCCCAACGTCAAAGACGTTTCCGCCTCCGCCTAAAATTTTATGTGTTAATAATGTGTAAGAAATGTGTAAAGATAAATAAGAGAAACACACTATAGAGAGAAACATTATGAGACTCCACGAACTAACATCATTGGACAAACGATACAAAGATACGAAAGTGGGCCACGGTAAAACTGGTTACACAGGTAGAACTCAAAATCGAATAGGCTCATCCACAAATAGACTAGACCTAACTCTACCCTCGGATATAAATAGTGAACCCTCTAATATGACTAGTGATTGGACTAAAAAAGATGCCTTAAATATACTTAAGACTAAATCTAATTCAGATAGAATCAAAGATAAGTTAGACCCTAAACATTATATACGTAAAGCCATAGGGAATGAACCTATAGATATGGGTAAGTTTGGAAGTGTTACAATAGATCCTATAGGCAAGAATAAGAGTTTGAACTATAACAAGAAGAATGTTCTAGGGGGAGACTTTAATATAGACCTTGACAATAAAGGTAATAGTAAGGCTGAATTAAAGTGGAAGTATTAGAATGATATACACAAAGAAACTTCGTAATCAAAAGGTGAATAGATTCAAAAGCCAAGATGCATTACACGAGGCTCGTGTGTCTATGATTAGAGTATCAATCTTTTCTCTAGTAACGATAGGAACAACAATAGGTGGTATAGCGTTAATAAACTTTATACTCCATTAAACCAGTAAGAACCAATCCAAATAACAATATGATACTCTAAGGGGTATCTACTCTCATGTAGGAAAAGAAACAATGAAACTATTTTTAACATCAACTGTAGTAGCAATACTAGTATCATTCGTATTAACAATCGCTAATCAATCACACGCCGCAATCTTATATCTGCTATAAGGGTATAAGAGACTCTAAAAAAAGTACCACTAAACCATAAAAAAACATGGTGTGGTATTTTTAAAAATCAAAATGTTACATGATGTAGATGGTGCCACGAGAAAGGTGCCACGTTGAGAGAAAAAGATACCCGGCAAAAACATCGCGGTTTATCTATCCACCACTTTTTTCTGGCCACCACGCACCCGGCACTATTTTCAAATTATTTATTTTGTAAAGAATTCTACGTATACAATATATCCTATTATGGTTAACCATATAAGAGTTGTAGTAACGTAGGTGCGATATGATATCCTATACAGGTGCCCCATATCCTTCTTAGGCTTAGGCTTTCTTACCACCATGGACCTCCTTTGCGTCTTGTGATAGCAGAGTCTGGTAAGGGGGTCCTCGCCCACTTATAGAACCGCTTTAAGGCCGTTACAATGTAACGACGGATGGTGTTAAACATCACGTAATGCTAGGAGCATCTCGTCATACTGAAGAGGACCTAGATAAAAACACTGCGGCTCACATACCCATGTGTCTAAAACCAAGGGCTTATCGTCTGCCCATGGGGTCATACCTAGACGCATCTCTGTAAACTTATCATCTAATGTGGCACAACCAGAGACCAATAACATCGCCCACAATGTAAGCACTAGTATAACTGTTAGTATTAGTCTATTCATAATCGTACCACCCTGCATTCCGAGATGCTAAAATGGTCGTTTATGATCCAACTGATAAGGACCTGCGGTGCGTCCATAAACGGGCTTTTGGCACAATTATAGACCTTAAACGTGGCCCATAATGTAAGCACTAGTATAACTGCTAGTATTAGTCTTAGTCTATTCATACTGTACCTGTCCATCTAACACGATATGTATTATCAAAGATATTACCACGTGGTTTGTTTCGAGCAGGGGTTGACCAAGAGGCTGCCATTAATATGTCGCCCTTTTTGAACTTGGCATCCTTGTCTGTATTAACAATGAATGAGTGAGCAGAACCACCACTAAGAATCTTAATGTATTTGCTACCGAACTTGGTCTCAATTGCATCAGCGAACTCTTTGATGCGAGGTGTAGGGTCGGTCCAATATTTACCACCGTCAGCAGTTGAACACCTGGTCATCCAAGCCTTGTAGTCGGCTTTGATTTTACTTAGATAACTGTCTAAGAATAGGTCATTTGTTTCCATAACAGCAACTCCATTTAATTAATATACTACTATTATATCACGAATCGGTGTTTTGTCAAGTTTTTGTAAGCAAGATAGAATAGATTGCTGGTTACGAATTCAGCGTCAGCATTTCGTTCTGACCGCTCCTGTGAATCGATTATGAATCACAAATGTTTGTCCGAGTTAAGACAGTCACGCCACTCTTCTTTTTAAAATCGCGATGGGTACGATTAGGGGGTATTCGTTGGCTCCTCTACTATAAACTCTACAGATGGTGCCGTCTCTTCCACTTCCACTACAGGCTGTATCATTTCAACAGGCTCTACTGCTATGGGTAGTACCTTTATTAAGTATACGTAGGCTATCACTAACAGTCCACAGGTCGCCATGACCAAACTTAATTCTTTTGCCTTACTTTTCTTCATACATCAATCTCTAGTAATTACTATTATACACCTTTTGCTTGGTAAAGTCAAGCAAAAATGTTAATAATATTTATTTTATTTTGCTACCCTTTGTATCTTTTATTCTATTGGCTAATACAATCTGTAGCATTTATTTCATAGTTTGGTTGTTAGTCTCCAGGACTCTATAGGTGCAATGGTAGTTGTTTAGCACTACTAGTCTACCTGTTTTTAAAATCTTGTCTTGGTCCGCTGGAGAATAACTGAGAGAGCATCATTATCAATCTTGTTTAATGTAATACGGTCATCATCACCTAACTCTTTATAGAAGATATCGGGTAACTCACTGAACCTAGTAAATGATTTTGGGTCAATCTTCTTGGTAAGATGATTGAATGATTCAAATCCGGTGTTGTCTTCTGTTATTAATAGTCCATTCTTTAGTGTAATCATTCTACGGGCTCCCTATTTCGTGTAATAAAATCTTTAAATGTTCTTGACAGTAAACTATATTGATTCATAAGAAACGCATCCACTTCATTTTGTAGATTGTCGTAATCATTTAGTTTAATAATGTCTTGTTGAATGTTGAATGGCAAATCATTACCTGTTTCACACTCTGGATAGTTCTTAAGCAAATTCACCTGCTCTTCCGATAAAGAAGTCCCGCCCACATCTACATATGGACCTTGGTCCTTCATCCATTTATCGAAGTCTTTAGTCGAGAAACTCATTAGAATACTTTTTTGTTTGCAAATGGTGATAGAGGGGGAAGTGGTGCTGAACGTATTCCCATCATCTCGAACACATCTGGTTGCTTAGTTGCTACACTCTTCAATAGAGGTAACGGGTCAGCATCACCAATAGAACTCTCATCGACACCATAAATTTCATCACCAGGACGAATGACATCCTTGACAATCATATCATATGGTTTAACAATCTTCGTTGCTATATCCGCAGCCTCCTCAACACCAAAGGCTTTAACGTAGAGATTATGCAAAGCAGAACTATTAGCCTCACGATTACGAATCCCTACCTGATAGGTAGACATGAATGAACGTAGAAAAGGTGTAACGATTGAACCAGGTTCACCATATACTTCATTTAAATTTAACATATGTACTCCCATTATTTAATATACTTATATTATATCACATATCCACCATTTGTCAAGTTTTTAATGGTGGGCCTACTTGGACTTGAACCAAGGATCTGCCGATTATGAGTCGGATGCATTAACCAACTATGCTATAGGCCCGTATTTACTTGGGCCGATTAGAATAAATCGTCTATATCTTCGAGTTCTATCCTAATATCTTCAACTTCCATCTGAAATTTAACATCATCAAGGGGTTTCATCTTCAATAACTCCCTGCGTTCTTTGTCACGTTCGAGTTGTTCAACCATTTTAGTCAGGCCTTTTTCTTTAGCCTCTGCTATTGTCATTATTCCGCTCGTCATTTTCGCACTATCTCCTTTATTTATTGAAATCTTCACACAATTTAGCGGCCATTTCTAACTTGGCTTGCTTAACTGTCGCATCTTGTTCGATTGCGTCTTCATATTTCTTAATTACAAGACTATCATTCATAACTTTTTCGTTTATGAACCCAGCCTCAACCCAATCCACCAGCATAGATTCAACTGGAATACGTCCACCACTTGAACCAAACACTGAAAGATTCTTTCCTGTCATCCATCGTTGTACTTTAAAGGTTCTCATTCGGTCTTTAAAGCGAGTTGAACTGGCATACTCCTCTGCGAGTAAGTTCATTGCTTCGTTAGACATATCATCCGTGAATGATTCATCAAATAATAACTTCAATACACCTTTATCGTTGCCCGTCCAGGTCATATCAGCACCGTGCCTGGTGCCTGGACCCCTTATGGGTTTCTTTTTGAACATAGGATGTATGTAATTCATAGATTAAAAGTCACAAGCATTAGACATACACCACTCTTCTTCCATACGAGCATTGTAATACTCTTTGATTTCTTCTAAAGTATGGGTATGAGTGATACGTTCAGGTAGCATCTTAAACTTTTGCTCTTCGTTGCTCCATTCTGAATCAGTAAATGTATACCATGGACCAGTACCTTTAACGGTAGCAATAATCCTATCGGTATCTATCTGCTTAACGATAAGATTGCGAGTCATTTGTATGAAATCACACAAGTCATTCGCTCTGTCTGTTAACACAGTGCGTCTACCGTTGAACATTGTATTGGTGTCTGCGTTCATTATGCTACTTTCGTTAGCATTGAAGCAGGAACATTCCATCGTCCAGTAGTACCAGTATCAACAGTAACGTTTTTAATCTTTACTTTGGTTACTGTACCTTCAACTAGTCGACCACCACGTCCAGTGAAACTAACTGTATCACCAATCACAAGAGAACGTTTGATTTGGTTACCCAAGAATGTGCGTTGCATAGACATACTTTCGTTAACCATCTTGATATCTTCTAGTCCCATACTTGATACTAGGGCCATTACTTTTTTCATTTCAGTTGAGTTTAACATGTGTACTCCCTTATTTAATATACTACTATTATAGCACAGATCCGATATCTGTCAAGTTTTTAACACTTTCTGAGCATCAATCCATAGTGAACTACCCACTACCTTGGTCATAACCTGAACTAAATGGGCCATTTCCTTCTTAAATTGTTTACTAAACCCAGCATCAAAGCGAAATATAGTGTCTGCGTTGTCAATCATATCGGCCAATTTAATGAACTGAGCCTCTGCGGGCGCTTCTGCAAGTCTTTTCGCATCAATCCCCTTGCGAATTCGTCTATTACCATCACTTGGCTTAGAAGTATCAGTCATCCACTGAACTAAAGTGGCAATATTGTGCCCAAAATTAGCATTAATATCAGCCAAAGTGTATGATGTATCCTCTACAACGTCATGGAGTAGTGCGGCACAGACCTGGTCCTCGCTACCACCGTGTCTTTCTACCATTTCTGCAACTGCTATAGGGTGGACAATGTAATCGTCTCCAGTGTACTTCCGCACCTGCCCCTCATGGGCCCGCATTGCGAACTCCAAACAGTTCTTTCGTAGTATTAAATCTTGTTTCATTTTAATTTACCTTAGATTTCTCGTGTGCTTTAACTAATTTGTCTACCAGTTTCTTAATATCCCAATAGTTCATTCTATATCCCCTTTATTCATGGTTAATACATACTCAGTTAAGGCTCTATCAATCGCCCTCTTCTCTTCCTTCATATCTTTAAGAGTTAAAGCGAATCGTGTGTTAAAGTCCATATCACCTTCTTTAATGAGAACATACTCACCAGTCTTTTGCGACTTAACAAACTTAAACATCACCACTTCCAAAAGCAACCATAACTGCTACAAAGAACAGTAGACCAAATACTATCTCAAACAACTCTGATGTTATATTCAAATCCATACGTATTACTCCCTTTTATTAACTATACTACTATTATATCATATAACCATAATCTGTCAAGTTTTTGCCTACTATTATCACTCTAAGACTGTACATCCACTGTTTAGTTACTATAAACCATAGTAAACCCCTAGGTTCGCGATGGAATGCTATTGGAATGCATGTTTTACTGTTCTCCATAGTGTATAAAGTTTCTTCCAACGAAACATATAGTAGTCCATAGTAGTCCATAG
>ERZ767310.1643-NODE-1643-length-12351-cov-15.016103_pt1 | contig 12351 bp, 6 predicted proteins | sample MGYA00374954_ERZ767310 | MGnify/ENA primary metagenome ERZ767310 (study PRJEB28948, sample SAMN06267188) | marine metagenome | isolation source: Columbia River Estuary | place: USA:Columbia River Estuary, USA | collected 2013-07-23 ...
AAGCCAGGTGCGGTAAATTGGGAGGTTTATTTTTATAATGATACTCAAAACTGGGGAACACCAAAGCAGTGGGATGATTCAAAAGTTGTTGCAAAAGTTGTTGCAAAAACCTACCAGATGCCAACTAGTGTAGAAACCTTCACCATGGCTATAAATGACATAAAGATTGACGGTGCTACTCTTGCCATAATTTGGGATAAAACCTACGTGTCTGTTAGTTTTAATGTAATGACAGATAAAATGGTAAGCGCCAGTATAGATAAAGTAATGGGTACGCCAAGCGCCGCAGATTATTACAGCGCTGCTGTGTACTACCTTGAGGCAGATAAAGATATCAATCAAGCAAAAACTTGGATTGACGCTGCTGTAGCTCTAAATGGTACTGCATTTTGGTACAAAAGACAACAGTCTTTGATTTATGCAAAATCTGGAGATGTTAAAGGCGCTATAAAAGCTGCAAAGGCTTCTATGGCTCAAGCTCAGGAAGCTGGAAACATGGATTATGTTGCCCTTAATAAAAAATCTTTAAAACAATGGGGAGCTAAATAATTTCTGTTTTTTAAAATCTAAAATCCCTTTCAATAGCCTTGTTTTATTGAAAGGGATTTTTTTATTACTATTCTATTTACACTTCAAGACCTTTCTTTTTATCTGGGCTTACAACTTGCAAGATAAAGGCAATTGCAATTACAAGGGTAGCTCCTACAACATTTAGCCACAAATAAGGCATAAGGTCAATCCACCATATGTATACAATAATTCCTTGGGTAATAATTGCGGCAATAAACACGGCCCTGCTCTTAACATAGGAAAAGAAAAAGGCAAGCAAGAAAATCCCAAGTACATTTCCGTAGAAGATAGAACCTATAATGTTTACAAGCTCTATTAAGTTTTCAAATAAATTGGCCACACAAGCAACCACAATAGCTATGATCCCCCAGAGCATTGTAAAGCCTTTTGAGGCTCTTAGGTAGTGTTTGTCACTCCTTGATTGATTGTTGCGCCTATATAGGTCTATGGTAGTTGTAGAGCCAAGGGCATTAAGCTCTGAGGCAGTTGAAGACATTGCGGCGCTTAGAATAACTGCCAATAGTAAACCAATTAGACCTCTTGGAAGATTGTTTAATATAAAATGTATAAAAACATAATCTTTATCATTGGTCTCTGCCTTTGGGTTTGCTTTTTTTATTAATTCTTTAGATGTTGCTCTAAGTTGATCTTCTTGTGATTGCAATGCTTTAATATCTAAAAGTATTGTCTGTTTTTGACTTTGGTTGTCTAGCACTGCATAGCTTAATTGCTGCTCTTTGATGGCTTTCTCTAAGGTGTTTTTTTGGTCTTGTAGGTCTAGGTATTGCGTTGCATAGGGAGAGTTTAATACATCGTTTACTGCGCTAGGATTAAAGTGTAGGGGAGAAGAATTGAATTGATAAAACACAAAAACCATCACTCCAACTAAAAGAATAAAGAATTGCATTGGTATTTTTAGAAGCCCATTAAAAATGAGGCCCAGTTGCATTTCTTTCATAGATTTTCCGCTAAGATAACGCTGCACCTGGCTTTGATCTGTACCAAAATAGGAGAGTGCAAGAAATGTACCTCCAATAATACCACTCCAAAAGGTGTACTTGTTGTTAAAATCAAAGGAGAAATCTAATATTTCCATTTTCCCGCTTGCACCAGCAATCTCTAAAGCTTTGGTAAATGTGATGTCTAAGGGCAGGTAATTTAATATCAGTAAAAATGCCACAAACATTCCTCCAAATATAATTGCCATTTGTTGTTTTTGAGTAACGCTCACCGCCTTGGTGCCGCCACTTACAGTATATATTATAACCAGTACTCCAATAATAATATTAAGCATCACTAGATTCCAGCCCAGTACTGCAGATAAAATAATAGCAGGTGCAAAGATGGTAATACCGGCGGCCAAACCGCGCTGTATTAAAAAAAGGATAGCAGTAAGAGTACGTGTTTTAAGATCAAAACGAGTTTCTAAATATTCATAGGCAGTAAAAACCTTCAGCCTGTGGTATATAGGTATAAAGACCAAACAGATAATAACCATTGCAATTGGCAGTCCAAAATAGAACTGCACAAAGCCCATCCCGCTATGAAAGGCTTGCCCTGGTGTAGATAGAAAAGTAATAGCACTTGCCTGTGTGGCCATTACACTAAGGCCAATGGTCCACCATCTGGAGTCACTTCCTCCTTTTAAGTACTGAGTTACATTTTTGCTACCCCTAGATTTATAGGTGCCATATAACACAATAAATAACAATGTCCCGATAAGGATAAACCAATCTATTTGCTGCATTTATACAAAGTGTTTCATTAGTAAATAAAAGAGTACTACATAGATGGCGTTTACAACAAGCACAAGTGTAAATTTTTGTGTCCACACAAATTTTTGTTTCGATACAATGGTTTTTTTATCTTCCATGATGTGTTTTTTAAATCCTATTTTCCTATAGAAATAATATTTGCAAATAACCTATAAGCCCCTGCAACGCCAGCAGGAAGTTCTCTAAAGAAACTAAGTCCTGTATATACGTAGTGTCCTTTTCCGTAGCGGGCCACCAAAAGAGATCCTTTTGTTTGTGGAGCTCCTTTGTCATTCATTGCTAGTATTGGGGTAAACTCCTCTGCCCATTTGTTAGGAAAATAGAGCCCTCGTTCTTGTACCCAGCCCTTAAAATCTTCCTGTGTTATTTTGTTAGGGCTGTTTAATACAGAGTGGCTAGGGTCTAAAATAGTTACAGGAGCAAACTCATCTGTAACCCTATCTCTAGAGAGTGATAATGCGTATGGGGCTACTTGTTTTGTAACGAGTCTATGACTTGTGTTGTATTGCACCACCATTGTACCTCCAGCCTGTACGTATTTGTTTAATTCTTTTTGTGCAAAAGCTAGTGCATCAATAGTATTGTAGGCTCTAACTCCAACAACAACTGCATCATATTTTTTAAGGCTTTGGGCTGAAATTTCTGTAACATCAAGATTTGTGACAGTGTATCCTATTTGCTCTAAGCTCTGCCCAACGCCGTCACCAGCTCCTTGAATATAGCCAATATGTTGTCCTTTTTTTTCGATATTTATTCTTACAACCTTGGCTTTGCTTGGTAAAAGCACAGATTGGTAGGGGATATGGTCGTAATCTATATTAATTAATTCTTTGTCGTAATAGGTATCTCCAATTTGTATCAATGGTCTTAGATACCCCTGGCTTTGATTTTTTGGTGGAGTTACTGTAAACCATAGGGTGCTCGTTTCACCTTGACGCTCTAGGGTAAATAATTGCGGGGAAGAAACAACCCATCCCTTTGGAGCATTTAACTGCAGAGTGCCCTCTAGGTTGTCTTTTCCAGCCCTAACATGCACGGCAACCTTTTGAGAATTTTCATCGGCAAATACCAGTACTTTTTCTGCAATACTAGCAGAGACTTTTGGAAGTACATTAAAAGGCCTATAGACTTCACCATCTACAGGGTCATTAAACTTATAAACAACATCTTTGAGTATCTGTAGGGCAGTATTATCTATATTTAAAGTAAACGAAATTTGCTCTGCAGCGGGAGTTTGTGGTAATCCAATCAAATCCTTTGGTGCGCTGTACATCCCTAAAGTACCTTTAGATTTAAGCCAATAAGCGGTAGAGGGTACCTTGTTTTGTGAAGTTACCTCTAGTTCAAGGTTTTCTTTTTCATTGGATAGTAAGACAATCTCTTTACTAGATAAAATAAGACCACTAGCGGTTGTTATTTTAGAGAGCGTGATTTTGTTTGCTCCTCTATTAATGGCCTCTACCTTGAGGGTGTATGCTCCCATTGGGTTGATACTTTCTTTATTAGCTACCGCTTCTAAGAAAACACCACTACACGCAACAATTAGTTCTTCTAATTCTTTTAGTTTAATACTGCGCCAATGCCCTTGTTTTGTGTCTTTTAAAAGCCTGTAGGCCTCCACTAGCTGAGGTACTATTGTTGACGGGTCTTGAAAATTAAAGCTATCTAAAAGAGGGTTTAATATCTTGCCAATAGCCACCCCGCCTTCTATTCTTGACCAGCTTGTGTTAATACCATCAAATATATTGGTGGTGTCTTGTGGAAACTCTCCTTTTAGAAATTCAAGGTACTCTGTTTGTTTGCCTCGAGTTCCTGTGCTACCAAATCCTTGAGATTTGTGCATAGACCTACTCAAAGAAGCAATTTCACCGTTAGAGAGGCCAAGGGCTGGATAATAATTTCCTGTTTCTACACTAACGAGATTTGATTTGTCTGCTTTTTCAAATTTTTCTTTAGAACCATAAAACCACCAAGAGGTATTGAATAAAAGTCTTTTTGGTTGCCAGGATCCATGGGTGATTGCTGTTTCTGGAAATTTTGTTGCATCGCCCACCAAATCAAAAGCTTCAAAGCTTAACATTGCAGAAGCGGTATGATGCCCATGGGTGCTCCCTGGGTTTCTGTGGTTAAACCTATTGATAATAACATCTGGTTTAAACGTTCTGATTGCTCTTACTACATCACTTAAAACTGCGTCTTTGTTCCAGATTTCGAGTGTTTCATCAGGATGTTTTGAATAGCCAAAGTCATTAGCTCTTGTAAATAATTGTTCTCCACCATCGCTGGCACGAGCAGCTAGTAATTCTTGAGTTCTGATGACCCCTAATAATTCTCTAATTTCTGGACCAATTAAGTTTTGTCCTCCATCTCCTCGAGTTAAGGAAAGATATGCAGTTTTTGCATGCATATCATTGGCTAAATAAGAGATTAGCCTCGTGTTTTCATCATCTGGATGTGCTGCAACATATAGCGCACTTCCAAGAAAGTTGAGCTTTTCTAGTTTGTGGTAAATCTCTGAGGCAGTTGGCTTTTGAGGTTGTTGGGCTAAAACTGCAGCAGTGCTAAGGGCAATTATAGCTGCCAAAAATAAAATTCTCATATTTTGGTATTGTTATTACAAAAGATGTTTACCAAAGATATTTAAAACTTAAAATCTGCAAAATCGCTTTTTAATCTATAACTCTTTAAATTATTTTGTAGACTATATGTATTTTATCTAAGGGTAGCACCAAAGTCTTTTTCAAAACGTTGCTGCAATTTGTTCATGATTTTGTCAATCTGCTTATCTGTTAAGGTCTTATTTTCATCTTGCAGGGTGAAACTTAGCGCGTAAGATTTTTTACCTTCTGGCAGGTTTTTGCCTGTATATACATCAAAAAGGTGTACTTCTTTAAGCAAGGATTTTTCTGTCTGAAAAGCAGTGTTTTTTAAATCTCCAAATCCTACAGACTCATCTATTAGGAGGGCAAAATCACGTTTTACCTTCGGAAATTTAGAAAGTGGTTTTACAATAAAGTTATTTGTGTTTAAAAGCGATAGTATTGTGCCCCAATGAAAATCTGCAAAGAGTACTTCTGTATCAACACCAAAATGTTTGGTTATTTTTTGATTTATCACACCAAAGCTTACAAGGGTTTGTTTTTTTAAGCATAGTGATAGCCCTTCAGAGAATAGGTCACTTTCTATTTCTTTTTCTGAAAACAAAGACAATCCTAGCCTATCTAAGATAGCTGTAATTACTCCTTTAAAATAGAAAAAGTCTGCGCTGCCTATTTGAGAGCTCCAGGTGTTTTCTGTCTTGTTACCTGCCACTACTAGTGATAGATGTTTTTGTTCTTCTCTAGTGGTTTCGAAATTTTTATACGTATTTCCAAACTCAAAAAGCTTTACGTTGGCCGCTTTTCGCTTGGTGTTATATGCCAGTGATTCTAGGGCTCCAAACAACATAGATTGACGCATCACAGACAGCTCGTTGCTAAGTGGGTTTAGTATCGTTACGTTATGCTGCTCATTTAAAGTGTCGGAGAGTTGCGTGTACTTTGGTGATGTGAGAGAGTTGTTTAGCATTTCATGAAAACCAAGAGAGGTGAGCTGAGAGGCAACTTTATTTTGCACCTGGTGGTCTTTAACTCCCACACTACTAGCTATAGATGCATTTAGTTTTGAGGACACACCTATGTTGTTGTATCCATAGACACGTAAAATTTCTTCAATAACATCTGCCTCTCTAGTTACATCGTTTCTATAGGCCGGTATGGTCATGCCAATACCGGTTTCTGTAACGTTATTAACTTTTATCTCTAATGAGGACAGGATGTTTTTAATGGTTTCTTTCTCTATTTTTTGACCAATTAAAGCGTTTGCTTTATCAAAGTTTAAAAATACCTGGTGGTCTTTAATTTTCTTTGGATAAATATCTATAATATCACTGGTCATGTTGCCGCCAGTTAATTCACAGATTAAAATGGCGCAGTGCATCAGGGCGTATTCTGTTGTTTTGGGGTCTATACCGCGCTCAAAACGGAATGATGCATCTGTATTGAGCCCATGACGTTTTGCAGTTTTTCTAATACTTACGGGGTTAAAGTAAGCACTTTCTAAAAAAATACTTGATGTTGCATCTGTAACACCGCTGTCTATACCGCCAAAAACACCAGCAATACACATGGGTTTTTCTGCGTCACAGATCATTAAATCTTCTTGGTGAAGTTCTCTTTCTACACCATCAAGTGTTGTAAATTTAGTGCCGCTGGGTAGGGTTTTTACATTGATTTTTTTGCCAGATATTTTTTCAGCATCAAAAGCATGTAGTGGCTGCCCAAGACTATGTAGTACATAGTTGGTAGCATCTACAACGTTATTAACGGGTGTTAAATCAATGGCTTTGAGTCTGTTCTTTAGCCAATCTGGAGATTCTTTAATACTTATATCACTTATGGTTACACCACAGTATCGAGGAGCAAGTTTTTTGTCCTGCACCTTAACTTCCATTTTTAATAATCTGTTTTCAATCTTAAAGTTAGTAGTGGAAGGGGTAATTAATTCTAAGGCTATGTCTTTTTGCTTTAAACCAGCACGTAAATCACGAGCAACTCCCCAGTGACTCATGGCATCTGCTCGGTTTGGTGTTAAGCCTATTTCAAAAACTATATCATTTTCAACTTTTAAAACCTCAGAGGCAAGTGTTCCAGGGGCTATATCTTTGTCTAAAACCATGATACCATCATGAGCATTTCCAAGACCTAGCTCATCTTCAGCACAAATCATTCCTTGACTTACTTCTCCTCTAATTTTACCTTTTTTTATTTGCCAAGGCTTTCCATCTGCATCATAAAGTGTTGTGCCTATGGTGGCAACAGGTACTTTTTGTCCTGCAGCTACATTAGGAGCGCCACAAACAATCTGCACTATTTCATCAGCACCCAAATCTACTTTGGTAACTTTAAGGCGGTCTGCATTTTGGTGTTGCTCACAAGAGAGTACGTGCCCAACAACGATACCTTTTAAGCCTCCAGGGACAGAAGAAAAAGGAGTAATACCTTCTATTTCAAGACCTAAGTCTGTAAGAAGTTCTCCAGTTTGTTTGGCGTCCCAATCTGTGTTGATGAACTGTTTAAGCCAGTTGTATGAAATTTTCATAATGCGTTTTACTTATATAAGCACCAAAGATAACAATACCATGGCTTTTTGTAAGTGCTTTTAAGGTTTTCAAGCCAAGATTTTTTCAAAAAAATAGCTTAGTGAAACTATCTTTTATTTTTAACGCCTTTGAGGCTGCCATTAAAGCCCAACTAAGCTTATATTATATAGGCATTTTGGGGGTTTTATAGCTCGTTTGATTTGCTATGAAATATAGTTCCAGATATTTCTATATTTTGCTATTTGCCCGTAGGTGTTTTTTATAGCACTATTTTTTGGTAATATGAGTGAAGGATCTTTCTCTAAGGTTTGTCTTGCGTAGCTTCTAGCTATTTTTAGTATATGAGTATCTTTTACAATATCTGCAATTCTTAGATTTAACACCCCACTTTGTTGGGTGCCCATCATATCTCCCGGCCCCCTGAGTTTTAAATCTACCTCTGCAATCTCAAAACCGTCACTGGTGCCTGTCATGGTTTCTAAACGTGTTTTTGCATCTGCAGATAATTTATGGCTGGTCATTAAAATACAGTAACTCTGCTCGGCGCCACGACCTACGCGTCCTCTGAGTTGGTGTAGTTGAGATAGTCCAAAGCGTTCTGCACTTTCTATGACCATTACAGAGGCGTTTGGCACGTTTACACCAACCTCAATCACCGTGGTAGCAACCATAATTTGGGTTTCGCCTTTTATAAAACGATTCATTTCAAATTCTTTATCTGCGGGTTTCATCTTACCATGTACAATAGATATTTGGTACTTTGGTTGCGGAAATTCCCTTGAGATACTCTCATGGCCGTCCATAAGGTCCTTGTAGTCTAGCACTTCGCTTTCTTGAATAAGCGGATACACAATATATACCTGTCTTCCAAGATCGGTTTGATCTTTAATAAACTTAAACACTTTAAGTCTATTGCTGTCATAGCGGTGCACTGTTTTTATGTCTTTTCTTCCGGGAGGAAGTTCATCTATAACACTAATATCTAGATCTCCATATACGCTCATTGCCAAGGTTCGAGGAATGGGCGTTGCGGTCATTACAAGTATGTGAGGAGGGTACTTGTTTTTATGCCATAATTTGCTGCGTTGGGCTACTCCAAAACGATGCTGTTCATCAATTATTGCGAGCCCTAAATTTTTAAATTTCACCTTATCCTCTAGTAGGGCATGGGTACCAATTAAGATGTTTAATTGGCCATTTTCTAGTGATTCATGTATTTCCCTTCTTATTGAAGTTTTAGTTGAACCTGTTAATATTGATATACTGATTTTAAGAGGTTTACATAATTCTGATAAGCCGGTATAGTGCTGGACTGACAAAATTTCAGTCGGGGCCATTAAACAAGCTTGAAAACCGTTGTCAATGGCTATTAACATTGATAAAAGCGCTACAATTGTTTTCCCGCTACCTACATCTCCTTGCAATAAGCGGTTCATTTGCGCATTACTACCTAAATCATTGCGTATTTCTTTGATCACTCTTTTTTGTGCGCCTGTTAAATCAAAGGGAAGATGCTCTTTATAGAAGCTGTTAAAATTGGTTCCAATTGTAGTAAAAGGATAGCCTTTAATTTTGCTCTTATGGACTAAGTTTTTTATTAATAATTGTAGTTGTATAAAAAATAATTCTTCAAACTTTAACCGGTATATTGCTTTTGCTAATTCTTCTCCATTTTCTGGAAAATGAATATTCAGTATTGCTTTACTTTTGGGCATTAATTGTAACTCCTCTAAAATACCTGGTGAGAGTGTTTCTACGAACGATTTTTTAAGCTCCAAAAACAATTGTTCCATAAGGCCGCTTACAACTCTATTGGTAATACCACTGTTGCTTAGTTTTTCTGTGGAGGGATATATTGGCTGTAGGGCAGAGCGTAACTTGCTTTGGTGTTCTTTTAGGAGCTCTAAATCTGGATGAGGCATAGAAAAAGTGCCGTTGTAAAAGTTTGTTTTCCCGAAGGCTACATAGGTTTCATTGAGTTTTAAATTCTCTTTAATCCATTTATGGCCTCTAAACCAGATAAGCTCCATCATGCCATTGGCATCTTTAAAGGTTGCTACCAGGCGTTTACCGCGCTTTTGATCAACAGTTTTTAAATGAGTTATCCTGCCTATAACCTGCACGTCTGCGCTATTGCGTTGCAAATCTTTTATTTTATAGTACTGTGTTCTATCTAGATACCTGTTTGGAAATAGATTTAATAGGTCTTGAAATGTAAAGATGCCCAACTCTTTTTTTAACAAATCTGCCCTATTAGGCCCTACGCCTTTGAGATATTCTATGGGTGTTTGTAAAAAGTTAGGATTCATACAATGAATTTACTTTGTCACCAAGCAATAACCACATGCGTGGCGTATTTTAGAAGAGTTGGTGTATTTCTTTTTTTAGATAGGCTAATGCCTTTTGTGATGGTGTTACTTCTCCCATAAAATGATTTAAAACAGCTTCTCTGAGTTTGTCTGCAGATTCAATCTTTTCGTTCATGGCCGTTTGTCTTATAATTTGTATGGTTGTGTTTTTTGTAGTTCTTGTTACATTCCACATTTCCACAGACACATAAATTTGCTGGCTTAGATTGTGTACAAATTCATCTTCTATGCTTGATACAAGGTCCTGCTCATACTTGTTTAAATCGTTACCTGACGGTTTTACACGTATTAAAAGACTATTTGGGTCTATACGTTCCAAAAGTAAGGTAAGACGTTCATAGGCCTGTAGTCTTAGGGGTAAGGTTTTACTTTGGGTGTCTTTATGTAATAAAAATCGTCTTCGACCTTCTTCGTTATCTGTGTGTTTTTTAAAAAATAGATAGGCAATACCACCTACTATAATAGCAGATAGTAAGGAGGCAAAATAGGGTAGTAATGCTTGAGATTCCATGGTATATTAATTTTAGTGCTATTTTTTATTTAAAAAGCAATAGTACTGATTTTTAATCTTTGTGCAAAGGCTTGCTTGTTGGGTTTTATGTTGTTATTGATTTAAATAATCTAAAGCCAGTTGTGTTAATGATTTGACTCCAAGTAACATTCCAGCGTCATCTATTTGGAAATCTGGAGTATGATGGGGGTAAGGCATTGTATTGCCGGGAGTCATACCTCCCAAAAAAAAGTAAACTCCCGGTATTTTTTCTTGAAAATAGCTGAAATCTTCACCACCTGTAACGGCTTTCATGCCCAGTACCTTATCTGCACCTGCTACCATTTTTAAAGTGCCGATAGCCTTGGTGGTTAGCTCAGGGTCATTATAGGTAACGATGGTGTTGTTTTGCCAATCTATGGTTGCGTCTCCTCCATAGGCCTTGGCTATATCGCTGGCCATTTCTGTCATTCGTTTGATGATCATGGTTCTCATATCTGGGTTTAGGGTTCTTACGGTACCTATGAGTTCTGCACTTTCTGGGATAACATTAAAACGTGTACCACTTGTTATTTTCCCAACAGTAATAACAGCTGGCGCCTCTATAAGATATGCCTCTCTTGAGATGATGGTCTGGAAACCATCAATAATTTTAGCCGAAATTAAAATAGGATCAACACCACTCCAAGGGGCAGAACCATGAGATCCCTTTCCTTTTACAGTAACTACAAAACGCTCAACGGCTGCCATGATGCCTTCGGGCTTTAGAGTTATTGTACCAACGGGTGTTCCACTGTTAATGTGTAATCCATAAATTGCATCTACCTTTGGGTTTTGTAACACTCCTTCTTTAACCATAAGTTTTGCGCCACCTTCTTCTCCTGGAGGTGGTCCTTCCTCTGCAGGTTGAAAAATAAATTTTATACTACCCTTAATTTTATCTTTATGCTTGCTTAAAACTTCTGCAACTCCCATTAAAATAGCGATGTGCGTATCATGGCCACAGGCATGCATTACACCTGTTTTTGTACCCAAAAAAGTATCTACAACATTGCTTTTATAGCTAAGATCATTACGCTCTGTAACTGGCAAGCCGTCAATATCTGCTCTTAGGGCAACTACCTTTCCTGGGTTGTTTCCTTTTAAAAGGCCCACTACACCAGTTTTTGCAACCCCTGTTTGTACCTCCATACCAAGAGATTTTAAATGGGCAGCGATTTTATCTGCCGTGTTAAATTCACGGTTAGATAACTCTGGATTTTCATGAAAGTAATGGCGCCAATCAATTACTTGAGATTCTATATCTTCGATGTCTTTAAGTATACTTTGGTCTATTTGCCCATAAGTGCTGGCTCCAGAGAGTAAAAGTAGTAGTATGATAAGTTGTTTTTTCATGGCAGTTGTAGATTTAATTTACTTAAAGTAAGCCTTAAAGATATTGAAATTTCATAAATAATACCCCAGCTTTGTTTGTTTATAAATTCTGAAATTTCAGTGGGTTCAATCACTCAGTTTTACGTATTTTCACATGCAGTATATTATCTTATTTTGTCATAATTCCGAAACTGTTTTGGAGTCTTAAAAATTTCAGAAAACCCTTGCAAGAATATTTACAACAATTAAACGAAGCTCAGTTAGCGCCTACCATACAAAAAGATGGCGCTATGATTGTTATTGCTGGAGCCGGCTCAGGTAAAACACGTGTACTTACCTACAGAATTGCCTTTTTAATGTCTAAGGGAGTGGATCCATTCAATATTTTGGCCCTCACATTTACCAATAAGGCAGCTCGTGAGATGAAAAAACGAATATCCACAATTGTTGGACCCAGTGAGGGCAAAAACTTATGGATGGGAACCTTCCATAGTATTTTTGCTAAAATACTTCGTATGGAAGCCAGTAAACTTGGTTACCCTTCAAATTTCACCATTTATGATACCCAAGATTCTCAGAGTGTAATTCGTGCTGTAATTAAAGAAATGCACTTAGATAAAGAGATTTATAAAT
>ERZ767310.1659-NODE-1659-length-12279-cov-3.509490_pt1 | contig 12279 bp, 3 predicted proteins | sample MGYA00374954_ERZ767310 | MGnify/ENA primary metagenome ERZ767310 (study PRJEB28948, sample SAMN06267188) | marine metagenome | isolation source: Columbia River Estuary | place: USA:Columbia River Estuary, USA | collected 2013-07-23 ...
AAGTTCAATTTGGCTTGAAGACACAAGATCTATATTCCTAGCCTCCGCTACTAAAAACCCAGTAGCTGATGTCGTGGTAGGTATTGTTATATCATCACCACCCATCTGTAGCCTAGTAATAGCACCAGTACCAACCGTGTTTAAATCAAATTTACCCTTTTCAGAGCTACCTAGTGGATTAAATGTAGAAACCGTTGCTTCAAAATTAGAATTAAAGAACGGTGACCCAGACCCACCTTTTGTTCCAGTAACAAACTTAAACCCAGCACCAGATCTATAAGTCTGACCTCTTTCGGCAGTTTCTATATTAAAACCAATAGTATCATTTATGTTATTTATAGCAGTAGGTGATTTAGGTACTGATATATTTAAAGTGTCATCAGAAGATAACTTTATTTGTGATAACTTATTATAATCTAGCTGCTCAAAATTTTCACCTGCTTGAATACCGCCCATAAAACGCAACGCAGTAGCACCGCTGTTTTTCTGATGTAATAGAAAACTTGTATTAGTTGAATCCAGTGTTCCTGCAAACTCTTCTTTTAATCTAAAGTCTTGTGTTACAGATACACCATTAGGATATGTTGCAATATCATTAGGTCCTGCAATACCAACAGCAAAGGTAGGTACACCTTGATTGTCAGTAGAAATAGTCTGTGATCCTGCTGCCATTAATGAAGGGTACCCTACGTTCTTAGCATTCTGTGCATAATTATTTGGTGCAACGCCACCTGGGTTACCAGGATTAGGTGAATTACCAAATTGTGATAATCCAACCGATGCACCAGTAGGGCCTTGCGGTCCTGTAAGATTAACCTCTGTCTCTTCCCATAAGCTACCATTATATTCCCAAACTTGTCCATCAAATTGTAGATAGTAATCTGCCTTTAGTGGAAGCAAAGTTGGTGGGAAGGTATTTGGGTCTTTACCTGGTCCGGTTACTGAGTCATCTTCATACCACTCTGTACCACGTTCTCCTCTACCACCAATTGGACCTGCCGGGCCTTGTGGACCTGACGGACCTAAAGGACCACCGCCATTAAGTATCAGTTGATCAAAATTAAAATTAATCTTATCTACAGCCTGTGAAACAGTATCTGATGCAATTAATTCTTGTATGGTTATCGCCATTTTATTATTATTTTTTAACTATAGTAATGCTAAATCCAAATGATTCAGTAAAACCCTTTCTTTTGTTATATATTAGGCTAAGATCAAATGGATTTGTATTTAATATTTTTGATCCTATTGAAGTATTAACAGTTAAACCATTTTCTACTTTATCAGCATTATTTAACTGAGCCGTAGAATAATCCAACGGTGCATCAACTCTGGTACTTTTAACATAAAAGTCAATATTATCTAACTTATATAGCTGTAAAATATTTTGAGTTATGTATCTCTCAACATCATCATCTAATGTATCAATATCACCAAATCCAAATTCAGGCTTAATGTATTTTTTAAACTGTTCCTTAATAGGTTCGAATAAAAATTGAATTAATCTTTTTTGTATAAACATATAGAATAATACAGAAGTGTCATTCTCCCTGGTCATAAATGTACCTTTTATTAAGCTAGGTTGTTTTATCGCAGCTTTAACTGCAACAGGCTCATGTAAAAATGTTTCTAGTTTAATTTCATGTGGAACCTTTAAATATTTAGAACCTAGGAAGGATTTTTTCTCTGTCATGGATCGTGTGCCTATGATGGATTCAACTTCAGATTTATCTATACTCTTTCTAAAATAAGAAGGTTCCCAGTTAGAAGAAAATATATAGAAGTCTCTTTTTGCTATACCAATTTCATTTATGAGTGGATATAGACTTAAGAATGCATCCTCTGTTGAAAGCTCTAATATAGTGGATGGATCTTCTTCGTTTACTTTATGATAAAACAGATTTCTTAATTGACCAAAATTTTGAGTATCACTAGAATTAAACTGAGTATTTGAATACCTACATAAATCTTTTACCTTTTCTTTATACACTGCATCATCACCAGTTATAACTAAAAGGTCTATATAAGGATCTCTGAAATAAAATAAGTTCTTGGTAGTAGGTTGATATGTTCCAGCATGTCTTCCAATTGGTGTTATTCTAGGTTTTGTCTGAAGTGATAAATCATAGCCTATAACATCGGTAAGATTAAACTTAGTCGGTTTAGCAGGATCTGGTAACCTCCCTATGTAAACTGATTTTAAAATATCTTCTTGTGCTCTAAGTTCTATAGAGAAGGTTTCAGCAATAGAACCATCAGGTGATAGCACTCTATTTCCATCCTCGTCAATAGTTTCATAAATAATACCAGGTGCACCTTCATTAATAAATCTAAATAATGTTGCAAAACCAGTATCATTTAATCTGGATGAATATGTATTAAAGCCACCACCGATTACCTTATAATCGGCACTCTTCGCATCATTTATAGATGGTGATAATCCACCAGGTACAAAACTGCTACCATTCTTTAATATAGTTTTAGCAAATAATCTATCATCACTTATAACTTTAACAATATCGTTAATCTCATAGACATCTGAACCTATCACCATTTCTATTGAATTAAAGTTACCACTAGAACCTATAGAAACATCACGTAAAAATCTAGTTAAATTTCCATTAGAATCCATAGTACCCTGTATTAAGAATGCATCAGCTGCTCCATTCCAACCAGATGCACTAAAATTAATTGCTCCTTGTAGAGGGCCATCTAAATATTCATAATCCCCTAGTGGATTTATAAACGGTTTACATGATTCACCTATTACAGGACTTCCTACAAAATGACTTTCATATGAATACAATGTTGTTCGGTCAATACTCTGGTCACCTATACCATTTATACAGTCATTTTCTAATGCTAAGAATACCATCATAACAACAGTTTTCCATTTATCATTTTTTACAAACTTCACCTGAGTTTCAGGTTTATCTGGTGCATTAGGAATTAACATTACTGAAAATCTATAATCATTAAATCTACCGTCACTAACATATTTTTGTGACCTTGCATTAAAATTAGGTTTAGCTAAAACATCCGCTTTAGTTTTTGCAATAATCCTAACACCGCGCAAAAATGATTCTGCAAAATTCTTTTCATCACCACCGCTAAATCTACCATATCTTAATTGTCTGTCAATTAAATTAACAACACCACCGGTTGTAAATTTATCTACTATAAAATAATCATTAAAATAATCTCTATCAACCTTTTGAAAAGTACCTGGTGTGTATACTGCACCAGTTAAAGGATTTGTTTCTATAGTATCAACAGGCGCCTTATCAATATAACTCCATGAACTTTTTATTGCTGGTGAATTATTAAAGTAATCTGGAAATTCACATAAGTAATACCATTCATGAGTAAACCCTTCTGCATTTTGTCCTGTTGTATATTTAGAAGGTGAAAAATTATTTTGGCTAAATGCTTCATTAACATTTAAACTATATGGAAGGTTTCTAACATTCTTACCTTCGTTTACCCAAGACCATTTATTAATATATGGAATAACTCTAGATGCTACTGATTGCTGCCTTAAAAAGTTTTCTTCTAATCTGTCATACTCTGAAGAAATGACTGAATCAAAATCTTTGTCCGGGTCTGCCTCTCTTAGTAACCCTACTAATTTAAAAAATCCACCAGAATCATAAAAATCTCTAACATTAGGATTAGCACTAATATTGTAATATACACCGCCGCTGCCTACGTTATATTGATCATACTCATAATCTAATTCACCCATTTGACTATACATAGTACTAAAGAAGTCATAATCAAAATCCTTCATAGGAAATATTGAAAATCTACCAAACGAAGGTTTATAGTCAGAGTACAGTGCAACTTGTCCACTATTAGTAACTTGTATCTGATTATCATTTAAAGTTATAATAACATACTCATCGATTTCTTTATAGCTTGTAACAGTTCCTGTGTTGTCTTCTACTGGATTTTCTAAGTAAGGAACCCAGTTACCTATTTCAGCGTAACCATTTTTTGACTGAATCCAATTACCTAATACAAATCTATCTTGGTCGCCATTAGCAACTCTTAATAAAGATGAATTTACATCATTACCACCAACAAAGTTTTTATTATCATCTACTATTGTAGCAAGTGGATAGGTTACTAAATTATCTATCTGTAAAGGGTATGCTGAATAATTAATCTTAAAGTTAAGTCTATTAAATCTGCTCCCACCAAATCTTGACTGAACATAAACGGTATCATCATTATAAGAAGCTACAAAAAATCTTTTCTCTGGTGATATGCCTTGATTTATTGCATTAGTTATTGCTTTAGCTATTTCTTGATTAGTTCCATTAGGATTAAAGAATTGCTGTTTATTGGATCCTGGTACAGGTGCCTCTATTGAAGTAGCTGCAACTTCTCCTATTAAATCTATTCCATCATAAAACGTAATACTTAACCCGTTTAATAATTCATTTGCAATTTTAAAAGAACATGTAGCTTTACCTTTTCTATTAATAATTTTTGCATCTGCAAAAGTATCAGGGCTTTTAAAACCGGCAAATTTTGATACATCAACAGCCGTATCAAAAATTCTTATTTGATTAGTACCCCATTTAGATCCTTTCTTAACAGTATGAAAATTTTCTTCTTTATCTTTAACATAAAAGATTGACTCAACTTCATTTACTCTACTAGGAGTTGGTACACCTGTAATAGTTTCTGTTTTAGCTGGATCAATATAAAGTAAAACACCTTGACTGTTAGAAATTTCAAACGGTGTATTTAATTGTTCCGATACTTCAGTGATGGTTGTTATTTTAGGTAATTGTGTTTTTTCAATATTTTTATAAAACCCTTCTCCTGATAAATCAAAACGACCTTCCTCTACTTCATTTACATATAAACCAAAGTATCTGTTTACCGAATAATCAGAAGCAGTTTCATCAGTAAATAAAAATTCCATGTTAATTAGATTAGCTAATAAAACATTATTTCTTTCAAACCCTTCAGTAAAAAAGAATTCATTTTGTATAATAGTAGCATCTTCTGTGACTATCCCATCATATGAAAAACTACCAGCCGATGTGAATCCACCTTTACTGTAATTAATTCCTGCCCATTGCATTGCTTCATCCTTTCTCCATGAAATATTTAGCGGTGATTCAGGAAAGGATTCTTGTGATCTATAGTTTCTAATATAAGATCCTAGTAAACTATTTGTTGTTAAATCAAAAGTTTTAACGGCAGTACAATTCTCCAAAACATTTTTAGTAAATGCAGCTGATGTTTGTGCTAAATCAGAATTGGTGTTTTGTACTGTTGCCATTATATTATTAACAGCAGCAGGATTGTCTATTCTAAATATTACAAATTTTTCAGGAATTTGTTCGTTTAACCATAAAGGCGCGAGCATTCCTAACTCTTGAGAATATGAATTGGACGAGACTGATCTAGTACCAGCTGAATAAAACATTTCATACTGGTTTTGATATTGGGATAATACTGATACATCTTGGTATTCTTGGAATACCTCATATGCTAATTGTGCTGGGAACTTTCCACCTTGAAAGAACTTCCAAACATCTCTATCATAAGTATCTTTACCACTTATTTTAAATGCTTTAAATGTAGAAGATGACAGTTCAGTATTAGCACTAAATGATTCTAGATACAAATTACTACCATCACTAACAAGTTTAACATTACCTGTTAACTTAGGATTAGTTCTAGCTATACTATAGGATGCTTTATCAAATAATTTTTCGGCCATTTAATTTTCACTTTTTTTATTTATTCACCAAACGATTAGTGAAAAATTAAATGTTTACAGTACATTGTTACCAGGGCCACTATCCTCAGTAAATAAACCTCTGTTAATTCCACCACCACGACCGCCACCTACGCCACCTTCGTTAACTATTCTGTTAACTCTAGTTGAAGTAACTGTTGGGCTTAGTTTCGTTAATACCTTTTCTAAATCATTTAACCCTTTGGTTACTGTTTTAGTTGGGAACACATTTATATTTAATTTGTTTGATCGGTATTTTGCAAATATTTCAACATCATATTGGTAAGGCTCTGAGTTATTAGGATAAATATCAAATCCTATTTTCTTTGCATAAGTTATATTTGTAGTAGCACCAGTAGAATCTCCACCAATATTACCTATACCACCATCAGCACCTGAACCAGTACCAAAGTAATCAGTCATTCTATATTGAAATACCATAGGTATGTTTATTGAATTTTGTTGACCGAATTGTATTAATTTTGAAGATTGTGCTGAATCTCCACCTGTCTGTAAATTTAAGTGGTCATCAGACGACACAAAGAGATATGATCCACATCCCTGTTGTCCTAGTGTATATTGATCAAAGTTTTCAAATGCACCTTTAACATTTCTACTATAACCTGACCCACCGTCTACTAAATTAGGATCCCCTGCTTGTCCTAATGGACCAATAGCAGTAATAGATGGGCTAGCCTGTAATTGTTGACCATTAGGCCATACGATTCCATTAAAATCTGTACTACTACTTAATGCAGCTAAATCAACAGCATTTTCATTCAAGTAGATGGCTTGAGATTTACCTAATCGTGTATCCGATGTTAAAGTTATAAATCTAGATTGTCTAAATAGAATATTTGCAGTACCATTTCCACCAGTTGTACAATCAATTCCACCAACCGGTATTGTTGACGGTAATGTGGTATTACTAGTATCTCCTGTCATATTTTCATACGCCTTCTTATAAGTAGTGTAGCTAGTTAGATAAGGGTGAGTTATTTGGATTTCTAATATATCATCAGGTGTTGCTGCAACAGGGTAACTTCCTGCAGTGAATGGCGTACCATCTTCATTAAAACCACCACCCCAAATAAACTGACCAGCAGTTGTACCCATTGTTCCATTTTGTCTTCCATAAAAGTTTTCAGCAGTATCTAAATTAAATGTAAATTTACCATCACCAGGTCTGCTATAACTGTAAAAATCATTTTCAGATGAAACATCACTAAACCTACTATTTATAAATTGGTTTTTATTCTGTGTTGATTGAAAAGGTGATAATGATGTAGTTTGCCCATACTTAGTCTGAGCTGTTACATCAGGGTTAGATAATATAATAGGAGTAAGATCATATTTTCTTACCGTATTATAATCTGCATCATCAGATTTAAACGTTGGTTGATTGTTGCTTTGGTTTGCTTGGCTATTATCTAACCATGAATATGTTGCAGGTAATATTGTAGTACCACCTGTAATAGAACTAATATTACCAACATAATTAGGATTTTCTGATTGCTTAACCATTCGGCTTCTATTACCAGATATTCTAGAAATTAACCTTAAACCAGTTTGTTCGTTATTAGCTAAGTTAATAAAGAATGTTTTGGATATAATAGCCCCTCTTGGATCATCAAGATTAGTAACCTCCTGTGCATAGAAACCAGCAAATATTTTTGTTACTGAATTTCTTTTTAGATTTTGTACATTACCTTGATCATCAATTATAGTAACCACCAAATTACCTTGTGCCTGTGCAAGTAACTCTTGGAATAAATCCAATTGAGATTGCATCTGTGATAACTTTGTAAATAAGTCAATAGGCGTTTGGTTTTCCGATAAAAATCCTGATGCAATTACCGGACTAGAATGAGCAAAATAAGTTTCATTAGCAACAAAGGAAGAACTTAAATGTTCCTGTATTCCCATTTCATTTAAATCTTGTTCTAATGCTACTTTTGCTAAATCTTGTTGATTTTGATTTATGATAGCCTCTGTTGCATTATCCGAACTAAGATCTGCTGGGAATGTAAGAATTATAGAATTAGACCAATCGCTTTCTAATGGATTAGATGGCCATCCTGCCTCGGATATAGATTTTACTTGAACCTCTACTTGCTCACCTTTTCTTATTGGGATATCTAATTGATTAATATTAACAGCATCTGCATTATCAGTATTTATATCAACCCACTGGTATACACCAGTTAGAGAACTCTTTGCTCTAGGTCTTAGTGTACTTTCTACAATATTATAATTTGAAAACGCACCTTGTGTATCACCTGAACCATCTCTAAATGTAAATTGATCAACTGGGTTTGCTGCGCCGTCGCTGGATAAGTATCTATACCTAGTCTTAAATTTAACTATTGACTGTAGGCCAGTTGCCGGTGTAGATTTTTCTTTTGGCATCGCCCAAAAACCACGAGCTCTATATTTAGGTGTAATACTAGATACTGAATTATCTTTTGCCTTAGCATCAATCTCTTTAACAACCGATGCATATAATTCAGCTTGCGAAGATCTCTCGGTAATTAAACCTTGTAATGCATTCTTATCAGCATCTCTTTCTACTTCAGTTTTATAATTAGTGGTTTGAATTTTAGTTCTGCTTTGTGCAATTGCACCATCCAATTCTTTTAATGTAGCTTCTATTGTATTTTTCTGGTTATTAAGATCAGTAAGTTCAACTATCGAAGATGAATCACTCACTTGAGCATTAATTAATTTAACTGAAAAATCACTATCATTTAAAATAGGAGAGTTAGGTTTAACACCTTCTCTAGTTGTTGGTATCTTATCATCAGCAAAAGAAAGTAACATTGATCCAAAATCAATTGCACTCTGTTGGTAATACTCTGCTAATGTTTGTTTAACACCATCAGCATTAATGGTTGTCAATGTATTAGTATAATATCCACTACCTGGTGACCAATTTACTGCAGGTATTTTTGAATCAGGATCAATAGGTTTTACAAAAGTAATACACCTCTCATTGAATCCTACTGTAACATCAACTTGAACATTATCTTCTAATGAAGATGCAATTTTTAACTGATCCGCGCCTATTCTAATTGGATCCGATCCTTCAACTAATTCTACAATAACCGTGTTTGTACTAGAGTCAACATTAGTTACTTTATATCTTGTGCTTATTGGATTAGAAAGAACCTCAAGACTATCTCCTACTGAAAGCTGTACTGTGTCATCAAAGTCAGCCTCTACATCAGTATAAAAAATCTTATTTAATTTATATTGTTTGCGTTGTGTTGTTACACTAGCTCCATTTACTACATCAGTAGAAGTAACATCTGATATTCTAAGTACACTAAAGTTTCCAGTATATCTTTTAACTCTTGGTGGTAAATCTACAACATCCTCATCTAATACATATGAAATATTTCGTTCAACTATTTGTTGTAAAAATTCATCATAACTTAAATCTGCTCTACCGTTATAAGTATTATTAAAAAAGTTAATCTTACTCTGGGTATTTGTATTTAATATGTATCTTTGGATTATTGCTCTTTCTGTGTCTATAGGAACCTGCCCAGTTAAATCAAATGATACGTAAAGAAGAGGATTAATTAATTCTTCAAAAAACCAATTAGGTTTAATATTAAAATTCTCAATTGAATTAATCGAAGTTAAGTCTATTGCTTCTGTTGGTAGTTTAGCTAATACTAATTTTCTAAAGGTACCATCAGATAATCTAATAGAACTGTTTTGACCACCAACATTTGTAATAGTATCAATATTATTCTGTAGCCTATCTACTGAATTTTTTAGAAAACCAAAACTAGGAATAGTTACTCTTGAATTTGTTCCGTCATTGTTTTGAATATTAATAGTTACCGACTCATTACTAGAAGTTATGGCCTGATTAACTTTCTCAAAACTTTCTAAAGAATTATTAAAAAGTCTAAGAAGCTCCGGAAGCATTGTTGATATTGAATTATTTTCAGCCATTTATTTTTCTTCTTTCTTTTATTATTTATTTAATGATATCAAACACGAAATTTAAAATACCTTGCTCTGTACATATAAATTCTATTATAGGTTTTGTGGAAATTTCAGAATTTGGAATCACTCCCATTGAAATACCAAACGAACCAGTATTAAGTCTACTAGGTGCATCGGTCCATAGTCTTATATTTCTTGATCCTATATTTAAATTATTATTAAATGCTAATCTAAAAGTTTGACCAGTTTTCCATTGTATCATAGTATCATCTATGTAAATATTTAAATCACCACCTGCTTCATTAACCGTATCCAACCTTAACATATTTGTATAGGTTACCAATTCAGTAAACACTTGTGGTAATGCGGTGTTTAGATTTAATGGATTTAATGTATCTATAACAGTTTCACTTGAATTAAAAGGAATCACAAACGAGTATTCCTGTGTAGCTAATGATACAGTTATTAAATTAGGTGTATTAGTATCTACACTTATACCAGTACCCTGTCTTACCACGTCTGTATTATATTGTAAAGATACCGGTACATTTCCATTTGCTAAACCTTGTATCTCATCAGAATTTTTAGCAATAAGATCTAATAAAACAGTATCGTTGGCAAATGCCAAGTTAGCATTATCTAATTGATTTTGTACACTTGTGATCTGTGCTTGTAGAGAAGTGACATCTGCTACGTTAGTTATTTGATTTTCTAAAGTTTGAACCTTTTGATCTAATTCAGATATTTCTAATTGTTGAGATTGGAATATTTTAGCTGATTCTTGTAGCTGTGCAGTCGCTTCACTGAAGAGCTGCATTGAAAATGTATTATAGTCATTAACGATTGTGTCGATACCGGCCGTTCCTGGTGAAGCATCAAATCGTAAATTAATTTTAAATCCATAACTGTTTCCGTTTTGTCCTGTTACTTTATTAGGTTTATATTTAGGGTATCTTTGAATATAGCCACCATCTGTTGTTGGTGTAATATTATCCACTAATAAAATACCATAAAGATTAGTAACAGTATTTGCAGTGTTACTAGTATCTACCATGTCATAATAAACTAACACGGCATTAAATTCAAATGTACTTGCTAAATCAGTTCCATTAAATTGAGGTATTGTTGCAATTGTTGGATCTGTTATAATCTGCTCATAATCATTAGGTGTAAAATCTACAGAAATTCCATCTAGTTGATTCCTAACATAAGCAGAACCGTTAAACCCTGGAGGATTACCATAATCAGCAGGATATTTTCTTATATTAATATTAGCAGTATTAGTAAATGTATTAGGTTCAGTAAAATAAGATTCTTTAGATGTAGGTGGATTAGGTTCTAACATCCAGTTAGCATTAGGATCTGTATAACCTCCGTTTGCAGGATCACCCTGTAGTGGATCATCATAATCATAAAATGCATTAATACTTAAACCTTGTGGTTGTACTGTGCTTGGTCCACGACCTAAAATAAATTCATCTTTACCTTGTATTCTTAAACTAGGTTGATAGTTTGCATCTGAAATAGAATCAAATAAAATAGTTGGAGTACCACCTACTTCAGTCGGTACATTAATATAAAGTTCAGTATAAGCCTCACCTGCTTTATCTACATTATTTACAATATCTATATCACCTACATATTTTACAACTCTCCTGTACTGATAATCACCAGTCTCCATTGTATCTTCTTCTACAAATAGAGGTCGTGTTACTCCAGGATTTTTCTCTAAATTAGTAGCAGGTCTAAATCTCATTGCACCTGTTTCTTTCATCCATTTAAAGAATACTCTTTCAGCTACAGATCTCTGTGTTGTATTATCATATGATGAATCACTAATGATTAACTCCTCTAAGTTCAGCGCGTAATTCTGAAGACTTTCGGTAAAGTTAACATTAGGATCACCCTTTAAACCACCACTTGCAATCATACCATCTATAGTATCAAATTGCATATAGTTTTCATAACTATCAAAACTTACTGGATTTAGTCTATCAAAATCCGGTATATTTAAAAGCACAAACTTAGAAAAGACCAACTTAAGCTCATCATTGTTAAGGGTCTTTGAGAGATCTCGTGCAGATGAAGAGAAGGTATAAAATGTACCCCCATCAGCCTGCGGCGTTTTAATTAAAGGCGTCGTTGCCATGTATCGTTTTTCTTTTTATTAACTTATTGTATAACCAGTTCCACCTACTAAGAACCAAACTCCATTTCCTGTACCATCGTCTACACAAAGTAGGTGAGCAGTTTTACCTTGCGCATCTAAATCAATTTTAGTACCACCTGGTAGTACTAAAGGAGTTACTGCGCCGGTAATACTAATTACACCGGTCTGTGCTTCAGAATATACAAAAAATATTTCTTGACCTATTGAACCATCATTAAGTTGAATAGTTACTGTTGTTGCCGTCTGATTACCAACCCTTTCAACTGTATAAGGTGGTACTGCAGTACTAGTTCCAACTGTAATTACTCCAGGTGATCCTGTTGCAAACCCATCATTTAATGTTTGTGGATCTACATCATTTCTAAATAATCCTCCACCATTAAGGTTA
>ERZ767310.1662-NODE-1662-length-12276-cov-3.905000_pt1 | contig 12276 bp, 10 predicted proteins | sample MGYA00374954_ERZ767310 | MGnify/ENA primary metagenome ERZ767310 (study PRJEB28948, sample SAMN06267188) | marine metagenome | isolation source: Columbia River Estuary | place: USA:Columbia River Estuary, USA | collected 2013-07-23 ...
TGGCGAAATGAAGGTAAAGGGTTGCACGTGCCAAGCCTGCAGACTCGGCAATTTCTTCCATCGATGTTTTTCTAGGTCCAAAGCGTAGAAATGCCTGTTCGGCGGCGGCAAGTATTCGGCTACGAGTGGCAGGCTGTGGATGAGCTGTCATGGCTTTGCAGATGATTGAGAAAATATAAGACTAGACAAAATATGTCTCAATGTCTATTTTTAGCTGATGAATACGCTAAACCAAAGAGTACCAAGCTTGCCCTGTGCACATCGTTTAAAGCTACAAGCGCCTAGAGCGTTGATGGCATCAGCAATAGTCACGCTGACTGTGCTGGGTTTATTGATGTCCCCGGTGTGCGCGATAGCATCCTCGGCACAGACAATCGATGTGCGCGAACAAGATCTCAGTGCTGGTGGTGTCAAAGTAGATGGTTTTCTTGACGAGCCAGTGTGGCGGAGATTGTTACCGCAAGGTGAGCTGATGGTTGTTGCACCGGATACATTGGCTGAGGCGCAATTCAAAACCCAAACCCGTATCTTTTACACTGAAGATGGCTTGTACGTGGGTATTGATGCCGAGCAGCCCAGTGAATCGTTGTTGCCCAGGCTCAGTTCGCGTGATGCGGACATCAACCGTGACTGTGTGCGTTTCTATCTTGATCCTACAGGCGAGGGTCTATACGGCTACTATTTTGAAGTCAGTCTTGGCGGCACATTAAGCGACGGCACTTTTTTACCTGAGAGCCAGCTCAGCCCATTGTGGGATGGACCTTGGTATGGCGCTGCCGCCGCGAGTGAAAATGGCTACCAGGTCGAGATGTTTTTGCCGTGGTCAATGATGGCGATGCCAGATCAGAGCGAAGCGAGGCAAATGTCATTTGCTGTGACTCGACGTGTTGCTCATCTGGACGAGACCTGGGGTTGGCCAGCGTTGCCAGAAAGCCAACCGAAGTTTGTTTCGGGTTTCCATGCAATGCAACTTGGGGCGATTGAACCCGGTCGGCAGTTGGTACTCTATCCGTCGACAGCGGTAACTCGAGATAGAATCAAAGGCACTACCGTTTACAGAACAGGTGCTGAGGTCTACTGGCGACCAAGTAGTAACTTGCAGCTAACAGCGACGCTGAATCCTGACTTTGGTGCCGTTGAATCCGACGATGTCATCGTCAATTTAACGGCATTTGAAACCTACTTTCCCGAAAAACGCCCTTTCTTTCTCGAGGGCAGTGAAATATTTATTACCTCACCACGCGCGGAGGTTCGTGGCACTGACGCTAGTCGTGGTGCGCGAAGTGTTCCTAACAGTTTTTTTCTGCAACCAACAACGATGCTGAATACAAGGCGCATCGGCGGTGCGCCCGTTGCACCGTTGATACCCAATGGCGCGACTGTTGCTGACACTGAACTCAGCCAACCTACCGAGCTGTATGGGGCAGCCAAGATAACGGGACAGAATGGTAATGTCCGGTACGGTACATTGTGGGCGTCTGAGGAGGATGTTGTTTTTGATGCAGAGGACATGAGCGGCAACGGACTTCAGCTTTTTCAGGAAGGTCGTGACTTTGGTGTGGTGCGTGCGATCTATGAAAAGGTTTCAAAAGGACGTCAAGCTGTTGGCTTTATGTCAACGCTGTTGCGGCACACAGATTCTGATGCCAGAACGCATGGAGTCGATCTACACTATCGTTCACAAGACAGTCGGTTTATCTGGGATGCGCAACTATTTTACAGCGATCTGGAGCAAGCCAACGGCAAGGGAGGATATTTCGATCTAAACTTCATTCCGAAACGCGGCAGACTACACCGTTTTAGCTACGATAATCTCGATAAAAACCTCGATATTAACGATCTAGGTTTTATCCGCAGAAATGACGTCGTCACTTATAGATACACCTATAGTCGCACAAACTCTAACAATCCATCATTCAGGCAGACCATCTCAAATTTTACCGTGTCTCATGAAACGAATCAGGCAGACAGGATGGTTCGCAGCTCGCTTTATTATCGGAATACGTTGGTGTTCAAGAATAGTAATCAGTTTTCAACCACTGCTCTCTACAGGCCCCCGCAATGGGATGATCGAACCACCAAGGGCAATGGAGATTATCGCATTGACAGTGGGGGGGTTTTTGAACTCGAATATGGCACGGACACGAGTCTTCCATTTAGCAGTAGCCTCGCTGTGAGCGCGATGCGAGAGCAACTCGGTGATGTGACCTACAGTGCGAAAGGCGGTATCACGTACAAGCCAAGTGATCGGTTATCATTTGATTTAGATTTTATCTACAGAGATACAAATAATTGGCTGATTCATCTGGACGGTAGCTTGCTCGGCGCCTATAACGCCAAGCACTGGCAGCCCAGTATCGCGGCTGAATTGTTTATCACCTCCAAACAACAGCTCAGGTTCTCAATGCAGTGGGTAGGAATTAATGCGGATGCGCAAAGTCTGTATAGCGCGGCTGCCGAAGATGACCTAGTTCAGGTGACTAATGGAATCTCTTCGGCAGATTTCGACTTCACCATCAGCCGGCTGACGGCTCAGATTAGGTATCGATGGGAGCTCGCGCCACTGTCCGATTTATTTGTCGTTTATACCATTGGTAGCAATCTACCTAATCGCCAAGATGATGGGTTCGGTAATCTTTTCAGAGATTCCCTGACGGATCGAGCTGTCGACAGGTTGGTAATCAAGTTTAGATATCGATTAAATTACTAAGAGATCAGCGAATGAATATTGTGACATCAGCCCATCCCTTCGCGGACCTGCTAGGGCTCTCCGTCGATTCAAAACAGAGCGGCAAGAGCACCTGTTCGATAGCCTTTACTGAACGTCTGTTAAATCCCAACAACGTCGTTCACGGAGGCGTAATCTACTCTATGGCCGATACCGGCATGGGCGGTGCCCTGATGTCGTTACTTGGAGATGGACAACATTGCGCTACTATCGAAATCAAAATGATGTATCTAAAACCCGCAGGGCATCATGATCTCGTTTGCAATACTGAAGTCATCAAGCAGTGGCGTCGAGTGGCGATACTCGAAAGTGAGGTTTTTTCCGGCGGCGAACTAATTGCCAAGGCGACAGGCAGCTTTGCGGTGTTTGAGACTTGATTTGATGGCACGAGGTAAGCAGTCGCACCAAACAAACATAGTTGGTCAGAAATAATGTGATGAGCCTTGTCGATGACTGATCGAGGGCATGTTATCTTCCCCTAAAGGCGTTACCTATAGACTTGGCAAAAAGAGGACGAGCTCATCACCAACCTAACGTAGGCAGTGAGCTCAGATACGATGAAAGCGATGATCCAATACTTTTGTTATGCTCTAGTCGAATCATAAGAGCTATTTGCTATGCATCAACATCGACTAATTTTGCAGGTACTTGTTCTCTCGGGAATCATCGTTTTCGCTTTCTTCCTAGCAGCGCAGTATGGCCTGATCGTCTTGGCGATTGAAGCAGACCGCAGTTTCCTCTCGTTGGTTATTCTCATACTTTACCTCTGTTTTAGCTTGCATTGGTTATGGCTCGGCTGGTTGTTATCTAGGGAAACCACACAGGCAACTTATGGCGTGACGGGAGGTCCTGCAACGAGCTTAGCGCCTCTGACGACGCAATTATTCAAAGATACTCGTCAACACGCTAGCGAGCATCAGGTTGAGCAATTACTCGCCCTGTATTACGACCAACTAGTGAATCGTCATGCCCTTGGGCGCTTTGCAACTGAATTGCTGCTCCGGCTCGGGTTATTGGGCACCATTATTGGATTTATACTGATGCTGCTGCCGCTCGGTGAAATAAAAGAATTTGAACCGGCTGTGATACAACAGCTGCTTGCCAGCATGAGCGGTGGCATGGCCGTTGCTTTATACACCACGTTGGCAGGGTTGATTACCAGCACGTTATTGCGTTACCAATATCATCTATTAGACACCGCAGCGGTAAACCTTGCCAACCAAGTAGCGATCACTATTCACAGAAGTAGAGGCGGAGTTTCTTGTGAAGCATAGGGCCTTGGACGAAGGGATCACGGGCGACGCCTTCACAGATCTGCTATTCAATGCGTTACTGGGCTTCGCCATGATGTTTATCATTGCTTTCATGCTAATCGAAGAACCCGTCGAAGCGGGTGACATTGATGTCAAGGCTGAAATGTTGATCACAGCAACTTGGCCAGATGGACACCCTGACGATGTCGATATGTTAGTGGAAGGACCACGGGGGGAAGTGGTTTGGTACCATAATCGCGACGGCGATTTGATGCATTTAGACAGAGATGACCGAGGCCTGTTAGCTGACCGAGTCATCTTGGATGGTAAAGAAGTCTTAAACCCCATTAATCAGGAAGTTGTTACCGTCAGGGGAATGCAAGCGGGTGAATACGTTGTCAATTTGATGCATTACCAATCGCATTATGCTGACGCCCTGCCGGTTGTGGTAAAAGTCGAAAAACTTAACCCGGTGGTAACGCTAGTCTTTTATGGTACGCGCTATCTGCAGGGTACAGGAAACGAACAGACTGCTGTGCGATTCACGCTTGATGCTCAAGGCAATGTGAAGGGTACCAATGAATTGCAAAAAAAGCTCTTAACCGCTGTACTGGATAAGCCATCATGATCGCCGCCCCACTGTTACTTTCGTTGGCGTATGTCATTACCACCGCGCTGTTACTACTCATGAATCTGGCGACACCATATTCCAGCAGGATCAAAGGGCTTGCGATTGTAATGGTGAGTGGATTATATGTTGCATCGTGGTTTGGCTATCAGGGCATGACTGGCTGGCCTTCATCGCAGCAGATGCCGCAGACTTTCGAAGTTTTGTGGATAACCATTGATGAACGCAGAAGCCAAGACGACACCCCTAGCTCAATATACTATTGGGTGCGCCGCATAGATGAAGCCGGTTTATCTCAGGGCCAACCTCGTGCCTTTCGCCGTCCCTGGTCAGAGCGCGCCGCGGAGGACGCTGAGCAAGCGATTGCCGCGTTGGAAAACGGCGAAGCGTTAAACGGTACGCTGTCACGCACATTGATGTCACCGGAGGACATCAACGCACCATCGTCTAATTTTGCCGGCGAAAATGCGATCACCGGCGAGTCTGAGGGCAGCATTGAGATCCGTTTTACGACGCCACCCGCTAGACAGTTGCCGCCAAAACAGCCGCCTAGCTGAGCTGAAATTATTTAAGCCAGGTCAACCGACCTGCGTCGGGTTCACCCATGGCCAAACCACGGTCTTCGTGCGCTCTTGCTTTCACATAGTTGTGAATCAGCGACGTATCGTCCGGTGTTAACGAGTCTGCAAAAGATGCCATACCGGCACCCTCCATCAGTCCTCCAAGTACAATAGCATCAAAATTAGTGTGTGATCCCTCACCCATCATTCGTAAGTCAGCGATGACCCCACCCGAGCGCACGACCAATCCGTGGCAGGGCGCACAAAAGTCATGATAAAGCACTTCACCCTTCGCCAAATCTTCGTCACTGACAGCAACTATTTGTTGCTCAGGAATCGTCATATCGCGAAGTGTGGGGGAAGGCAGACTTTCCGTACCGCCTAGCTTAAAAACGAGTAATCGGCCAGTATTACTGTAGGTAAGTGATGCTGGGTTTTTTGAAGGATCAATCGGTGCGCCTGAGAAAAGGTCTCCGCCACCGGTACCAGTCAGGATAGAAACATACTGCACGCCATCAATTTGATAGGTGATGGGTGGCGCCAGCATGGATACGTAAGTATTAAAGTCCCAAAGGACTTCACCGGTTTCTGTATCGTAGGCGGCGAACATGCCAAGCACGTTACCCTGAAAAACGAGGTCACCCTCGGTGGCGAGTACTCCGCCGTTCCAATAGTGTGGAAACTCAATTGCCCATTTTTCTTCGCCGGTTAAAAAATCAAATGCTTTGAGGTAACCACGAACCTTTGGCTGAGCGCCAATATTGTCTACGAAAAGTTGCGCTATGCGTCCAAACTCGAGACCAAGGTTCATTCGGCCGGGGTGCCTCTTGTAGAGACCAGTCTTATGGTATTCGTCTGACATCGCATAGATAAGCGCATTTTCCTGAACTGGTAAGTAGGCGATGCCGGCTTCCGCGTCGATCGACATGGCTTGCCAGTTGTGCGCTCCCAAGGGACCAGGCAGCACCCATTGTGCTTCCTTGTCATAGGCATTAGCCTCAACTTCTACCGGTCGTCCGGTTTCCAGGTCGATGTGCGATGCCCAGGTTACCGCCGCAAAAGGGTTGGCTTTCAGCAAGCTGCCATCGGTGCGATCTAGTACGTAGAAAAAACCATTCTTGGGTGCCTGCAGCAAGACTTTGCGCTCAACCCCGTCTATTTTCATATCGGCCAGCGCAATATCTTGAACAGCGGTGTAATCCCAGTTGTCACCCGGCGTCGTCTGGTAGTGCCATTTGTACTCCCCGGTGTCAGCATTGAGCGCGACGATCGATGAAAGAAACAGATTATCGCCACCGCCTGGCGAGCGAAGCTCTCGAGTCCAAGGCGAACCATTACCAACGCCGAGATAGAGTGAATTCAGGTCAGGGTCGTAAACAATCGAGTTCCAGACCGTACCACCGCCGCCGTATTCCCAGTAATTGGTGCCCTTCCAAGTGGTCGCCGCAAGCTTCTGTGCTTCGTCTTCAAAGGGTTTAGATGGGTCTCCTGGCACCGTGAAAAAGCGCCACACTTCTTCGCCACTGTCTGCGTCATAAGCGGTGACATAACCGCGAACGCCAAATTCTGCACCCCCGTTGCCAATAAACACCTTGCCGTTAGCTACGCGGGGGGCACCGGTCACCGTATAAAAACGGTCCCGATCAATAATTGTGTCGACTTCCCATACTTTTTCGCCGGTTGTTGCGTCGAGTGAAATTAACCGCCCGTCTAAGCTACCGACGTAAACCTTCCCCTTATAAACAGCAACTCCACGATTGACGACATCGCAACAGGCACGACGCCCCCATTCGCGGGGCACTTTAGGATCATAAAACCACTTTTCTTCGCCTGTGACCGCGTCAACAGCGTAAACCCGACTCCAAGTGCTGGTGAGAAACATAATCCCGTCGACAACGATCGGGGTTGATTCCAATGCCCGATTTGTACCCATATCCTTAAACCATGCAAGCCCCAAATCTTTAACCGTGTCCTTGCTAATCTGATCAAGCGGCGAAAAGCGTTGTTCTTCATAAGTGCGGCCATAAGATAACCAATTTCCCGGCTCTGAATCTGCATCGATGATACGTTGATCGTCTATCATTCCGATGCCCGCAGCAGTTGTAGCAGGGGACACATCATTGTTAGCACCCGATGGTGCTTCTTCATTTGAACAAGCCTGCAACCCAAGTAGCGCGACTATCGCGGTGACATAAGTAAAGATTTTTATCGACATAAGCGTTCTCCTGCGCGTTTTTTTTAGTCAATCACACTGGCAGAATAAAGACCAGCATCGAATGGGGGTATTGGCGATGGAATAGCGTAGCTTCTAGGGTGGAAAAGAACCCCTTACGAAGGCAAAGCGCTTGTGAGCAACAGATTCTGAGGCGGGTTAAGGTCGTTAACCCTAAAACAGCTAAATGCGGTTGAACTTACTTGTTTTGAAGGCTATGTTGGGTGACGATTAGGTGTCCGGGGTGATTGTTCCTACTATATTTGTTTTGGATTACGAGGCATAAAATCTTGCGAAAAATGATACTGATGATTGTTTTCAGCATAGCAGGTTGCGGCGGCGGTGGATCTGGTACAAGCCTACCTCAAGTCAGCAACCCGCCGGCGGCACCTACTTTTTCGGTTGGCGGAACGATATCGGGTCTTGATGCATCTCAAAGTCTTGTCGCGAAGTTGGGTGAGCAAGTGCTTCAAATTCAAGGAGAGGGCGCTTTTGTTTTTCCCCAAGGTCTTGAAACTGGCGATACTTTTGAGATGGTCATTGACGCAGAACCTCCGCGCTTTGATTGCGACATAAGTAATGCCTCCGGCACGATCGCAGAGCAGGCGATTTCTGACATCGCCATTGATTGCAGCACGAATGCCAGCGCAGATTTGTTTGCCCTTGATCGACTACATCGTATTCAATTGACCCTCACCCTCGAGGAGTGGCGTGCATTTGAGCTCGATAGTATTAGAGCGAACTATTCCGTTCGCGATGCGAGAGGGCGAGCATCGTCGCTAAGTTCATTGTCCCACAGTGAAGTTTACCGGCAGGCCGATTTTGCACACCTGAGGCCCGATGGTAGTGAAATCGCAGTGATCGAAAAAGTCGGTTTTAAGATGCAGGGTAATACCAGCCGACAATTCCCTGTCGATAGAGACAGCATCCCAAACAAGCCGAGACGTTTTAGTTTTTCAGTTAAATTTGATGAAGAGTTTGACGAAGATGAAAGTGTGTATGCGTGCATTGATGCTAATGGTAACCCCGCAGCGGTTGAGGGGTTCCCCTGTCTAAATATCGTTGGGCAGAATTTGCCAGAATTCCCTGATGCGGATAAACGTGAATTCAATGATGTTGAGAAGCTTCGGTTTCGGTATAACAGAGACGATCCGAGTTATCAGCGAGAGGTTCTTGCTCACCAAATTCTGAATACCGCAGGCGTTCCAGCGGCAAGGGCCGCCCATGCTCAAGTGGAGTTAGTGATAACGGGAAATGCAGATCAAACGCTGTTTGACTCGGCCTTACCGCAGACGTTCAATCTCGGTATTTTTACCATGATGGAGCAAATAGATAAGCCTTTTCTAAAGTTGTACTACGATGAAAACGGTTATTTATTTAAGGTAAAAGCACCAGGAGTCCTTTCGGAACCAGACGCGGTAAATTCGCAGTGTAAGCCCTATGAAACTGGCGACGAGTATTTTAATGAAGATTTTTGTGTTATCGGTCTTGAAAAGTCTGACCCAGAGTCTCGGCTAGAGTGGGTGGGTGAAGCTAACAATTTTAATCCAGCGTTCGTTAATTCCAATATTAATGGTGAAGGAGAGCTTGGCAACTTATCTCAGTTTGTTCCGTTTAAGCCTACCTACGACCTAAAAACTAAAAAGAAATCACTCGACGAGGCGAGGGCGGAGTTTCAGGATTTTGTTGCCTTTGTCCAGACCCGTCCGAATGCAGAGCTTCTCGCTCAGCGGTTTGATGTAGACGGCTTTATTAAGGCGCAGGCGGCAGAAATAGTGCTGGGTGCTGTCGATCATTATGTGCGCGTTGCAAATAATTATTATCTGTATTTCAACCCATCGAGTGAACGTTGGATTTATATTCCAACAGATTTTGATTACACCTTGATCGATACGCCCGGGCCTAACTGCTCGGAAAACCCAGAGCTTGATATTTGTAATCAATTTCTCAATATCGAAGCCTTTACCGATATTGCTTCGACAACTGCGTTTGATCAAGGGACTGGGAACCACTGGGCAGGCAGATTTTTTTATATCAATCATCCCCCGATCCTCTGGAATATCGTGTTTCAATCCCAGCAAAACCGAACGCGCCTCTATGAGGAGATTCAGCAACTGCTTGGAAGTCAATTTGATTGGAATATAATCGGGCCTACCCTGGAAGCGCGCAGGGCGCTGATTGAACAGGCAATCATCACGACGGATGCCTCAGATGCGGGTTCGCTCATTGGTGGGGCATCGTGTGCTCAAGCTTATAATCCTGAGGAAATTGAAGGTGATTCAGATAGCTTTTGTGATCCAAACAGAGCTTCGATAAAAGCTTTTATCAACGCACGACGTCAAACGCTTATGAATGAAGTGCAGATGAATAACTGAACGCCGCAGATACCTCGTCTTTTGGGTGTCTTGACGTGAAGGTCATTCATTTGCGCCAGTCTGCTTTTCCTTGGAGCCGCAGGTTGCGACTAAGCGCCTTTGGTTTCAAAGACTATGTCGATTTTCCGATGCATGTCATGCTGCGAAGAAACACTGGCTGGCTCTACGATTTAGTGGGTTTGTTTAGCGAGTTTGCAAAAAATGCGACAGCTTGCTCACCAACAGTGGTTCTGATTTTACCCTGGTCAACTGAAAATTCGCTCCCGCACAGGTCGAACTCAGTGATAAATTGATCAGCAATCCAGGTCATAGCGTTGCATTCTAAAAAAACAAAATGTCCACCACTAGGAATCAGTGACATCGTAGAATTAGGTATATGTTCAGCATATCTTTCAGCGCTGAATTTCGGGTAGACCAGTTCATCGTCACGGCTCGCCGTGATGAAGACTGGCACTTCAATAGCATTGAGACTTTGGACGGTAATACCAGAACCAACGGCGGGGGCCATTGCAAAAACAGATCGAAAACGAGCATCGCGATATGACTGTGTGGCAGCTGTGTAGTCTACGTAAGCGACTGATTCCCCCAAAGCACAATCGGGCCCGTGGTCAGAGTCTGCGCAATACGTTTCCATCAGGTTTGGCTCAAAAATGGCACCGGCAAGCGCGATTGCAGTATACCCACCGGAGGAAAATCCGGCGACGCCTACTCTCGACTCGTCTATCCGTTGACCCTTGCCTGTGTTTTCTAGGATGTCAGTGAGTACAAGGGATACATCTGCTGGTCGATCCCATACCGAGACGATGCCTTCGGGTGTATTGTCACGGGTTGTGTTGAATGGATGATTTAAGGCACTAACGATGTAACCGTGGTCCAGCAGTGTGTTGATAAGCCACTGGTGATCGTTGAATTCTCCGCCGCTGCCATGGCTCACAATCACCAACGGGCGCGAGCCTTCCCCTAAATCCTTCGGTGACCAGATTCTATATTCGATTGTTCTACTTCTTAAACTATCGCGAAGCGTATGATCTGAGTATTCGTGTCTCGTTGGGTTACCGCATGAAGCGATGAGTAAAAAGGCGAGGAGAGTCGTAATTTTCATAGATGTCGTGCTATTAGTTTGTGACGCAACATTCGTGGTTTGAGCGATGTTTGCTTGGGAAATATTTTGTTATCATATGACAAGTAGAACATATGTCAAAATATACATATACAAATAATTACATTTAAAAATTACATGTTGAGAAGCCGACACATGGGCGTAGGGTGAAATAGATGTCAAAACTGAGTTTCGCCATCCTTGGTCAGCTAATGCGTGGCAGCCGCACGGGATATGACCTTGCCCAGGAATTCCGCGATGGGTTGAGTCAGTTCTGGCACGCGAAACATAGTCAAATATATCCTGAGCTCCAGAAGTTAAAAGACCTAGGTCAGGTCAAGGTAAGTGAGGTAAGACAATCTTCGCGGCCAGACAAGAAGGTATACAACATCACCCCCGCAGGCGAATGCGCGCTGCTTGAATGGATTCTTTCGCCATTGCCCGACGCGCCTGTTCGCTCTGAACTGCATCTGCGTACACATTCCATCCACTTGGTGCCTAAGGACCAAGCGATCGCCTTCTATAAAAATGAGTTGGCGAGAACAGAAGCTGAGCGAGAAGGCTTTGAGATGCAATTGGCTAGGCTCGAAGCTGCATTCAGCGGTATCCCTTCGTCCGAGAACGAGGCATTTTCCACTTACGCAAATCTCAAATTTGGCATGGAAAATCGTCGTCAAGTTGCGGAATGGTCTAGGTGGCTTATCGCAACTCTAAAAGCTTGATCTGGCCACTCGCCCAAGCTAGCAGCAGGGCGACTAGGAAACCGAGTATGATCGCAAAAAAAACCAGTGTTTGGGCGATCCATTCTGGCGAATTAAATGTCGGAAGAATTGTTTCAATGGCCTGCAACAGAATCCAGCCAACTACAGCGTATCCAGACGCTATTTTCGTTATTCTGGTGCGTTTAATCTTGTCCCATAGCATTGCTTGTCACCTAAAAATAAACGAGCCAATCACAACATGCTTTAAGATGACTTTTTCTGCTGATTTTGTACAGAATTAGCTGGTGACGTTGATAAAAAGCAGAGTCTTCACCGCATGTCTGATGGAACCAAGTCTTCTGTTTTCATTGGAAAGTTGTCAGCCCAGTATTGTGTTAGGGAGGTCCTTACCGCCACTTAGCAGAACTGGTTGTTGGATTGAGTCGATAGTATCCATTCACTCAGTCGTTCACTATCAAAGGGTTAATCTTATTGGTTAAATTTTTAGCTGGTTTTTGCTGCCTATCTTCCGCTTTTGTTCTGTTATATATTCAATGCTATCTGTCGCTTGGGAGTAAAATTAATGTCGGTAAAATTAACGCTAATCGGCATATCTTTTTGCCTGTTATCTACTTCGCCTATTTGTCACGCACAGAAGGCAATCATCTTTGTCGGCGATGGTATGGGCCCTACCACTATTGCCGCAACTCGTATCTTTGA
>ERZ767310.1669-NODE-1669-length-12263-cov-4.736894_pt1 | contig 12263 bp, 13 predicted proteins | sample MGYA00374954_ERZ767310 | MGnify/ENA primary metagenome ERZ767310 (study PRJEB28948, sample SAMN06267188) | marine metagenome | isolation source: Columbia River Estuary | place: USA:Columbia River Estuary, USA | collected 2013-07-23 ...
GTGTGAGTTCGAAAATGCAGCATTTGGAATGCGAGGTTTAGAGACTGCTTTCGGAATCTATGGCAAGTATCTTTCAAAAGATATTAATCTAGAGAAATGGGTAGACCTTATCAGTCATAACCCAAGAGAGATATTAGATGCTCCAAGAATTTCGTTAAACGAAGGAAACATTGCTGAGTTGTCTTTATTTAAGTTAAAACCAAATTGGACATTGAACGAAGAGAAAATTAAGTTGAGATCTAAAAACAATCCTTTTGCTCACGAAGAGCTAACAGGAAAACCCTTTGGAATAATTAATAAGGGAGTATTTCACTCGGCTTAGTCAACTTTAAGAATTAAATTGTCGTAAGCCAAAAAAACATTTGGCGGCAATTCTTTTTCAACATTAACATGCAAGCCCATTTGATGACTTACATGAGTTATGTAGGTCTTTTCCGCTCCTACTTGATTAGAAAATTCAATGGCTTCGCTTAAAGTGAAATGAGAATGGTGCTTTTCTTTTCGCAATGCACTGATAATTAATACTTCTGTGTCTTTTACTTTTGCTTTTTCCCCATCTGAAACGAAGTTTACATCCGTCAAGTAAGTTACGTTCTCAAAGCGGAAACCTAATACAGGCCAATTTCCATGCAATCCATTTATGGGCATAAATTCTAATCCGTAAACATTAAAAGCTCTGCTTTCCAAAATCTCATTCAAAGTTATTTGAGGTGCTCCTGGATATTTACGCTCTCCAAAGGCATAGTCGAACATATGAACAAGTCTGCCGTTCACACGTTTGGTTCCATAAACGTTAAGACTTTGTTTTTGACTAAAATTAAAAGCCCGAACATCGTCTAATCCTCCAATATGATCTTGGTGCTCATGTGTAAATACAATTGCATCAAGTTTATTGGGTTTAGCGACCAGCATTTGTTGTCTGAAATCCGGAGAACAATCAATAGCTATACTTAAATCATTCTTTTCAATAAGAATAGAGGTTCTAAGGCGTTTATCCTTTACATTTGAAGACGAGCATACAGTGCATTGACACGAAATAACAGGAACACCTTGCGATGTGCCTGTTCCAAGAAAAGTAATTTTCATTTTTATGAAAAGAATTTCCTCAAAAATAATGTCAATTGTCAGTTTATCCTTAGAGTAACATATTAATTTTGCCACACAGAAATCTAATTGGTTATTATGGACCGTATTGTACTTACCGCAGCACAGAAAGCACTTCGCGTAAATTTGGACACAAATATCTACGGCACCTTTTCGGAGATTGGCGCAGGACAAGAAGTTGTACGTCATTTTTTTAGAGCTGGTGGAGCATCTGGCACAATTGCAAAAGCTATGTCTGCTTACGATAAAGACTTTAGTGATGCTATTTATGGAAAGGAGGATTTCAATAGATATGTAACTGAACTTAGGTTGAGAAAAATGATTGACCATGAATATGGTTTAATTACAGAGCGATTGAATCGCAGAGATCATCCAGATAGAAAGTTTTTCTCTTTTGCTGACACTGTTGCGACTATAAACTTTAGCAAAAGCTTTAAAGGCCATGGCTGGATGGGAATTCGTTTTCAAACAGATTCTCATAATCTACCAAATGACATTGTTCTGCATATCAGGACGCATGAAAATGAAGCAAGACATCAACAGGAAACAATAGGAACACTTGGTGCGAACTTGATTCATTCGAGTTTCAACCTCTACAAAAATCCGAAAGAACTCTTAAAATCTCTTTACGATAATATCTCTAAAGATGCAATTGAGATTGACATGATTAACTTCTCGGGACCAGACTTTGAAGATGTAGACAACCGATTAATGAGCCTTCAGCTGATTAAAAACGGTTTTACAGACGCTGTAATTTTCGGACCAGAAGGAAACAATCTTCTGCCTGCCGAAATACTATATAAGAAAAACATACTAGCAATCCGTGGATCATTTAGACCTGTGACGAAGGTGAATATAGACATGATCAAAACGGGTTACCGAGAATTTATAAAACACAAAAGAGTTCAAAAAGAAAACGTAACTGTGCTTTTTGAGATTACCTTAAACAATCTTTTGGCAGAAGGCTATATTGACGAACAAGATTTCCTTGACCGTGCTGAAATCCTCTGTTCTTTGGGTCAAACGGTGTTGATTTCGAATTACCAAGAATATTATAAGCTGGTTGATTATTTCGCTCGTTTCACTAAAAAACGTTTAGGATTGATACTTGGCGTGAATAACCTTCTCGAAATATTTAATGAAAAATACTATCGCAATTTAACAGGTGGAATTCTTGAGGCTTTTGGAAGACTATTCTCCAAAGATCTAAAAGTGTTTGTTTATCCTTACATAGAGCCTGATACTGAAAAATATGTAACGACTGATAAAATCTCAGAAATGGTGCATCCAAGGTTTAGACCTATTTATGATTATTTACTTTTTAATAAGCGAATAATGGATATCCATGATTTTGATCCGGAAATTTTAAGAAGTTTCAGTCGTGATGTTCTTAAGAAAATCAGAAGCGGAGAATCTGGATGGGAAAAGTCATTACCTGCATACGTGGATAATATTATCAAGGACAAGGAGCTATTCGGATACAAAAAAAAGAAAACAGCAACAGCTAAAGAATTTTAAAGAGCAATAAAAAAGCGCGACATTTTACTTTCGCGCTTTTTTATAAATAATAATTTCACCTATCTCTTAACTCTATTTCGGTCATAGCGCTCTTAATGTCGTCTACGTCTGCTTTTGTAAGCTTTATTTCATCAGTGCTGAAAGAACTTTTTTTCTTTCTAAAAAACGTTTTCAAACGGTTTTTAATCTTCTTCATGTATCTCACTAAATTAAATTAGTTACTTTAAATATTGCTTCGCTTTTTCTGCGAATAAACTAATTTAACTGGTAAAATTCAGAAATTCATTCCTAACCTTTTCACTGTTAAACTTCCCGCTGTAATGGCTCGTTATGGTTGAGCTAGCTGAATCTTCTACCCCCCTGGTAGAAACACAAAAATGAGATGCGTCAATGCAAACTGCCACGTCTTCTGTTCCTAATGCAATCTTTAATTCAGCTGCTATTTGTTCTGTTAAACGCTCTTGAACCTGCGGTCGCTTAGAAAAGTATTTTACAATCCTGTTGATTTTTGACAGCCCAATTACTTTTCCATTTGAAATGTAAGCAACGTGTGCTTTCCCAAGAATTGGGACAAAGTGATGCTCACAATACGAATGCACTGTAATATCCTTTTCAACCAACATTTGATTATAGCGGTATTTATTCTCAAAGAGTTTCGCTTCTGGTTTGTTTTTAGGATTTAAACCTTGAAAAACTTCTTGAACATACATTTTTGCGACACGCAGGGGTGTTCCTTGTAAACTGTCATCAGCTCGATCTAAACCCAATATGTCCATTATGTCACCAAATTTTTCAGCAATTGCTTCTATTTTCTTTTCATCACTTATAGCAATAGCCGAATCTATAGTCGGTGTTTCTAAAGAATAACCTGCATGATCGTCTCCAACCTCAGATATATGATTTAGTAAATTATCGATGCTGTCTTTGTTTTTATCCTGAATATTCAACGAAGTTTCTCGGTGTCTCATACAATGTTATTTTTAGTTCTAATGAACTGTCTAATTTCTTTTTCATACGGTCGTAAATCACAACACAAATATTTTCTGCAGTTGGATTTATGTTCTTAAAATCTTCGACTTGCTCGTTTAAATTTTTGTGATCGAAAGGATCTTCGACTTCTTCTTTTAAAATATCCTTTAACACTTTCATGTCAATTACATATCCCGTTTCAGGATCTATTGGCCCTTTTACTGCTGCAATTACTTCATAATTGTGACCATGGTAATAAGGATTAGCACATTTACCAAAGACCTGTCCATTTTGTTCAGATCCCCAATCTTTATTGTGTAGCCTATGCGCTGCATTAAAATGTGACTTTCTACTTACTGTTACTTTTATCATACGACAGAAGAGTAAAATTCATTAAATATTATTTTAAACCATTCGGTATAAAGTTCCGGTTGCTCCGCCATATCTTTCTTCAATTCTTCAAGGTCCATCCATTTATAAGATTCGACTTCTTCTGGATTAATATTTGGCGTCTCATGAGAGTGACCCACAAATACATGATCCAATTCATGCTCAATCATATTGTTGTCAAACTCAGCCCTGTACACAAAATCTAATAATTTTTTAAGAGGAGCCGCCATACCCATTTCCTCTTGTAGCCTTCTGTGCGCAGCTTCGAGATTACTTTCTCCTTGCCTGGGGTGACTGCAACAAGTATTCGTCCACAAACCACCGCTATGGTATTTGTGTAACGCTCTTTGCTGTAATAGCAATTGGTTCTTTTGATTTAGAATGAAAACCGAAAAGGCTCTGTGGAGTATACCTTTTTCATGTGCTTCTATTTTCTCCATCAGTCCGAGCTCATTGTCGTGCTCATCGACCAGGATAACGTATTCCGCCATTATATATAATTTATAAAGTACGAGACTAAATCTATGTTTAGAACTTACAATTAACAACAAATAATTTGAGTTTATAATTCGCTTAATCTTTATTTCTTTCAGTCTGTCTTTAACCGCAATAATTATCTTTGCCGCCTTTAAAAATCATGGTTAATGGCCAACTTACAAGAAATAGCTAAACGCAGAACTTTTGGAATTGTATCGCACCCCGATGCTGGTAAAACAACATTGACTGAAAAGCTATTGCTTTTTGGTGGCGCGATTCAAGAAGCAGGAGCCGTAAAATCGAATAAGATTAAAAAGACCGCTACCTCCGATTTCATGGAGATTGAAAAGCAAAGAGGTATTTCTGTTGCTACGTCTGTAATGGGCTTTACCTATAAAGACAAGCAAATAAACATTTTAGACACGCCTGGTCACAAGGATTTTGCTGAAGACACATTTAGAACTTTAACTGCCGTTGACAGTGTTATCGTGGTGATAGATGTTGCCAAAGGTGTGGAAGAGCAAACTGAGAAATTAGTTCAAGTTTGCCGCATGCGTAAAACGCCCATCATCGTTTTCATTAACAAGTTAGACCGTGAAGGATTAGACGGCTTTGACCTATTAGATGAGATTGAAACTAAGCTCGGAATAACAGTAGCACCGATGAGTTGGCCCATTGGAATGGGGCAGCGTTTTAGAGGTGTATACAACAAGTGGGAGAAAAACATCATGCTCTATAAAGGGCAAAGCAAGCAAAAGATAGAAGAGTCTTACGAGATAAACGACTTGTCTGATCCTGAATTAGACGCACGTATTGGTGAAGATTATGCGGATACTTTGCGCGAAGAGCTTGAAATGATTGATGGTGTTTATCCGGAGTTTGAAAAAGAGACTTACCTGAACGGAGATATTTCACCTGTGTTTTTCGGTTCTGCCTTGAACAACTTTGGTGTTCGTGAATTGTTAGACGCATTCGTAGAAATAGCGCCTAGTCCCCAGCCTAAAGAAGCTGAAGAACGCGAGGTTAAACCTGAAGAGGACAAATTCTCTGGATTTATTTTTAAGATACACGCCAATATTGACCCGAATCACAGAAGTAGAATTGCCTTTGCAAAAATTGTTTCTGGAACATTTCATAGAAACACAAACTACTTGCACGTGCGTCAGGGCAAGAACTTAAAGTTCTCCTCTCCTACTTCTTTTATGGCTTCTAAAAAGTCAATTATAGATGAAGCCTTTCCAGGAGATATTATCGGAATTCCGGATACAGGAAACTTTAGAATTGGCGATACCATTACAGAAGGTGAGAAATTACATTTTGCAGGTATTCCAAGTTTTTCGCCTGAACATTTTCGTTTCATCAACAATGCCGATCCGCTTAAAGCGAAGCAGTTGGCAAAAGGCGTTGACCAACTTATGGATGAAGGTGTGGCGCAGCTTTTTACCTTAAAGCAAAATGGACGAAAAATTATTGGAACCGTTGGAGCGCTTCAGTATGAAGTGATTCAATACCGCTTAGAGCACGAATACAATGCAAAATGTTCGTATGAGGCGTTTCCAGCTTTTAAAGCGTGTTGGATAGAAAGTAAAGATGACGACCAATTAGCAGAATTCTCGAAATTGAAACAGCGCTATTTAGCTGAAGATAAATTCGGTAGGCTGGTGTTCTTAGCAGATTCACAGTTCTCTTTACAAATGGCTATTGATAAATTCGATAAGTTGACATTCCATTCTAAATCAGAATTCTAGAAATAAAAAATCCCGCTTTAAGCGGGATTTTTACTTTTATCTTTTTCTAAAGACTACTCTTCCATGAATTTATCCATAACCGCTTGACTTACACCAACGTTACTAAACCCGCCATCGTGAAATAAGTTTTGCATCGTCACCATTCTTGATAAATCTGAGAACATCATAATGGTGTAATTCGCACAATCTAAGGCAGAAGCATTTCCTAACGGAGACATTTTCTCGGCATATTCAATAAAGCCATCAAAGCCTTTTACACCGCTACCAGCAGTAGTTCGTGTTGGCGATTGAGAAATAGTATTCACACGAACATTCTTAGCAACCCCATAGTGATAGCCAAAGCTTCTCGCGATAGACTCTAAGTATGCTTTATTGTCAGCCATATCGTTATAATCTGGGAACGTTCTTTGCGCTGCCATATAAGTTAGGGCAACTACACTGCTCCATTCGTTTAAGGCATCAAGCTTTTTAGCCGTTTGCAATACTTTGTGAAAAGATACCGCTGAAACGTCCCAGCCTTTTTCAAGATAGTTGTAGTTGGTATCTGTATAGTGTTTCCCTTTTCTCACGTTCACAGACATTCCGATAGAGTGTAAAACGAAATCAAGTTTTCCACCTAAAATTTCTTGAGCTTCGGTAAAAAGCTTTTCTAAATCTTCCATAGACGTAGCATCCGCTGGAATGATTTTAGAGTTTGTTTGTTCTGCAAGCTTGTTTATTTCTCCCATGCGCATTGCAATCGGAGCGTTTGTTAAAACAATTTCAGCGCCTTGTGCATGTGCTTCTTCTGCAACTTTCCATGCAATAGATTCAGAATTAAGGGCTCCAAAGATGATTCCCTTTTTTCCTTTTAATAGATTATTCGACATATGGGTTAATCGTTTAAGTTCTGAGTTTAAAAGCCGGCAAGTTAAGAAACCGCAATTAATTCCTTAGCATTATCTAACGCAGCTTTTGTGGGATTTGCACTGCTCAACATTTGCGCAATTACCGCTATTTTTTGGTCTTTGTCAAGCTGAACAATAGAAGTCTGTGTGCGCCCTTTTGCTTCTTTCTTTTCCACTTTAAAGTGCTGGTCACCAGAAGCTGCAATTTGCGGTAAGTGCGTTATTGCAATGACCTGGAGGTTTGACCCCATTTCTTTTAGAATCTTAGCCACCTTCGCTGCTGTGTCTCCAGATACGCCTGTGTCTATTTCATCAAAGATAATTGTAGATAATCCTTTAGATTGTGCTAAGATTGATTTAAATGCCAGCATAACGCGAGAAAGCTCTCCGCCACTTGCTGCTTTTACAAGCGATTTTGGACTGTGTCCTTTATTAGAAGAAAATAACAACTCTACATCATCTAAACCATTGGCATTTATCGTTTGGCTTTCCTTCAGTTTAAACTTAAAGTTAGGGCTTGAAAAATTTAAAAGCTTGCAAATGGAGTTTATTTCCTTCTCTAATTTAGGCACAACTGCTTTACGCGATGCTGAAAGCTTCTCTCCTACTTTTTTTGCTTTAGCTTCACTTTCAAGAAGCTCCTTGTCTAGACGATCTAATTCTACCGTTCTATTTTCTATTTCAAAAATTTGTGTATCGTAATCGGCTTGTTTTTCTAATAATGCTTCAGCTGTATTTACATGATGCTTTTGTAAGAGGTTCTGTAACAGGTTGTAGCGCTCTTGTTGTTCTAGCAGCTTTTCCTGATTCACTTCAACAGAAGACGCTTCAATTTCTATTTCGGACCCAATGTCGGAAAGCTCTATTTGACAAGATTCCACGCGTTTTAGAAGTTCCGCATAATTTTCATTAATCGAGCTGATCCCGTTTAATTGGGACTTAAGCTCTATCAATGAATTGAAAATTCCAATTGTATCTCTATTAAGCAAAGCATCTGCTTCGGCTAATTTCGTCTGAATCTCTTCAGCACGCTCTGAAATCTCAATCTCACTTTCTAGACTTTCAATTTCACCGTTCTTTAAATTCGATTCAAAAAGCTCATTCGCTAAAAAGCGGATGTAATCTAAATCAACATTTGCTTGCGCTTTATCTAAATAATTTGACTTGGCTTTTTTCTTGGCTTTGTAATCCGCGAAAGCGATAGAATAAGCCTTGCGTTCTTTTAAGTTCTTCGCTAGAAGATCTACCAATGAAAGTTGATACGCTGAATTATTTAACAGTAAAGTATCTTTTTGAGAATGAATGTCGATTAAGCGTGTGCCAATGTAATTGAGGGCATCTAAATTTACTGGAGTGTCATTTACAAACGAACGCGAACGTCCCGTGCTGCTGATCTCTCTTCGAACAATAGTTTCTTCCTGGAAATCGATATCACTTTCTTGAAAATAACTCTCAAGTCTTTTGCCTTTAATTTCAATAGTGATTTCTACAATACACTTTTTAGATTTATCATTTAGAACATTGCTGTCAGCACGTTTACCTAGACAAAGGCCAATAGCCCCTAGAATAATTGACTTTCCCGCACCCGTTTCTCCGGTAATAATATTCAATCCATCACCAATAGAAAGCTCTAGATTTTCTATTAAGGCATAATTCGAAACTGAAATATGGTTGATCATGAAGTGTACTTTAATAAAGGATAAAAATAAACGAGAACTATCGCTTTACAATCGCTTCGTACTTATTATTTCTAGCGCCATCAATTTGTTTAAGCACACTCACTAATTTAGAAGTGTCCATGTTTGGACCTTCTTTAAATAGACTTACGATTTCATCGCTTTTCGCATCAAAGAATACCTGTAAAATATAGGCGTTCGGCCGTTTCTGATAAATGGTCTGAAGTTTAATTAAAGCGTTACTTATTGTGGTTTTGGCCTGTGATTGCTTTGTTTCATTGTACATCAAGTCTAAACCATTTCGATGATAATCGTAATAACAATTCCGAATATCACTAAATCCCGAGTTTAGAATATTATCAATAAGCCAAAATCTATTTCTGCTGCCGTCAAAACTTTTCCAACCCCTGTAACTTCCACTCTGCGATAAATTGACAACGTTCTGCGCTTTTAGATAATATGGCTGCCCCCCATTTAATGAATAAGTGTCTTTGTCTATACCAAGAATTAAAAACGAGTAAAACGCAGACAATGCAGAAAGGTTGTTTTTTACTGAATTTTCTGAATACTCTAATGGCTCACTTTCTAAATAATTGAATGAAACATCTTTGTCTATGTAGTTTAATACTGGTGATTTGTAATTTGAATTGAAAACAGGTCTTGAATAACTCACCTGTAATGTGCCTGAATAACTGTTATTAGATGCTGCATCGATCGTAAGTATGAAAGAGCATTCTATTTTCTCTTCTACTTCGTAAATCTCATTCGTCCAAACTGTGTTGTTGACTAAATTCTCAAAAGCCTTTTGCATATTAGGCAAAAGGTCTGTATTCGCATTTGGTAATGATGGGGCTAAAATTTGAACAGTTGCATTTAGTTCTTGGCCACTAATAATTCCAGCGAATAAGAATGAACAAACGAATGTGAGAAGGTTTTTAAACATATGCTTCTATGATGGTATCCCAGATTAACTGAGCGATTTCAGTTTTGCTCAATAATTCTGATTCTATTATTTTTCCTTTTTGACTGAAGATGCTTACTTTATTTGTGTCGTGACCAAAACCAGCACCCTTATTTCTTAACGAGTTTAAAACGATTAGATCTGCCTTTTTCTTATCTAGCTTTCCAATTGCATAATTCTCTTCATTCTCTGTTTCTAATGCAAAGCCAACAACTACTTGGTTTTCTTTTTTAGAATGCCCTAGGGTGTGCAGTATATCTTTAGTCTTTTTCAATTCTATAGTCATAGAATTTTCAGACTTTTTAATTTTTCCATCTGCCTTAAAAGCCGGAGTATAATCTGCAACAGCAGCGCTTAAAATTGAAACATCACTTAAATTAAAATGTTCAACACATGCGCTAAACATTTGTTCTGCACTTGTTACATTTTGAATTGTAATTCCATTTAATTCAGCGGTAATGGATGACGGGCCGAGAACTAAATGTACTTCTGCCCCAAGGTTGCGGGCAGTCTTTGCGATTTCAATGCCCATTTTCCCAGAGCTGAAATTTCCAATAAACCTTACGTCATCAATTCTTTCATATGTAGGTCCTGCATTCACCAAAACTCTCTTCCCTTTTAGAGGACTCTTGTCAAGAATATACTTCTCTAGAAATGACACAATTTCTTCAGGCTCAGCCATTCGACCTTCTCCCTCTAGTCCACTTGCAAGTTCTCCAGTTCCAGATGCTATAATGGTGTTGCCAAAAGAAACAAGAGCCTCTAAACTAGATTTAGTTGTACCATGTTTATACATGTCTAAATCCATAGCGGGAGCAACAAAAACTGGACATTTAGCTGAAAGATACGCAGCCATTAGAAGGTTATCGCAAACCCCAGCAGCCATTTTAGCTAAAGTATTTGCAGTGGCAGGAGCAATAATCATAAAATCTGCCCAAAGGCCCAATTCTACATGATTCGTCCATGTGCCTTCTTCCTGATTATCGATAAACTCGCTCAATACAGGATTCTTTGAAAGTGTTGCAAGTGTTAATGGGGTAACGAAATCTTTTGCAGACTCAGTTAGAATAACCTTTACCTCCGCTCCTTGTTTAACAAATAGACGAATCAAAAAAGCGGCCTTGTAGGCCGCTATACTGGCGCTAACGCCTAATAATATTTTTTTACCGCTAAGCACTTAGCTTACGATTTCTCTGGTCTTCTTACGTAGATTTCATCAGCAATCCACTCTTCAGTTGCAAGCGCATTCGGTTTGGGTAAATTTTCGTAGAACTTAGAAATTTCAATTTGTTCTTTATTCTCAAAAATTTCTTCAAGATTCTCTGTGTGCGATGCAAACTCTGCTAGTTTAGCATGCAGCTCTTCTCTAATCGTGTCGTTAATCTGTTCAGATCTCTTACCTATTAAAGCTACTGCTTCGTAAATATTACCGGTATTAACATCTAACGTGTTTGGGTCTAGAGTTTCGGTTGTTTTCGCTGCTGTTGCGTTTTTGTAGTCCATTTTTAGGTCTTTACATTAAACTTTTCTAATTCTATAACTATCTTCATGTAGATTTTTTCAGCGTCTCTTTTGTAAGTAGATACGGGATATAAATCTAAAAAATCATTGTAGGAGGTTCTAGCCTCTTTAAATCTTTGCAATTGCAGCGAAGTTATACTTTTCATTGCAAGTTGGTACGATGCGTCTAATCGGTAAAACATTGCCTCTTCTCTGTACGGAGTATCAGGGAAATCACTTAATGTATGGTCGAAGGCTAATACGGCCGATTTGTAATTTTCAGTTCTGTAGTAAACTTTAGCAATCTCGTAAGATTTAACTTCAAGTTTTTCTCTCATCTCGTCAATCAACATATTACACTCTTCTATTCTTTGACTTGTAGGATGAGAATTTACAAAGAACTGAATCTCATTGATAGCTTTGAATGTATAGGATTGATCTAAACTTGCTTTCGGAGTTTCCAAATAATAACAAAAGGCAGTCATAAAAGCCGCGTCCTCAGCATGTTCATTGTTTGGGAACGTTTGATATAATGTTTTGAAATGGTAAGAAGCTAAGATGTAATCTTTCATTTGATACAAACACATAGCGTAATAGTAATAAACGTCTTGTTGCTTGTGTGTTCCTCTATATAGGGTAATTAACTCGTCAAGTAAAGGGTAGGCTTTTTCGTAACGCTCAGTTTCGTAATACGAAATAGCCATTTCCAACTTGTAATCCAAGTCTGAACTTTTTTGCACCTTGGCATATTCATCACATGACGAAAATCCAATTGTAATCAATAATATGAGTAGATATTTCTTCATTTTTACAACCGGCAAAACTAACCGCTTTTTCGATATAATAAAACCTCTTTTTTCAAGGTTTAAATGTTTGCAACATTGAACTGCTAAACGAAATTCAACCGTGAATGTTGTAGGCATAAAAAAAGTCGCTTCATGCGACTTTTAGAAATAGTTTATTCTGGCTTTTGATGAAAGCTAGCTACATCCCTATCGAACATATACAAACCGCCAGCGTTTCCACCAATTAA
>ERZ767310.1689-NODE-1689-length-12185-cov-5.276092_pt1 | contig 12185 bp, 6 predicted proteins | sample MGYA00374954_ERZ767310 | MGnify/ENA primary metagenome ERZ767310 (study PRJEB28948, sample SAMN06267188) | marine metagenome | isolation source: Columbia River Estuary | place: USA:Columbia River Estuary, USA | collected 2013-07-23 ...
AATGATAGAAAGGTATGGGTTTTTTGTGGTGACGGGGAGATGGATGAACCAGAATCAAAAGGTGCAATAGCTCTTGCAGGAAGAGAAAGCTTAGAAAATCTAATTTTTGTTATAAATTGTAATTTGCAAAGATTGGATGGTCCTGTTCGAGGGAATGGAAAAATTATTCAAGAGCTAGAGGGTTCTTTTAGGGGCGCTGGTTGGAAGGTTATTAAAGTCGTTTGGGGTAGAAAGGGGGATCCAATAATGGCTAAAGATAAAGAGGGTAAGCTTCAAGATATTATGGATGCTGTATTGGATGGAGAAATGCAAAATTTTAAAGCAAAAGGTGGTGCATATACTAGAGAAAATTTCTTTGCAAAGGATCCGGAAGCCCTAAAAATTGTAGAAGATTTAACTGATGAGGATATATACAAACTAAATAGAGGTGGTCATGATCCTTATAAAGTTTATGCTGCTTATCATAAGGCAGTTAATTCCTCTGGAGCACCTACGGTTATATTGGCTTTAACAACAAAAGGATACGGTGTTGGTTCCAGAGAAGCAGACAATACCACTCATCAGGTCAAAAAATTATCGCTTGATAATATCAAGTCATTTAGGGATAAGTTTAATATTCCAGTAACTGATGATGAGATTGAAAATATTCCTTATGTAAGACCGCCTGAAGATTCTCCTGAAATACAGTATTTAAGAAATACCAGAGCAAAATTAGGAGGACCAATCCCTAGAAGAAGAACAAAATCTGAAGTTCTTTCAATGCCTGATAACAAAGCATTTGCTAAGTTATATTCAGGCTCAGATGAAAGAAAAATTTCTACAACAATGGCAGCTGTTAGAGTAATAACTGATTTGCTAAAGGACAAAGAGATAGGTAAAAGAATTGTTCCAATAGTGCCTGATGAAGCTAGAACATTTGGAATGGAAGCTTTATTTAGACAGGTTGGCATTTATTCTTCAGCAGGCCAAAACTATGAACCTGAAGATGCTGATAAGGTAATGTGGTACAAGGAGTCAAAAGAAGGGGTAATGCTTGAAGAAGGTATTACTGAAGCAGGCGCTTTCTCTGCCTGGTCTGCATTAGCAACAGCATACACCAACTATGATTATCCTATGATTCCTTTTTACCTTTTTTATTCAATGTTTGGTTTTCAAAGAATCCATGATTTAGCATGGGCAGCAGGCGACTCACAAGCTAAGGGCTTTTTAATTGGCGCTACATCCGGGAGAACAACCCTTAACGGAGAAGGGCTTCAACATCAAGATGGTCATAGCCATATACTTTCTTCAACAATTCCAAATTGTTTGTCTTATGATCCAACTTTTTCATATGAAGTTGCTGTAATTATTAAAGACGGCATTCAAAAAATGTTTGTTGAACAAAAGAATTATTTTTATTACATAACAACTATGAATGAAAATTATGAACATCCTCCAATGCCAAAAGGTGCTGAAGATGGAATTATCAAAGGAATGTATAAATTACTACCTTCTAAAAAACCATTAATCAGGCTTTTAGGTTCTGGTTCAATCTTAAATGAATCAATTAAAGCAAAAGAAATACTTAATAGTTTTGGAATTGAATCAGAGGTTTGGAGTGTAACAAGTTTTAATCTGCTAAGAAAAGATGGCATGGAAACTGAAAGATTTAATCAATTAAATCCCACAAAAAAAGAGAAAAAAACATACGTTGAAGAGTGTTTTGCTGATTGCGAGATTCCTGTAATAGCATCCACTGATTATATGAGAGCTTATGCAGAGCAAATAAGACCATACATTAAATCTGATTATGCTGTTTTAGGAACTGATGGCTTTGGAAGAAGTGATTCCAGAAAGAATTTAAGAGAATTTTTTGAAATAGATGCCAACAGTATAGCAAGAGCATCAGCATATACGTTATTTAAAAATAACCTAATCGATAAAAATAAATTAAAAGAAATATACGAAGATCTCGAAGTCGATCCTCTTAAACCAAATCCTTGGGAAGTTTAATGCAAGATTTAAATCTTAATATTCCAGATCTTGGCGATGTTGAAGAGGTAGAGGTTATTGAGATTTGTGTAGAAGTTGGACAAAGTGTTGAAGCTGAAGATTCAATAATAATTCTTGAAACAGATAAAGCAGCCATGGAAATTCCAACTACTAAATCTGGTATTGTTAAAAATATTCTTGTTGACGTTGGCGATATGGTTCAAGAAGGAACTCCATTTGTTCAAATCGAATTTGAAGAAGATAAAAAATCTAATATAGAAAATAATAAAACAAAAACTCAAACAGAAGAAATTCAAATACCTGCTGAAAAAGAAGATATTGATATTAATGAAAATGAAATAGTTTTAGCCAAACCTTTGATTCCAGATCTTGGCGATGTTGAAGAAGTGGAGGTAATAGAGATATGTGTTGAGGTTGGCCAAAATGTTGGAATAGATGATTCTATTATGATACTTGAAACTGATAAAGCCGCTATGGAGATACCAGCTTCAGTTGAAGGCAAAGTTACTAAATTAAATATTAGCCTAGGCGACATGGTAAAAGCCGGCATGCCATTTGTAGAAATTGAGTCAAGTGTGGTTGTCTCAAAATCTTTAAATAAAATTAATGAAAACGAAGATTCAATTTCTATTTCTAAAAATGAACATATTACAAAACAAGAAGAAACAAATAACAACAAAGAACAAGCAAGCCAGCCTTTGAGCTATAACAATGCCTCAGTTCATTCAGGACCAGCAACAAGGAAACTTGCTAGAGAATTTGGTATAAACTTATCTGAGGTTAAAGGCTCTGGTCCAAAAGGAAGAATATTAAAAGAAGATCTTCATGCATTTGTTTCACAGCGCTTAAATTCAAAAACTGGAAGTGGATTTGAATTCTCTCAACCAGATATTGATTTTTCAAAATGGGGTCAGGTAAGCTTTGAAAAGTTATCTAAATTTCAAAAAACAGCTTCAAAAAATCTCCATACTTCTTGGATCAATATTCCTCATGTTACTCAACACGATGACGCAAATATTACAGACTTGCTTGCTTTAAGAGCTGAGTTAAATAAATCTAATAAAACCAAAGTTTCACCTTTAGCTTATATCATTAAAGCAACAGTTGAAACTTTAAAACTCTACCCTCTAATGAATACTTCTCTTTCATCCAACTTAGATACAGTTGTAATGAAAGATTATTTTAATGTAGGTATAGCCGTTGATACTCCTGAAGGTCTTATTGTTCCTAACATAAAAAATACTGACAAAAAAACAATTTTAGAAATATCAGATGAGGTTTTTAATCTTGCTAATTTAGCAAAAGAAAGAAAATTAAAAGTTGATCAACTCAAAGGTGCATCTTTTACAATAACCTCCTTAAGTGGTATTGGCGGTAAATATTTTACCCCGATAATAAACCCTCCAGAGGTAGGAATTCTTGGTTTATCAAAACCCTTTGATAACTTATTTTTAGACGGTAAAAATATTGTTAACCAAAAACTCTTACCAATTTCACTTTCTTATGATCACAGGGTAATTAATGGAGCATACGCAGCCAGGTTCGTAACAGATTTATCAAAACAACTTAACGAAATAAACTTTTTAAGGGAATCATTTAATGGAACTTAATACTTTTGATCTTTATCTATTTGGCGGTACCGGTGATCTTTCAAATAGAAAGTTAATTCCTGCTATGTTTCGACAAGAAACATTAGGAAATATTGATGATGCCAGCCAGATTATTGGCATTGGTTCAAGAGACTTATCAACTGAAGAATATATATCAATGGTTAATGAATCATTGAATAAATATTACATTGATTTTGAACAACAAAAAGATGTGTGGTTAAAATTTGCTAAGAGGCTTCAATATATAAAGTTAGACATCAACTCTAATGAAGACTGGAAAAACATAAACAATGTTTCGGATAGTGTTGCTGTGGTTTACTATTTAGCAACTCCACCAAATTTATATAAAAAAATCTCATCGGCGTTGAATGATAATAATTTAATAAAAGATAATTGTAGAATAGTTGTTGAAAAACCAATTGGCTCTGATTTAGAAACCGCAAAAGATATCAATAATTCACTTTCACAAGGTTTTAAAGAAAATCAAATATACAGAATTGACCATTACTTAGGTAAAGAAGCTGTTCAAAATTTATTAGCCTTAAGATTTGCAAATACCATCTTTGAGAAAAGTTGGTCAAGCTCAGCCATTGATCACATACAAATAACAGTTGCAGAAGATTTAGGTGTTGAAGACAGGGGTGGGTATTACGATGAAACAGGTGCACTTAGAGACATGGTGCAGAATCATCTTCTTCAAATTTTATGCCTTATAGCAATGGAGCCTCCTGTTTCTATTCAAAGTGAATCAGTAAGGGATGAAAAGCTAAAAGTTTTAAAATCCCTAGCACCATTTACATCGGATAATATTGCTGTTAATTCAGTAAGAGCACAATACCTTGAAGGTATCTCCAAAGGAGAGGCAGCATGCTCTTATCTTGATGAAGAAGGTGTTGATTCTAAGAACCAAACTGAGACATTTGTGGCTTTGAAATTAGAAATTAATAATTGGAGATGGTCAGGCGTTCCTTTTTATTTAAGAACCGGAAAAAGAATGCAATCAAAATCATCTGAGATTGTAGTTCGCTATAAAACAGTTCCACATAACATTTTTTCTAAAGGAGCCCATTTAGAACCCGATCAATTAGTTTTAAGGATTCATCCAGATGAGGGTATAGATTTAAAGCTCAACACAAAGCGTCCAGGTGTATCTGGTTATGATCTTGAGAACCTGCCTTTAGACTTAAATCTTAACGAGTATCATGAAATTGGGCATCAAGATTGCTACGAGAGACTTCTATTAGATGTAATTAAAGGAAATCCATCTTTATTTGTAAGAAGAGATGAAATTGAAGCTTCTTGGAAATGGATTGATAACATTATAAATTTGTGGAAATCTGAAGACGTACCTATGGAAGAATACATTTCTGGAGGTTGGGGACCATCGAATGCTGACCTTCTTATTAAAAGAGATTTTAGAGCTTGGAAAAATGGACCCTCAAAAAAATGAGTATTAAAACAAAACTTCTTGATATTAAAAAAAGAATTGATGAGCGCAGTAAAGATTCTAGATCAGACTATCTAAAAAAAATAAATTTTTCATCTGATCATAGTAAATCAGCAAGAAATAACATGGGTTGCAGTAACATAGCTCATGCTTTTGCTTCATGTGATAAAGCACAGCAGGGTGAGGCAGCAAATGGTGCAAAAGTTATAGGAGTTATCTCTGCATATAATGACATGCTATCAGCGCATGCACCTCTTAAAGACTATCCTGATGTCATTAAAGAGTCATCATTAAAAAGAAATGCAATAGCCAGAGTTGCAGGAGGTGTTCCTGCTATGTGTGATGGCATTACTCAAGGTGAGCCCGGAATGGAGCTATCACTTTTTAGTAGAGATGTCATAGCTCTTTCTACTGCTGTAGGTTTTTCTCACAATGTTTTTGATGCTGGAATATGCTTGGGAGTATGTGACAAAATTGTTCCTGGCTTAATGATAGGCGCTTTAACATTTGGTCATTTACCTATTGGTTTCATTCCTGCTGGCCCTATGCCAACAGGAATATCTAACTCTCAAAAATCAGACACAAGAAAGAAATTTGCTAACGGTGAGATAGATAGATCTGCACTTATAAGTTCAGAACAGGCTGCATATCATACTTCTGGCACTTGCACTTTTTACGGCACTGCTAATACGAATCAGTTGATAATGGAAGTCATGGGCCTTCAATTACCAAGCTCGTCTTTTGTTCCACCAAATTCAATTGAAAGACAGATGATTATTGATAAGACAGTTGAGAGTATTTTAAATATGAGTGAGCAAAACATAAAGATGGGGGAGATGCTTGATTCAAAAAGCTGGATTAATGCCATGGTTGCATTAATTGCTAGCGGAGGCTCAACAAACTTAGCCATACATTTGATTGCTATGGCAGAAGCTGGGGGTTATCAAATCACTATAGAGGATATAGATGAAATTGCATCGTTAACTCCCATAATTACAAATATATATCCTAATGGAACAGCAGATGTTAATGATTTCCATAATGCTGGAGGTGTATCTGCATTTATTGGATCACTATTGGATGGAGATTTTTTATTTAATGATGTACAAACTTTACTTGGTAATGGATTGGATATTTATAGAAATAAATTAGAAATAGAAAATAATAACTTGGTTTGGAATAATCAATCAGCTATTTTGGATCAAAGTATCATTAGAGATAGTAATAACCCTTTTAAACAATCAGGTGGTTTAAAGCTATTAAATGGTAATCTTGGAAAGGGTATTATCAAGACATCAGCATTAAATAATTCAGAAACTATTATTAAAGCCCCTGCAACAGTATTTGAAGATCAAGAAGATGTTCTCAATGCTTTCGGAAATAATCAATTAAACAAAGATACAATTATCATAATCAGAGGGCAAGGGCCTTCAGCAAATGGAATGCCTGAGCTTCATAAATTAACTTCTCCACTTAATGTTCTTCAATCTAAAGGTTTTGATATTGCGATTATTACTGATGGAAGAATGTCTGGTGCATCTGGAAGCGTTCCTGCTGTAATTCATGTTACTCCAGAGGCTATTCACAGAGGTCCAATTGGTTTAATTGAGGATAATGATTTGGTTGAATTAGATATCAATAAGGGAACTTTTAAATTATTAGTTGATGATGAGATTCTTAAAACAAGAACCCATTCTAATATTGAGCATAATCATAATGGCGTCGGCAGAGAGTTATTTAAATCATTTAGAGAAAGCGTTAACACTGTTGAAAAGGGGGCTTCAATTTTCTGATGGATATTACTAATATTATTTCTTCTAACCAACTATTGCCTCTAGCAACACTGACATCAAGAGATCAAGTAGAGCCACTTGTTAATGTATTAATCAATACCGGACTGCCGCTTGTTGAGATTACGTTGAGAGATGAAAGAACTATAGACATATTAGATGAATTTAAAAAACATCCTAATATTACCCTAGGAGTCGGTACTATAAAAAATTCAAATCAAATTGATAAAGCTGTTGAAGCTGGAGCTTCTTTTTTAATAACTCCTGGATTCACAAAAAAACTTTCTCAATATGCCTTTTCAAAAGACGTTTTATTAATTCCAGGAACTCAAACTCCTTCTGAAATTATGCTTGCATCTGAACAAGGGCATAGTTTACTTAAATTTTTTCCTGCGGAGCTGTCTGGAGGTATTGCAAGATTAGAGTCTTATAATGCTGTATTTCCTGATATAAAATTTATACCTACTGGCGGTATTTCAGAAAAAAATGCATCATCTTATTTAAAATTAGATAACGTAAGTGCGATAGGGGCTTCAGCTTTAATTCCATCGGAATTAATGAGATCAAATTCTTGGAAAGAAATTGAAGATAGATTAACTAAATTAAAAACTACTTACCTTGTAAGCTAGTTCTACCTGAGGATATAAATATGTTTAATACACTAGATTGGATTATTGTAGGAATTTATTGTATTGGCCTTATTACACTTGCTACTTATGTCTCTAGGACTAAAAGTGGTAAAGAAAGAACAGCAGAAGACTATTTCTTAGCTGGAAGGTCATTGCCTTGGTGGGCTATAGGAGCTTCTTTAATAGCAGCAAACATATCAGCAGAGCAAATTATTGGAATGTCTGGTCAAGGGTTTGTTGTTGGTATGGCTATAGCTGTATGGGAGCTTACTGCTGCTATAGCGCTTATCGTAATGGCAAAATTTTTCTTACCCTTATTTCTTGAAAAAAAGATCTATACAATGCCACAGTTTTTGGAGCAAAGATTTGATAAGCGGGTCAGCCTAGTGCTTTCATTTTTTTGGTTAACTGTTTATATATTCATTAATCTAACAACTGTTTTGTGGCTTGGATCAATCGCAATTAATACTCTCACAGGTCTATCATTAACAAACGGCTTAATTCTATTAGCATTATTATCACTTGCCTATTCATTGTCTGGCGGGCTTAAAGCTGTTGCAATGACTGATATTCTTCAGGTTGTATTGTTGATTTTTGGTGGATTAGCCGTTTCTTATATAGCTTTAAATAAAATATCTGATAACAATGGAGTTATAGATGGCATGGTAACAGTCTATAACACACTACCAGAGAAATTCGATATGATCTTGTCACCAGACAATCCATCATATTCAAATTTACCTGGTATATGGATATTAATTGGCGCAGGTGTTTGGATTGGTCATTTTGCATACTGGGGGTTCAATCAGTACATCACACAAAGAGCTTTAGGAGCAAAATCAATTAAAGAAGCGCAGAAAGGTGTAATGTTTGCTGCTTATTTAAAATTGTTAATGCCGATTGTTATTGTTCTGCCTGGTATATGTGCTGCAATATTATTTCCTGTATTAGAAAAGTCTGATCAAGCTTACCCAACAATGATGTCGCTTCTACCCAACGGATTATTAGGTCTTACATTTGCAGCCCTAATTGCTGCCATTGTCTCATCTCTTGCATCAATGACTAATAGTATTAGCACTATCTTTACAATGGATATATACCGCAAGTTTTCAAATAACCATATATCTGAATCAAAACTTATAAGCACTGGCAGGAACGCAGTTGTGCTATCTTTATTAATAGCTGTAATAGTTGCAAAGCCATTATTGGGAAGTTTTGATTCTATTTTTCAATACATACAAAATTTTACAGGTCTTTTTACACCAGGAATTCTAGTTATATTTTTAGTTGCATTATTCTGGAACAAGGCAACAACCTTATCTACTCTTGTTGCTGCTATTTCATCATTATTTTTATCAATCTTATTAAGTTTTGCTTTACCTGATTTACCTTACATACACAGAATGGGGATTGTATTTTTTATGTCTGGGTTTGCTTGTTATATGACTGCTTTAATTCAAGGATATCAAGTACAGTCAAAAGCTATTGACCTGAACGGAATAGACTTTTCTACATCAAGAGCCTTTAATATTAATTCATTAATTGTAGTGGGCGTCCTTACATTTATATACATAACATTTGCATAAGACTGTATGAATAAAATATTTTACATATTTACTTCTATATTATTAATAACATCTTGTAATAACCAAGATGTTGAAAATATTATTAACGATAATAGTGTAGATTGGACCAATGAAAATACCTGCTCAGTTTCAATTGATAATGAATTTATTGATAATATTATAAAAAATATGACCTTAGAACAAAAAGTTGGGCAAATTATTATGCCTGATATTGATGAGGTTACACCCAAAGAAGCTAAAGATTATCAATTAGGAACTTTTTTAAACGGTGGTGGAAAATTTCCTAATAAAAACAAGAACAGTTCAGTAGATGATTGGAAAAAGCTAAGTAAAGAGTTTTATGAAGCGTCTCCTGTAGTGGGTGGAATTATAGTTCCTATTTTATGGGGTACCGACGCTGTACATGGTCACAATAACGTCATTGGAGCAACAATTTTTCCACATAATATCGGTCTTGGTTCAACAATGAATCCTGATCTAATTAAGAAAATTGGTGAGGTTGTAGCAAAAGAAATTCTATCAACTGGAATACCTTGGACTTTTGCACCCACAATTGCAGTTCCTCAAAATGATCTTTGGGGAAGAACTTATGAAGGCTATTCTGAAGATCCAGATTTAGTATCCAAGCTCGGAGAAGCAATGATTCTTGGACTCCAAGGAGAAGGAGATCAATTTTTAGATAACAACCATGTTCTGGCAACAGCTAAACATTTTTTAGGTGATGGCGGGACTAAAAATGGCGTTGATCAAGGTAACACAATTCTTAGTGAGCAAGAATTAAGAGATATTCATGGCAAGCCGTATTTTGCTGCAATTAATTCATGCATACAGACAGTTATGGCGAGCTTTAATTCATGGAATGGAGAAAAAGCTCATGGGAGTAATTATCTTTTGCAAGATATTTTAAGAAAGCAGATGGGTTTTAATGGCTTGGTCGTTGGGGATTGGAACGGTCATGGTCAAGTACCTGGATGCTCTAAAGAAAACTGTCCAAAATCTTTTAATGCTGGCGTTGATATTTTTATGGCACCTGATGAATGGAAGCCGCTTTACAAAAATACTTTAGAACAAGCAAGAAATGGGACTATCTCTCCTCAAAGACTGGATGAGGCTGTAAAGAATATCTTGTCAGTTAAATACCTCTTAGGGATGTTTGATGGGAGAGAGCCTCATAATTATGATCAAAATTATATAGGTATTGATAGTCATCGAGAAATAGCAAGACAAGCTGTTAGAGAATCAATAGTTCTCCTTAAAAATAATAACAATACATTACCAATAAAAAACCAAAAACACATTTTAGTTGTTGGTAACTCAGCAAAAAAAATTACTAAACATATGGGTGGATGGACAATCACATGGCAAGGCAGAGAAAATGCAAACAGTGAGTTCCCTAATTCAAGAAGTATTTATGAGGCTATCAAATTAAAAGCTGAAAGTAATGGAGGGAGCGTTGAATTTTCTTTAAATTCTAATTATGAAAAAAAACCTGATTTAGTTATTTTTGTATATGGTGAAGATCCATATGCAGAAGGTGATGGTGATAGAAAGCATATCTTTTATGAAAATCAGGATAAAAACTTCATCGGCTATATGGAAGACATAAAAAACCAAAAAATTCCATCTGTATCTCTATTTATTTCTGGAAGACCTTTAATTATTAATAAAGAAATTAATTTATCCGATTCTTTTGTTCAGCTATGGTTACCAGGATCCGCTATAGAGGGTGTAACTGATGTTATCTTCACTAATAAAAATAATGAAGTAAATCATGACTTTAAAGGAAAATTATCATACTCATGGCCACAATATTCATATCAAACTAAATTAAATTTCAGTGATCAAAACTATGATCCACTTTTCTCTTATGGTTATGGCTTAAGCTATTCTGATAACTTCTACACAGATAAAATAATTGTCAATGAAGATGTTCCTGAAAAAGATGAAATTACTTTATTCGTGGGCTCCGCTTATCCTTCATATAAAGAAATTATTTCATATTTTGATTCTGAGAAACAAGAACAAATATACGAAGGTATTAGTGCAGATATTTATAAAAACGAAAAAGCAGGGATAAGAATCTCTAAATTTGATTTTAAAAAACAAGATGATGCTAAAAGAATAAATTTTGGTACAAATGGTATCTACAAATTCTGGGAGATATCAAGTGGCTCAAGTGAAGATTTATCTTATATGATAAACGGCTCTCTTGAGTTAATTATGAAAGTGAGATCTTCATCAAACCAAAAGATAGAACTGAGCTTGCAGTGTTATAAGAATCAAAATCAAATCAATTTAACAGAATCAAAAGAATGCTATAAATCATTTGATTTATCTAAATTATTAAACGATGAGCCTAATAATTGGAAAAAAATAACGATGCCACTGAGTTGTTTAGATAATAAAGATTTTGAACTATCGACAATAACTTCAAGAGCAAAACTAGCAACTAGAGGTGATTGGGTTATCGATATACACTCAATTAAATATAAAAATAACCAGGCATCAAAAGCCTGTAAATTGTATTCTGAGCATTATGAATAAAGTTTTATTAGTTGATATTGGTGGCACCAATTTAAGATACGCATACTCTGACGGAGATTTTTCTACAATAAAAGATACTAATAAGATTCAGCTATCATGCATCAAAGGCTTTAATGAAATACTAACTAATTTAACTAAAGGTAAAAATGTAGATTCGTTAGTGATTTCTGTTGCTGGGCCAAAAATAAAAGGCTCTATCACAATGACTAATAGAGACTTCTCAATTAATGAAGAAGATATAAGAAATTCATTTCAATTTAAAACTTGTCATTTGTTAAATGATTGGGAATCCATCGGGCATAGCTTGGCTGCTTATGATGAGTCTGACATAGCTATTATCAAAGAAGGCACTGAATTCAATGATAATAGTTTTTTTATTGGTCCAGGAACAGGTCTTGGGGCTGCTCTGTTAATTGGCAATGATAACGTAATTCCTACAGAGATTGGTAATACAACAGGCCTAACTAAAGCTTTGTTAAAAAATTATGCAATTGATAATGATGATCACTTTAGAACCCTGGAAGATGTTCTATCGGGAAAGGCAATTTCAGATATTTATGAATATAAGACAGGCACTAGATTAACCT
>ERZ767310.1701-NODE-1701-length-12138-cov-4.416205_pt1 | contig 12138 bp, 10 predicted proteins | sample MGYA00374954_ERZ767310 | MGnify/ENA primary metagenome ERZ767310 (study PRJEB28948, sample SAMN06267188) | marine metagenome | isolation source: Columbia River Estuary | place: USA:Columbia River Estuary, USA | collected 2013-07-23 ...
TTCTATTCAATCAATTAGTGACTTAAAAAAAGCATTAAAATCTAAAATTCATTCCAAAATATTTATTTTAGGAGGAGGTAGTAACCTGCTTTTAACTCAAGATATTGATGCTTTAGTTATTCACATAAATATTAAAGGAATTGAAATTATATCTGAAAATAAAAACACCATATCTCTTAAAGTTATGGCTGGAGAAAACTGGCAAGAGTTTGTTGAATATTGTATCGATAATAATTATGGAGGTGTTGAGAATTTATCCTTAATTCCAGGAAATGTTGGTACAGCACCTATTCAAAATATTGGTGCCTATGGAGTTGAATTAGAAGATGTTTTTAATAGCTGTAATGCCATTTCTTTAAACAACCATTCAGAAAAAATATTCACTAAAGAAGCATGTAAATTTGGTTATCGAAGTTCTATATTTAAAAATGAACAAAAAGGTGAATTTATCATAACAAGTGTAATTTTTAATTTAACAAAGACCAAGCACAATAAAAATATTGGGTATGGAGCTATTAAAGAGGAATTAAATAATCTTCAAATAGAAAATCCAACCCTAAAAGAAATATCTGAAGCAGTTATAAAAATTAGAAAGTCCAAATTACCAGATCCAAAAAAATTAGGAAATAGTGGGAGTTTTTTTAAAAATCCAATTATCAATAATCTTGAATTTAAAAAATTTCACAGAAACTATCCAGATGCTCCTTATTACAAAATATCAAATTCAGAATATAAAATTCCAGCTGGCTGGCTAATCGAGCAATCCGGATTTAAAGGAAAGCGAATTGGTGATGCTGGTGTACATAAAAAACAAGCATTAGTATTAGTAAACTATGGAAATACAACGGGAAAAGAATTAGTATCCCTCTCTAAAAAAATACAAACCAAAGTGAAAGAAGAGTTTGGAATCTTTATCAGTCCTGAAGTTAACATTATCTAGTAAATTGTTAATACCAGTATAAATAGCTAAACAAAAAAGATAATTTATCTTTTACAATTCTATAAAAACATCATTAAAGAAATCAAAAACTACTCAAATCAATATTAAAGAAGTAATAAAGATTGTATTTTTGTTTTTTAATTATTTGCTATGGGAATTTATATACTAACTATTGCATTATTACTTCTTGCTTTTGCAGGAATAGCTATAAAAATATGGGCTCAAAAAGATGGTGAATTTGGTGGTACTTGCGCTAGTCAAAATCCTTTTTTAAATAAAGAAGGTGAATCCTGTAGTTTTTGTGGAAAAACACCTGAACAATTTGAAAATTGTTCTGAAGAGCCCAATAAATAGGTTTTTGGAACTAAAGTATTAATTTACTTCTTTATTTTGTAGTATTTTAATTGTAGTGATTTTTTCTATTAATAAAAATATTATTTTGAGTTTTATCAGTATTAGTTTTCATTATTTTAGATTAAAAAAAACATTAAATCCAATAAAATTAAAATTATTCATCCAATTTATCGCAGTCTATAAACTATTAAAAGAAAGGTGAAAAGTTTTGATTTACTGGTTTCCATTTTTAAAAAATAATTTTTTTATTTTTTTTAATTAAATATATTTATTTCAACTAGCTCGTCAAAAACAGCTTTATGGAAATAACAAAAAAAAATATTATAATTCAAATTCGAAAAGCAAAAGAAGGCTCACAAATAGCTTTTAATTTTTTGCTAGATTATTATTGGAATGATGTTTATCGCTTTCAATTAAAAAGAGTTCAAAACGAATATGAAGCAGAAGATATAACAATTGAAAGTTTTTCCAAAGCGTTTGATAAAATCCATACTTTTAAGGATGAGTTTGAGTTTGGCACCTGGTTAATTACTATTTCTAAACATATTCAGATCGATAAAACAAGAAAAAAAAATGCTTCCATACATTCTCAATCTTCAACTACTTCAGATGAACAAGTAAAAAGAATCCCAGATGACTCTCCAACACCTGAAGATAAGCTAATTACTAAACAAAATTTAGCAGAATTATTAAATTTTATAAAATTATTAAAACCACATTATCAGGATGTTATCAATCTACGTTATTTTCAAGAAATGAGTTATTTAGAAATTTCTAAAAAACTTAATGAACCTCTTAATAATGTAAAGGTAAGATTACTAAGAGCGAGGAAATTATTAGCAGAAATCATTAAAGAAAATAACTCCAATTGAAATTTTACTGCAAAAAAATTAGCGTTATTTTCTATTTATTAGATTAAATATAGGCCTCTCTAATCTATTAAAATCTATCAGAGCTGAAGTAGATTTTGGGTTTGGACTTCTTTGAGTTTTATAAGAATAATATCATGAAACTTCTTATCTTTGTTCTTAATTATGAGAATAGAAACTGCAGAAAAAAAACAATTTACTCCGAAGCCAAAGTGGCTTAGAGTAAAGCTTCCAACCGGTAAAAAATACACCGATTTAAGAGGACTGGTTGACAAATACAATCTAAATACCATTTGTACATCTGGCAGTTGTCCAAATATGGGCGAATGTTGGACTGAAGGTACTGCTACTTTTATGATTTTGGGTAATATTTGTACCCGTTCTTGTGGCTTTTGTGGTGTTAAAACTGGCAGACCAGAAACAATAGACTGGGATGAACCAGAAAAAGTAGCAAGATCTATAAAGCTCATGAACATTAAACATGCGGTAATTACTTCAGTAGATCGAGATGACTTAAAGGATATGGGATCTATACTCTGGGCGGAGACTGTAAAATCTATTAGACGCATGAACCCAAACATAACCTTGGAAACATTAATTCCCGATTTTCAAGGCAATACCACTAATATTGATCGCATATTAGCAGTACATCCAGAAGTTATTTCTCATAACATGGAAACTGTTAAGCGTCTTTCTAGAGAAGTAAGAATTCAAGCAAAATACGAAAGAAGCCTAGAAGTGCTAAATTACCTAAAAAAACAAGGAGCAAAAAGAACTAAAAGTGGAATTATGCTTGGTCTTGGTGAAACTGAAGAAGAAGTTATTCAAACAATAAGAGACTTAAGCAAGGTAAATCTAGATATTATTACAATTGGACAATATTTACAACCGTCAAAAAAACATTTGTCTGTTAAAGAATTTATTACTCCTGAACAATTTAAAAAATACGAAACTATTGGATTAGAGTTAGGATTCCGTCATGTAGAGAGTGGAGCTTTGGTGCGTTCATCGTACAAAGCTCAAAAACACCTTACTTAATTTTACATTAATGGCGAAAACTATTCAAATTGGAATCAATGGTTTTGGAAGAATAGGAAGAACTCTTTTCAGATTATTAATAAACCATCCAACAATAAACGTTAACATGGTTAATGATATTTCAGATGCACATACATTGTGTCATTTATTGAAATATGATAGTATTCATGGTGTTTTAAAAGAAGAAATCAAAGCTACAAATAACGATATTTCAATTGCGAATCAAACCATTCGTTTTTCTTCAGAAAAAAACATAAAAAAAATAGATTGGGGCAACTTAGATTTTGTTGTTGAATGTTCTGGAAAATATAAAACTAGAACGCTATTACAAAATCATATTACTAATGGCGCAAAGAAAGTTATACTTTCAGTTCCACCAGAGGATGAATCTATAAAAACGATTGTCGTTGGCGTAAATAATTCCATCATCAATTCTGAAGACTTTATTATATCAAATGCTTCTTGCACAACCAATAATGCAGCTCCAATGCTTCAGGTCATCAATGATTTATGTGGCATAGAGCAAGCATATATAACTACTGTACATTCTTATACAACAGATCAAAGTTTACACGATCAACCGCATCGAGATTTAAGAAGAGCACGAGCAGCAAACCAATCTATCGTGCCAACTACTACAGGCGCTGCAAAAGCTTTGACAAAAATCTTTCCTGAACTTGAAAATGCAATTGGAGGATGCGGAATTAGAGTACCAGTTCCAAATGGTTCCTTAACCGATATTACCATAAATGCTAAAAGAGAAGTTAGTATTACTGAAATAAATAATGCTTTTAAAAATGCCTCAGAAACACACTTTAAAAATATAATTCAATATACCGAGGACCCCATAGTATCCATAGATATAAAAGGAAACAATCATTCTTGTATTTTCGATTCTGGTATGACTTCAGCTATTGGTAAAATGATTAAGATTATTGGTTGGTATGATAATGAGGTAGGATATTCATCGAGAATAATAGATTTAATGCTCTTAGTGCCTAATAAATGAGTATATTTATACCTTAAACAGGAACATTATTTTTAAAACAGGGACAGGGACATCTTTTTTTTTAAAATTCAAATAAAGTTAATTTTTACAATTATTTGCTTCTTTATACTGCATAATTTTAATGCACAAGAAGCGAAGCAGGATACCCTATCTCAATTTTATAATTATCAAAAAATAGCTAATAATGCTATTTTAGATCAAGACTTTGAATCAGCAATCATTAATTTAAATGAAGCACTTCAATTAGTAATCAATTCTGATGACAATATTCTTAAATCAGATGTTTATTTAAATTTCGCCAAACTACAATACCAAATTAATAATTATAAAAAAGCGGAAGCTGAAGTTTTAAATGCAATCATATTTTTAAAAAAAGAAAACAATCAATTAAAACTTGGTCAGGCTTATAATCTCTATGGATTGGTACTAACTAAATTAAAAGATTACAAAAAAGCAGAAACATACTTAAAAGATGCAGATATAATTTTCACATCGCTAAATAATGAAAAAAATCAAGCAATAACCATCTATTACTTTGGTCTTCTTGAATTAGAAAGAAACAATCCAAGAGTAGCTATCAATTATCTTAAAGCAGCTTTGCCACTATTAATATCTAATAATTTAAAATACAAACAAGCTGAATTATATTTATTTGAAGCTATTGCATTCCTTAAATTAAACAACTTAAACAATACCAATAATCTTTTATCAGCAAAAGCAGCTTTTAATAATTATAATTTATTGGTGACTAAGAATTCATTTTCAAATTTAAAAATAGAAAGCTACCGAGTTGAATCTCAAATAGCATCTAGAGAAAATAAGCCTCAAGAAGCCTCCACTTTATTGGATACATACTTACAAGAGAAAGAATTACTTTACGCCCTCTATATTAAAGCCATTGCTAAAAGTTCTGGCTATGATTCAAACATTGGTGATAAAGATGAAATTATAGCATCTCAGCAAAAAGAAATTAACAAAAACCAGAAGTCAATATATTTTAGCAAAATGACTACTGGATTAAGTATTGCCCTTATTATTATACTTTCTTTATTGGCATTATCATTATTTAAAAACAATAATTTAAGAGCCAAAGCTAATGATTTATTAAAAGATAAAAACGTTGAACTTACGATAGCGAAAGAGAAAGCAGAAAGAGCTTCTTTGGCCAAAGCTGAATTTTTATCGACCATCACACATGAACTAAGAACTCCACTTTATGCAGTTACAGGTCTAACACATTTATTATTAGAAGAAGATCCAAAACCCAACCAAAAGGAACATTTAAATTCTCTTGAATTCTCTGGTGAATACCTATTATCCCTTATCAATAACATATTAGATTTAAACAAATTAGAAGCCAATAAAGTAGAAATTGAAAAAACAACTTTTAGCCTTAAAAAACGAATCAATGATGTGTTAATTACACTTAAAAAAACTGCAGAGGACAGAAAAAATAGTTTGACTCTTGAATACGATGAAAGCATTCCTGAAAAATTGATTGGTGATCCACTTAAACTTTCTCAAGTACTTATTAACTTAATCGGTAACTCTGTAAAATTCACACAAAATGGAGAGGTAACTATTCGTATTAATAAATTGAGTAGTGTCAAAGATAAAGTAAATCTTCATGTTGAAATTGAAGATACTGGAGTAGGAATATCCATGCAGAAACAGAAAAGTATTTTTGAGACCTTTAATCAAGGATCACTTCAGATTAACAGGAAATTTGGAGGTTCTGGTTTGGGACTTTCCATAGTAAAAAACCTTCTAGAACTAATGAATAGTAAGGTTTATTTAGAAAGTGTTCTTGGACAAGGTTCTAAATTTTGGTTTGATATTTCGTTTAATATCTCAGAAGATAATTTTGGAGATGCTGAGTTAAGTAATAAAGCCTATAATATTGATTATAAATCGTTAGAAAAAATCTCTATTTTGGTGGTTGAAGACAATAAAATCAATCAAATGATTACCAAAAAAATACTTGAAAAGCACAAGATAATTTGTAAAGTAGCAGATAACGGATTGGATGCTATTAAAATGGTTAAAGAAAATGATTTTAAACTTATTTTAATGGATATACATATGCCAGGGATTAGTGGTATTGAAACCACTCAACTAATACGTGAATTTGACAATAAATTACCAATTATTGCTTTGACAGCAGTTACCATTGATGAAAATTTAGACGAATTTTACAAAGCAGGCTTTAATGAAATTATTCCAAAACCTTTTAAACCTGAAGACTTCTTTGAGAAAATATCCTATACCCTTAAAGCAAGCTAGGCTACAAATAGTTAATTTTTAGTACTAAAATTTTCAATTTCATTTACAATATATTCTTTAAAGAAATTCTCTTGTGATTTTAAAATAGCAATTTTGATAGGAAGATAATAAATAGCAAATTTATTTAATCTAGGCTGTAACCTAACAAAATCTTTTTCAGTAGTCAAAATAATCTCTTTTTCTTTTAAATTTTTAATTTCAGAATTAGAGAAATAATGATGATCTGGAAATTTTTTATGTTCAAAATTAAACTGATTTTGTTTTAAAAATTCAACAAGAGGCTTTGGACTAGCTATTCCAGTAACTAGAGTGAAATTCTTATCTAATAGATAGTTTAATGGCAATGTTTCAGATATACCATAGATATATTCATCATAACTAATTTTTGAAAAATAGATTTTTTGTTCAGTTCTTAAATTCAATATATATTGAATTTCTTGAAGTTTAGCATAGGAATGCTTTTCAGGACATTTAGTTACCATCACTAAATCTGCACGTTTAGCTCCCCTTTTAGATTCCCTGAGGTTTCCTGCTGGCAATATCATATCATGAACATATAAATCATTAAAAGTAGTTAACAAGACATTTGTAGAAGCGCTAACTTTCCGGTGCTGAAAGGCATCATCTAATAAAATAACATCTGCTTTAATTCTTATTTTCTCAATTCCTTCTTGTCTATTTGCACATACTACAACCATTATTTCAGGAAATTTTTGTTTAAATTGTAAAGGCTCATCCCCAACATCTTCAGCCTTACTATTAATTGTAACTTCTCTAAAGCCAATGGTCTTTCTTTTATATCCACGACTTAAAACAGCTACTTTATAATCTTCTTTTAGAAAACTAATCAGGTATTCAATCATTGGAGATTTTCCTGTTCCTCCAATAGAAAGATTTCCTATACATATAATTGGCGTAGCGTATGATTTACTTTTAAACCACCCCTTATCGTAAAATAAGTTACGTAAAGCTAAAATACTTCCATATACTAAAGAAAAGGGCAAAAGTAGTTTCCGTAGTCTGTTCATAGTACAAAAATACAACTTCTCTTTAAAATGAGTTTCACAAATTTTTATTTCAAAATAGGAATGCATTATATTTACCTTAAATTATATTTTATAAAACGAACATGATAAAATATTTCACATAAAAAAAAGATGATTGACTGAGACAATAATGCTTGTATTCAGCTTTTAAATGATAAAAAAAATCTAAAAACAGACCTATGAAAATTAATGAAGTCATCTCCATACTAGAAGAATTATCGCCATTATCCTACTCTGAAGATTTTGACAATACAGGTTTGCTTGTAGGAGACTATAACACTGAAGTTAAAGGAATATTAGTCACCCTAGACACACTTGAAAGCATAGTTGATGAAGCTGTTAAAAATGAATGTAACTTAATAATAAGTTTCCATCCTATTATTTTTTCAGGATTAAAAAAGTTGACAGGTGAAAATTATATTGAAAGAGTAGTTATGAAGGCAATTAAAAACAATATTGCTATTTTTTCGATGCATACTGCACTAGACAATTCTTGGAATGGAGTAAATGCAATGATTTGTGAAAAATTAAAATTAACAAATCGAAACATATTGATTCCTAAAAATGAAACTATAAAAAAACTTACTACTTATGTTCCTTCAGATAGTGCTGAAAAACTTCTTGAACAATTATTTAAAGCTGGAGCTGGTTCTATTGGAAATTACAGCAATTGTAGTTTTTCTTCAAATGGAGACGGAACGTATCGTGGAAATGAATATTCGAATCCCGTTAAAGGGATTAAAGGCAAATTACATTTTGAAAAAGAAGTGCAGATAAATATCACCATGCAAAAACATAAAGAAGCTTCCGTTTTAAAAGCACTTTTCAATTTCCATCCTTATGAAGAAGTTGCTTATGAAATAATAACTTTAGAAAATACAAATCAACATATCGGAATGGGAATGACTGGAGAATTAGAAAATACAATGACAGGAATTGAATTTTTAAATTATCTTAAAACAAATATGAATACCTATTGTATTCGCCATTCTAAATTAATGAATAAATCCATCCATAAAGTTGCTGTATTAGGAGGTAGCGGAAGCTATGCTATCGAAACTGCAATAAGTTCTGGAGCAGATGCTTTTGTTACTGCAGATTGCAAATACCATGATTTTTTTAAAGCAGAAAACAATATTCTTTTAGCAGATATTGGTCATTATGAAAGTGAGCAATTCACAAAAGAGTTATTAGTTGCTTTCCTTAACAAAAAAATTAGTACTTTTGCAATCGTTTTATCGCAAAAAAATACCAATCCAATTACCTATATTTAAAACATGGCAAAGAAAACCGAAATCACTGTAGAAGAGAAGTTAAGAGCTTTATTTGATTTACAACTTATCGATTCTAGAATTGATAAAATTCGCGACATCCGTGGAGAACTTCCTCTAGAAGTTGAAGACCTAGAAGATGAATTAGCAGGTATGAATACTCGACTTGAAAAATTAAATGATGGGGTTGATGCTGTAATGAATAGCGTTTCAGATAAAAAAAATCAGATTGAAGAATCTAAGGAGCTTATCAAAAAATACACAAAACAACAAGATAATGTTCGTAACAATCGTGAATATGATTCTTTAAGTAAAGAAGTTGAATTTCAAACATTAGAAATTGAATTAAACGAAAAGCACATTAGAGAATTCAAAGCACAAATCGAACAAAAGAAAGTAGTAGTCGAGGAAACTAATGAGCGTCTTAAAAAACGTCAAGATCATTTAACTCACAAGCAAGGAGAATTAGACGAAATTTTAGCTGAAACTGAGAAAGAAGAGAAAGCATTAATCAAAAAATCTGCTGATTACGAGAAAAAAATCGAAGAACGTTTAGTTAAAGCTTACAAGCGAATTCGTAGTAATGTTAAAAATGGTTTGGCAATTGTTGCTATCGACCGTGGAGCTTCTGGAGGATCTTTCTTTACTATTCCACCACAAATACAAATGGAAATTGCTGGTCGTAAAAAAATTATTACAGATGAACATAGTGGAAGGATATTAGTAGACATTGACCTAGCAACTGAAGAAGAAGCAAAAATGGAAAAAATGTTTAATAAGCTTTAAATTCAATTTTAAATACAAACTTAAAAAGCTTTCAAAAAATTTGAAGGCTTTTTTTGTTGTAAAAAGAAAAGTATTTTTGATTATTACAATCCAAAAAAAACCTATGAAAAAGTCACTTACAATTTCTATTTTAGTTTTATTGGTTATTTTACAAGTAACCTGTCAAAATCCTAATAAAAATAATGCTCATTCTGAAAATCAAAAAACATTAGAACCTGTTCAAATAGAGCGTGAAGATGGATTGAATAGCGCTTATTTTGCTAGTGGTTGTTTTTGGTGTGTGGAAGCTATTTATGAAAGTGTAAAAGGAGTAGAAGAATCAATATCTGGATATAGTGGAGGTCATACTGACAATCCAACATATGAAAAAAGTAATACTGGTAAAACTGGACATGCAGAAGCGGTAGAAATTATTTATAATCCTGAAATTATCAGCTTTAAACAATTGGTATCCATTTATTTTGGATCACAAAATATTTCTCAATTAAATGGTCAGGGAAATGACAGGGGTTCTCAATATCGTTCTATTATTTTTTATCAAAATGAAGAAGAAAAAAAAATCATTAATGATCAAATAGAAGTTTTATACCAAGAAAATAAAAACAGAATAGTTGCAGCTGAAGTAATGCCATTTCAAAAATTTTGGATTGCAGAAAAATACCATCAAAATTATGAAAGATTACATCCAAATAATCCATACATCCAAAATGTATCAATCCCTAGATTAAAGAGGTTTCAAGAAAAGTTTCCAGAATTACTTAAAGAAAATCTCAAGTATTGATTAATTTTTTGTTGCTTTTAAGTCAAAAAGTAATGGATATAATTTATCTGAAAGTTCATACATCCCATCATTATTAATTTCTAATTCAGGGAAAATATTATAAGGAGAAGCATCATACTCATTTAAATAATCAATAGTTAATCCAGCATTTGTAAGTGATGTAATAATTTCACCCAAACTATGATTCCAAGCATATTCCTTGCTAATCATTTTTGATTTTTCATCTGCATAAGTTCCTTCATATTCTTCATAAATATATTCTTTTTGATGATAACCGTAAGCCAATTTTGGGGGGTTGCTGGTATAATCGAACATCCAAACAATTGGATGAAAATCTACTATATAAAAAATACCACCTTTTTTTAATCTTTCAGATATCATTTGTGCCCAAGGTTTTAAATCGGGTAACCATCCTATCGTTCCATAACTTGTAAAAACAATATCAAATTTAGTATTGAGGTGCTTGGATACATCTAAAACATTACAGCACAAAAAATTGGACTTCATACCTAACTCTTTATTTAGTTCTTTAGCTAATTTTATTCCTTCCTCTGATAGATCAATTCCTGTACAGTCTGCTCCCATCCTAGCCCAACTTAAAGTATCTTGACCAAAATGGCATTGTAAGTGCAGTATCGACTTATTTGCAACATCTCCTAAAGCAGCTATCTCGTAATTATTAAGTGAAGACTTACCATTTTTAAATTCTTCTAAGTTGTAAAAATCACTTTTTGCATGAACCGCTACCTTATCATTCCAAGTTTTACGGTTTATCTCAAATGCTTTCTTAATATCCATTTAATTAATCTTTTAACATCTTATAAATAGCAACTTCATTATCAGAATCATCAACTAAGTATATAATATAAAATCCTTGAATTAAATTAGAAACATTGATTCGAAAACGGTTAAGGTTATTAAATTGAATTGGGTTACTTACAATTTTTCTTCCATTTAAATCATAAATCTCAACATTAAGTTGATGGTCAGACCAATACTGAATATTTATAAAATCACCAGCTGGATTAGGATAAATTACACTTTCAAATCCCTCCTCTTTTTCAAAATAGTTTTCTCCAAACTCAAAAGCGTCGATACCAATTTTTTTTCCAATTATTCGACCTGGAATATCATCTATTGGAGGATGAATCCCACCCCAAATACGTGACAAGCTTGTTTGGTCGGAAGCATCTCTATAAGTAGCCCATTGCAACTGAAAATCGACACTAGGACCTACTTCAAACTTTAAAAAATCATTTTTATAAACATTAAAGGTTCCCATTCCCCCAGGAAAATATTCATCGTTGGTCAATAAAGTTAGAACTTCGGCAGCCGCTCTTGAGAAAGTAGAATGTCCAGAAACATAGCCAGCAAACGGAGGAGTAATAAATGAAGGACGCTGATAAGGAAACCAATTCTCGGCTAGAATCCAACCAACCCCAGCAATATCATAATCTGCATTAATAATAAAATCATGACCTCTCCAGGTAAATAATTTAATTTTACCTATATTTTCTAAATATTCTCCTTCTAAAGGATCTCCTTCTGCTATTATTTCGATATAACCGGGTACTAAAGGGATCCCATGTGGATGGTAATTTAACAAGGTAGTATCAGAAGACTGACCTTTATCACTCATATACCGTATCGAACTCATTGGCCTTATATAATCGTAATAACCTTTAATTCCCCAGGCTGCTATTGCTGAATCATGCATTGCTCCAGATAAAATAAAATATGATTTAACATCCCATTCTAAAT
>ERZ767310.1703-NODE-1703-length-12137-cov-6.660735_pt1 | contig 12137 bp, 10 predicted proteins | sample MGYA00374954_ERZ767310 | MGnify/ENA primary metagenome ERZ767310 (study PRJEB28948, sample SAMN06267188) | marine metagenome | isolation source: Columbia River Estuary | place: USA:Columbia River Estuary, USA | collected 2013-07-23 ...
TCTGATTTTGCAGTTGAACATAAGGATGATAAATCTCCTTTAACTCTTGCAGATAAAAATTGTAATGATGTAATAGAAAGTTTTCTTCTTAAAACTGAAATCCCTATATTAAGTGAAGAAGGAGCTGAGATTTCTTTTGAAGAAAGAAAAAAATGGGAGTACTCTTGGTTGGTTGATCCTTTAGATGGTACAAAAGAATTTGTAAAAAGAAATGGGGAGTTCACTGTGAATATTGCTTTGATCCATAATGGAAATCCAATTATGGGTGTGATTTATGTCCCTGTTAAAGAAGAACTTTATTTTGCAATGGAAGGTCTTGGGTCTTATAAAATTAGTAGAGATGCTGTTATTTCTGATTTAGATGGTTTAATTGAAAAATCTAATAAGCTTCCGATTGATTATAAGCGAGAGAATTATGTTATTGTTGGTTCTCGCTCTCATATGTCAGCAGAAACAGAAGAGTTTTTTGATGAAAAGAAAAAAGAACACGGTAATGTTGAAGTTATGGCAGTTGGATCTTCTCTTAAATTATGTATGGTTGCTGAAGGAAAAGCAGATGCTTATCCAAGGTATGCACCTACAATGGAGTGGGATACGGGTGCGGGAGATGCAATTTGTAGAATGGCAGGGTTTCAAGTTTTGCAATATAATACAGACAAATCAGTAGAATACAATAAAGAAAACCTTTTAAACCCTTGGTTTTTGGTAAAGTTAACCAATGAAAACTAAGATAAAAAAAGCATTAAAAGATAAAAACTTCTCAGAATTAGTAAAAGGAGGAGGAGTGTCAATTTTCTTAAGGTTTGGAGGGTTAGCAGTAGGTTATCTTCTTACACTAGTAATCGCTAATTTATTTGGAGCTAGAGGGCTAGGAGATTATGTTTTAGCTATTACTGTTTTAAGATTATTTACTCTTCTTGCAAAATTAGGATTAGATACAACCTCCATTCGTTTTATAGCTTCTTTTGCTTTACAAGAAAAATGGACAAGTATATTCTATTTCAGAAAACAAGTTGTTCCTATTTTGTCTTTTACATCAATTGTAGCTTCTTTAATGATGTATTTTTTATCAGAGCCAATTGCAGATTTAATAAATACAAATGTAAGATATATTCAGTTGAATGCATTTTTTGTAATGCCAATGGCATTTTTCATGTTGCATTATCAGAGTTTAAGAGGATTGAAAAGAATAGCGGAATTCTCCTTTTTTTACAGAATGTCGCAATCGCTTTTTTCTGTAATTGCCATTGTAATAATTTACCAATTTACCACAGATGCGGAGGTTCCAGTATATGCTTATTTAGTTAGTCTTTCTATAGTTGCCTTTTTATCCTTTTTATCTTATAGATATTGGATTAAAAACAAATCAGAAGGTAGGCAAAGTGCTGACAAAGAAGTCAGAAGTTATTCCGAAATATTGAAAATCTCTATTCCATTAATGTTTGCGCAATCAGTGCAGTTTATTATAGCTTGGACTGATAAACTTATGTTGGGTAATATGACAACTTCAGAAGATGTAGGGATTTATCACACTGCCTTTAAACTTTCAATGTTTGCGGCTGTTTCACTGATGTCAATAAACAGTATTGCTTCCCCAAAATTTGCCGAAATGTTTGGTAAGAATGATATGGAAGGCCTGAAAAAAGTAGTACATCAATCCACTAAAATAATTTTTTGGACCTCTGTACCGCTTGTTGTAATTTTCTTTATTTTTCCTGAATTCTTATTAGGATTGTTCGGGGAGGAATTTAAAATTGGGGTAACTGCATTTATATTCTTATCTTGCGGAAGATTAATAAGTTCCTTTTCAGGCTCTGTTGGAAATATTTTACAAATGACAGGAAATCAGAATATTTATGCTAAGATATTGTTTGTTGGAGCAATACTAAATGTCACTCTAAATTTAATTCTTATACCAGATACAAGCCCTTTAGCTGTATTTAATATTGTTGGAATTAATGGAGCTGCTTTTGCGTCTATGTCAAGCTTAATTATTTGGAACGTAAGTATGGTTTTTGTCGTTAAAAAGAAGTTTGGATTTTATACATTTTATATCCCATTTATTAAAAGATGAAAAATAAATTACCAAATTTTCTGATTGTAGGAGCTGCAAAAAGCGGAACATCTTCTTTGCATAATTATTTAAATCAGCACCCAGAAGTGTTTATGCCGTCATATAATTCTGAAGGAATGAAAGTTAAAGAGCCTAGATTTTTAATTAAAGATTTGGTAAAACATAGGTTGCATAATGGAGTATGGACTTGGGAGGAATATAAGAGTCTTTTTGGTGATGTAATAGATGAAAAGGCAATTGGTGAGTCTACTGTGTTATATCTTTATTATTATAAAGATGCGATCAAAAATATAAAGGAGAAATTAGGCAATGATGTAAAGATAATTATCATGTTAAGAAATCCTGCTGACAGAGCGTACTCTGCATTTCAACATGTTTCTAGAGGATTTAAAGAACAAAATTCATTTGAAAAATCATTAGAAATGGAAGATGGTAGACTTGAAAGAGATGGAAATTTAACTCCTATGGTTATGTATAAAGACATGGGATTGTATCATGATATGGTGAAGTCGTTTCAAGAAAATTTTTCAAATGTTCACGTTATCATCTATGATGATTTTAGGGATGATACTGAAAATGAAATGAAAAAAACATATCAGTTTTTGGGAATTTCAGACAATGCAGATATCGATTATGTAACAAGACATAATGTTGGAGGGAAAAGATGGAAAAATGATAAGGTGAAATACCTTTTTATGAAAGAAAACCCAATTAAATCTATATTTAGAAGAATCATCCCAAAAGGGTTAAGAAGAGGAATAAGAAATAATCTTGTAACAGCATCTACAAATAAAGTAACCCCAATGAAGGGTCATACAAGAATCATGTTAAATGATTTTTTTAGAGAGGATGTAAAGCAATTATCAACTTTATTAAATAGAGATTTAACGAATTGGACAAAATAATGGGGAAACCAAATCTGTTTATAGTAGGAGCTGCAAAAAGTGGAACAACTTCACTTCATAATTATCTAAATCAGCATCCTGATATTTTTATGTGCAATCCGAAAGAACCCCATTATCTAATAAATAAGGAAATAGGAGTTGATAGAATTCCTGTTGGTGTTACTGAAAAATCAGAATATGAAAATTTATTTACTGAAGGGGAAGATAAGAAATACAGAGGAGAATCTTCCGTTATGTATTTGATGTATCCTGAAATTGTAATACCTAAAATTAAAAAGGAATATGATGAAAACACTAAGGTTATTATCATGTTAAGAAACCCTGTTGAAAGAGCTTATTCTGGGTTTCATCATGTAAAAAGATATAATGTAAAAGAGAAAATTCAAGATTTTACAGAAGCTTGGAAATTGTCAGAAGAACGATACTTTAATCAGAATGATATGACGCCCGCTTCAAGATATCAAGAATTAGGATTGTACTATAATCAGGTAAAATTGTATTTAAATGAATTTAAAGATAATCTGCATATAATTATTTATGATGATTATAAATCTGATTTCAAATCAGAGATGAATAAAGCATTTGATTTCTTAGAGGTTGAAAATATTGAAATAGATTCTGACAAAAGACATATGGTAGGAGGATGGCAATGGGAGAATGAAAAGATGAAAAGACTTATGATGAATAGGAATCCTCTAAAATCTGCAATAAAAATGTTAATTCCATTTAAAGGATTAAGAAAATCTATAAGAAAAAGAATTCAGAAAAAAAACTCTGTAGAAGTAAAACAAATTACTGAAAAAGAAAGAATAATGTTGAAGGAGTTTTACAAAATTGATGTAAAGAAACTCTCAGACTTATTAAATAGAAATCTAAACTTCTGGGTAGAATGAGTTTGCCAAATTTTATGTGTTTAGGAGCTGCAAAGAGTGGAACAACTACTCTTTACGATATCTTGCGTCAACATCCTGATGTATATATTCCTTCTTTTAAGGAACCTCACTTTTTTGATATCCCAGAAAATTATAAAAATGGAATTAACTGGTATGGAAAGAATTATTTTAAGAATGCAAATCAAAAAATAGTAGCTGACTTTACACCTTCTTATTTCTTTGATAAAGAAGCTCCAAAAAGAATTTTTGAAAGCTTAGGCAATAAAGTAAAATTTGTTGTAATTCTTAGAAATCCTGTAGATAGAGCTTATTCCCATTATTTGCATTCCAAAAGAGATGATCATGAAGATTTAGAGTTCAAAGAAGCTCTAATGAATGAAAGTTCAAGGCTGAAGAAATATGAAGAAAATGGTGATTATCTATCTTATTTAAGGCAATCATATGTAAGTCAAGGATTATACTTTGATATGTTAGAAAGATATTTAGAATATTTTTCATTAGATAATTTTTTAATCATCCATTTTGAGGATGAATTTATAAAACATAGAGAAGAAACAATGATTAAAATTTTAAATTTTCTTGAAATTGAGAATTTTGATCTGAAAATAGATATTAAAAGTAATCCTGCAAGTCAAGAAAAATCAAAAACTTTAAAAAGGATAATGAAAAAGAGAGGGTGGTGGAGGATTCTTTTAAAGAAAATGATTCCTTCTTTAAAAATAAGACAGATTATTAAAAATAGAATACAGAGAGCAAATATTAGTACTTTTACACCTGAAAAGTTATCTATTATTCAAAGAAAAATGATGTATGATAATTACTTTAAAGAGGATATTATTGCTATTGAAGAGGTTATAGATAGAAAAATGTATTGGGATTTATGATATATACTGTTAAACAAAGAATGATTGATAATTTAATTGTATTTATGTTAATAATGAGTACAGGTGGATTGTTGTTTGTGTTTAATCGTAATGTTATGTCGGTTCTGTTCTTTGGAGTATTAATTTTTTCAATTTTATTTTTTGGTAATAAATTTAAAAAACCATTTGTTTATTCGTCAATTCTAGTTCTAATTTCCATTATTTGTGTAGGTATAATTAATTTTATTTTCGCAATTACAGAACAGACTATAGAGAAATATTTATTTTATTTATTATCTGTTGCGTTATCCGTTTTAACTTTTTTTCACTTTAAGAATAATAGAAATATTAATCAATTTTTAAAAACACTTTACTTTGTTCTTAAGTTGATAGCATTTCATTCGGCATTAAACTTTCTTTTTTACTTCTTTGTAAGTGATAATTTATCTACAATTACTTCCACTTTTCATGAATGCGAGACTTTTCTTAATTTATTCTTTTATACTACAGAAAGAGGCATTGTAAATCTTCAAGGTTTTGAGTTTTGCAGAAACCAGGGTTTGTTTTGGGAACCTGGTGTTTTACAAGTGTTTCTAAATATTTTATTCTTTTTGGAGGCGTTTGTAGTTAAAAAAAGCAAACTTTTCTTATTGTTTATTTCTTTTGTTATTTTAACGTCCTATTCAACTACAGGTTTAGCTATTTTATTAATTCAAGCTTTGGTTTATCTTACAGAAGAAAGAAAAAATAATAAACTAATCTTAGCTGTAATTGCTATATTGCTAGTGCCATTTTATTTTATTTTTAGTGTAAATATTGATAACAAAATACAAGGTGAAAAAAAGACTTCCTTTCAAAAAAGAGTCTTTGACTTAACACAACCAGTTTTTATTGCTATGGAGAATCCATTGACTGGCATTGGTCTAGATGTTTTTCAATTTCAAAACATTAGAAAGGAATTTTATATTTCATCAAATTCATTTATAGAAATACCTTCAACAATAGAAGTGTCTGATAAAAGCAGCAGTAACTCTGTTATGTTTTTACTTGCTGGAACTGGATTTCCTACTACTTTACTTCTATTATATATGTTTTTTAAGCAAAAAATAATAGAATATAAAAAGTGGTTATTTATGATAATATTATTTATCTCAGTAATGTCTGAACCTTTATTATTGCGTCCATTTTTTTTAATATTTATAATTTCAGGTTTTCATCAGATATTTTATAGAATAACATCACACAAACAAAACATAGCATGAAGAATATTTTAATTTCAGGAGGGGCAGGATTTATTGGATCTAATCTTACAAAAAAACTAGTATCTAAAGGTTATAATATCACTATTTTAGATAATCTATCAAAGCAAATCCATGGAAAAGATCAAAAATCAGAATTATATAATTCTATTAAAGAAATCTCTACATTTATTTTAGGAGACGTTTGTAATGAAGAAGATTGGAAAAAGTCTTTAAAAGGACAAGATGCTGTTATTCATTTAGCTGCAGAGACTGGAACAGGACAATCTATGTATGAGATTTCTAGATACAATGATGTAAACATTTTAGGAACATCTCATTTACTTGATTTCTTGGCTAATAATAAAAATTCTGTAAAGAAGTTGATAATTGCATCATCAAGGTCAATTTATGGGGAGGGTAAATATAAATGTGAGAATCATGGTGTAGTTTATCCTAATGACAGAATAGTATCTAATATGATGAAAGGAAAATTTGATCTATTCTGTGATGCTTGTGGAAGTGAATTAAATTTAATGCCAACAGATGAAAATTCTAAGATTCATCCATCTTCAATTTATGGTATTACAAAACAGCAACAAGAGCAAATGACACTATTAATGGGCAAATCATTAGGGATCCCTGCTGTTGCACTCAGATATCAAAATGTATATGGTCCAGGGCAATCATTAAGCAATCCATATACTGGAATTCTTTCTATTTTCTCTACAAGAATGTTAAATGGGAATGATATTGATATTTATGAAGATGGTGAAGAGAGTAGGGATTTTGTATTTATTGATGATGTAGTAGAGGCTACAATACTTGCTTTAGAAAAAGAAGAAGCGAACCATCAGATATTTAATGTTGGCTCTGGGGAGACGACACCAGTAAGTCAAGTTGCGAATTCTTTAAAGAAGTTATATGATTCCAATGTAAATATTTCAATTGGCGGTAGTTTTAGATTAGGGGATATTAGACATAATTATGCAGATTTAAATAAGATAAAAAATCTTCTTGGATTTACGGCAAAATTTGATTTTCAAACAGGGATTTCAAGGTTTGCAGATTGGGTGAAAACTCAAGAGGTAAAAGAAGATAAGTATGAACAGTCTTTAAACGAACTCAAAAATAAAGGGTTGATAAAATGAGATTAATATTATTCTTTTTTTTATTTGGCTTAAACTCAATTGCACAGGAAGTAAGAGAGCATGTTTTAGGATTTGCTACTTCTAATACTTTTACCTACTGTGATGTTAATGACACATCATTTATTGATAAAGTAAAAGAGTTAAATCCAAAAGTCTTAAGATTTCCGGGTGGAGCTGTAGGGAATTTCTATCATTTTGGGGGAAAAGGGTATGGGTTTGATTTTGAAGAGATAGATAATTACCATTCAGGAAAATTCCCTAAAAGATCTAGAGGTCTCGAAAATTATAGAAGAAAAAAGAATCAAGAACATGACTATATTGAAGATTTTATTGTATTAGCAAAAGCTACAAATGCAAAAGCTATTTTAGTAGCTAATATGTTTGTTAATAATGATGATATATTGAAAATGATAGAAAAATTACATGAAAACGATATTGATGTAATTGGTGTTGAGTTAGGCACAGAGCTCTCAAACAGAAGTTATTATAAAAAAGGGTATACAATTGATGATTATTTGTTCTCATCAAAAATAATTTCTTCTAAAGTGAAATTGCAATACCCAGATATAAAAACGGCTATTGTTGCAGCACCATTAGGAAAAAGAATTGGACATAGACATAATGTTTGGAATAGTAAATTAGCAGCTGAAGATTTCTATGATGCTATTGTTATTCATTCCTATTCAAAGGTTATTAAAGGGGATGATGAGTACGGACAAATGATTTCAGAAGAAAATGAAGGAGGGAAGCAGAAGGCTTTTGAGTTATATAAAGATAGAGCATTAAAGTATCTAGAAGATGATTACCCAAAAGAAGTGCAGGAATATGTAAATATTTTTGATAAACCAATTTGGGTCACAGAATGGAATTTGCAGATGTCAAAAACAACAGCTAATACATTGTTTCAATCCCTATTTGTTTCGCAATATGTATTGGAGGTGTTAAGTAATCCTGAATTAGCAGCAATTGAGTTGACTACTTACCATAATTTGGGTGGTAGAGATTTTACTGGCTCAATTTTTAGAAATGAAAAAGATAAAATCCATATTCAGAGTACGTATTATCCTTTTTTCATGTTAGGGAAAATATTTGAAAATGATGTTGTAAGAATAGAGAGGATAAAGAATAAAGAGCTATTTGAGTATCAATGTTTTGATATAGTGAATAATCAAATTTTAAACTATAAGATTGATTGGAAATTTAAAGTTATTATTTGTGATGATTTTTCTGAGAAAGGTTCAGTTGCATCAATAAAGTATGAGAGTCCCAATTTATTTGATAAAGCTGATGTTAAGGGGCAGTTGCAATTAGAGTTTATTATAGATTAATGAGTAAAGCAAAACAAATATTTATTGTAGGTAGTAGTAGAAGTGGCACTACTATGATGGGACGTATTTTAGGTAATCATTCTGATGTTTTTACTTTTAAAGAGTTGCATTTTTTTGGGACTATTTGGGCAAATAATAGCGACAAAAAATTAAACAGAACAGAACAAGTACATTTACTCTCTAGATTATTTTGCATACAAGAGAGAGGGATATTTAATCAAAATAATTTTATAGAATTTAAAGGAAAATCAGAGAAAATTTTAGCAGAAGATATTTCTTCTCCTTTAAAGATTTATGAATTATTTTTAGCAACAATATCAAAAGAAAATGGCAGTTCAATTTCTTGTGAACAAACACCTAAAAACCTATATTATTTAGAGGAAATTTTGGATTTCTTCCCTGATGCAAAAGTTATAAATTTGGTAAGAGACCAAAGAGATGTTTTACTTTCGCAAAAGAACAAATGGAAAAGAAGATTTCTTGGGGCTAAATCAATACCTATGATAGAAGCTATTCGCTCATTTGTTAATTATCATCCAATATTAACGGCTAAGGTTTGGAATTCTTCATTATATCAGACATCTAAATTTAGAAGTAATTCTAGAGTGAAAATTGTAAAGTTTGAAGATTTGTTAGTTGATTCAAGAATTCAAGTGCATGAGATTTGTAAATTTTTAGAAATTGATTTTCAAGAAAATATGTTGAAAGTTCCGGTTATTGGTTCTTCAACAGAGAATGATTCAAAATCTGAATTAGTTATTGATAGCTCCAAAATTAGTAAATGGAAGAAGGGCGGGTTGACAAGCTCTGAAATTTATTTGTCTCAAAATTTATCTTCTAATATGATGGATGAATTTGGATACGAGAAGGAAACTTTCACTTTTCCTCCAATTATGGTAGTTTTGCATCTCATCTCCTTCCCATTCAAATTAGGCTTAGCTTTTGTTTTGAATTATCATAGACTCGGGAATGTGGTTGAGGTTATTAAAAAAAGGTTTTTTTAAATGGAAGTAGATTTTTTTATAGTTGGAGCTCCAAAAGCAGGAACAACATCTTTGTACCATTATCTTAATGAGCATCTTGAAGTTGAGATGAGCTCCCAAAAAGAGCCTGATTATTTTTCTGATGATGCTTTGCAGGAGCAAGGATTGTATTATGGCAAAAATAGAATTGATACTTTAGATAAGTACAATAACCTATTTGTAAACCATCAAGCTAAATTAAGAGGAGAAGGGAGTGTTTCATATTTCTTTTATGATGATGTGCCTAATAAGATTAAGAAATATAATCCTGATTCTAAAATTATTATAATGCTTAGAAATCCAATAGACAGAGCATTTTCACATTATTTAATGGATTATAGATTAGGTTTAGTTTCCGAAAGTTTTGAGGATATTGTAAAGAAAAAATCTAATCATAAATATGTAAATTTATTTTACCAACAATACATTCAAGTAGGGGAGTATGCTAATCAGTTAAAAAGGTATTTGAATGTGTTTAATCGTGAGAATATTTTGTTGATTGATTATGAAGATTTTAAAAAAGATGTAGCGGGGGTTGTAAATAAGACTTATTTGTTTTTAGGGGTTAATGATGATTTTCAGCCAAACTTAAACAAGAAACATAATACATATTCAATGCCTAAAAATAGAATTATCAGATATATTTATTCTTTTGTTCCTTTGCGGAATCTGTTAACTTCAATTTTTTCGAAAGAAATGATTAAAAGTACTCGTAATTTTTTGTTTAAAAGTGATAAGAAACCAATAATGCAAGTTGAAACAAGACTTTTTTTGAAAAAGCATTTTGAGAAAGATGTGAATGAGCTGAGTGAGTTGTTGAATAAAGATTATACAAAATGGATAAAGTAGGATTAGTAACTATTACATATAATTCTGCTGATGTTTTACAACCATTTTTGGATAGTGTTTGGAATCAAACGCATGAAAATTTAACGCTTTATGTAGTTGATAATTCATCAACTGATACAACTTTAGATATCTTAAGAAATGATAAAGATTCTAGATTAGTTGTTTCGAAAAATGAAACAAATTTTGGTGTTGCAAAAGCAAATAATCAAGGAATTAAAAAGGCTATTGATGATGGATGTAATCAAATTCTAATTATTAATAATGATGTAGAATTTGAGACAACTTTAATTGAAAAACTTTTAAAAGTACAAGCAGATAAATGTTGTAGTTTGGTAAGTCCTAAAATGATGTATTTTGATAATCCTAATCATATTTGGTATGCTGGGAGCTGGTTTGATAAAAGTAAAGGGTATTTGCCTTTACATAGAGGAATGGGTGAATTGGATAAGGGAAAATATGATGAAACTGTTGAGGTAGAGTATGCTCCAACTTGCTGTTTATTAGCCAAAAAAGAAGTATTTAAAGATGTTGGTCTAATGAATGAAAAGTATTTTGTCTATTTTGACGATACAGATTTCTCTTACAGAGTTTGGAAGAATAGTCGACATAAAATGTTTTATTATCCTGATATAGAATTTTATCATAAAGTTGGAAGTTTAACTAAATCATTTGACAAGCAAAAAGAAAGAATATATAGAGGTGATTTCTTTATAAAACAGAATACAAGAAACCATGTGTATTTTTTAAAACAAATAGGAGGTGTTTTTTCATTTTTCTTTATTTTTTGGTTGTTTTTTAAAAACAATATTAAATTTGTGATTAATTCTCAAATCAGGAAAAATCTCTCTACTTGGTGGTTAATTAATAAATCTTATTTTGAAGGTATTTTAATGAAATAATGAAAAGAAAAGTAGCGATTATTGATACTCTTGGAGCTCATGGAGGTTCTTTCCATTTTTATACTTTTGGACAGTGTATCGGATTGTCTAATGCTGGAGTTCAGCTTAGTTTGTATGCTAATAATGAGACTGAAAATCCTCATATAAAAGGAGTTAATTTCTATTCCTTTTATAATAATTTGTTTTCCTCTAAGTATAAATGGATAAGTGGTTTAAGGTGGGTAGTTGGAACTTTAAAGTCTGTACTTCACGCAAGGCTGCAAGGCACCTCAGTTTTCCATTTCCATATTTTTTATACAAATATTTTGATATTGTTTAATCTTTTTTTAGTTAAGCTTCTTTTTGGAAAAGTTGTACTTACAGTTCATGATGTTACGTCATTTGCTGATGAAAACGAATCAACAATTATTTCAAAGTTTATTTATAATTTAACTGATATAGTGTTAACTCATAATGCATTTAGTAAAAATGAGATCATTAAAGTAACTTCTATATCATCTAGCAACATTTACATTATTCCGCATGGAAATTACACTCCATTTATTTCTGTTCAGAATGATAAAAATAATTCAAAAGAAAAATTAAATTTACCAAAGGATAAGACAATATTGCTCTTTTTTGGTATGATTAAAAAAGTAAAAGGCCTTGAAATACTTTTAGAAGCATTTAAAAAAGTTGTAGATACAAATTCTGATATTGTATTGCTTATTGCTGGAAAGTCTTGGGAAAATGACTTTGCTGAATATCAAAAGATAATAGATAGAAATAATCTCTCTAAACATATTATTCTTCATACTAAGTTTATTCCTCATGAGGATGTTGAGCATTATTATTGTGCATCAGATTTAGTTGTGTTGCCTTATAAAAAGATTTATCAAAGTGGAGTTTTAATGATGACTTTAAGTTATGAAAGAC
>ERZ767310.1713-NODE-1713-length-12098-cov-5.425558_pt1 | contig 12098 bp, 10 predicted proteins | sample MGYA00374954_ERZ767310 | MGnify/ENA primary metagenome ERZ767310 (study PRJEB28948, sample SAMN06267188) | marine metagenome | isolation source: Columbia River Estuary | place: USA:Columbia River Estuary, USA | collected 2013-07-23 ...
CTGTTCAAAAAGAATGGGTTTTGGTTGATGCAGAAGGACAAACGCTAGGTCGTTTAGCTTCTAAAGTTGCAATACTTTTAAGAGGTAAGCACAAAACTAATTTTACCCCTCACGTAGATTGTGGAGATAATGTTATTGTTATAAACTCAGAAAAAATTAATCTATCTGGAAACAAATGGAGTGAGAAATCTTACATACGTCACACTGGCTATCCAGGAGGTCAAAGATCACTAACTGCTACAGAATTATTTTCAAAAGATCCTGCTAGGTTAGTCGAAAAATCAGTAAAAGGGATGCTCCCTAAAAACAAATTAGGAGCTGCTTTATTCCGTAATCTAAACGTTGTTGTTGGAACTGAGCATTCTCATGAAGCGCAGAAGCCAAAATCAATCAATTTAAACGAAGTTAATTAATGGAAGTTATTCACAAAATTGGCCGTAGAAAAACGGCTGTAGCACGAGTTTACGTTTCTAAGGGAAAAGGAAATATCACCGTGAACAAAAAGGATATTAACACTTATTTTCCAACAGCAACTTTACAATACAAAGTAAATCAGCCGTTAGCACTGACTAACAATGAAGACAACTTTGATGTAAAAGTTAATGTATTTGGAGGAGGTGTTACAGGTCAAGCAGAAGCAGTTCGTTTAGCTTTATCTCGTGCAATGTGCGAATTAGATGAAGACAACAGAGGGATTCTGAAACCAGAAGGCTTATTAACTAGAGACCCAAGAATGGTTGAACGTAAGAAATTTGGTCAGAAAAAGGCCCGAAAGAAATTCCAGTTCTCTAAACGTTAATATATTATTTTTAAACCAGTTATTGTTGTCTATAGTGGGCCAGCCACTAAGACTTAGTTTAGCATCTAAATGCATTAAGCCACAAAGTCAAGCTAAGCATTGCTAATTAAACAGAACGTAAACTATTACAAAATGGCATTAGTAGAAGTAAAAGAATTATTAGACAGTGGTGTTCACTTTGGACACCTTACAAGGAAATGGGATCCTAACATGGCCCCATACATTTACATGGAGAGAAATGGTATTCACATCATAAACCTCTACAAAACTGCAGCAAAACTTGAAGAGGCCTCTGAAGCTCTATCAAAAATAGCTGCATCAGGCCGCAAAATTCTTTTTGTTGCTACCAAAAAACAAGCAAAAGACATCGTTTCAGAAAAGGCTGGCAATGTGAATATGCCTTATATTACTGAGCGCTGGCCTGGTGGAATGCTAACCAACTTTGTTACTATCCGTAAAGCTGTTAAGAAAATGGCTTCTATCGACAGGATGAAAAAAGACGGTACTTTTTTAACACTTTCTAAGAAAGAGCGTCTTCAGGTTGACCGTTTGAGAGCAAAACTTGAAAAGAATTTAGGTTCAATATCAGAAATGACTCGCCTTCCAGCTGCACTATTCGTTATAGATATCAAGCGGGAGCACATAGCAATAAAAGAGGCTCAAAAATTAAACATTCCAATTTTTGCAATGGTTGACACTAATTCAGATCCTAGACAAGTGGATTATGTGATCCCAGCTAATGACGATGCTTCTAAGTCGATCGAAAAAATTCTCACTAATGTAACTAACGGTATTGCTGAAGGTTTAGCTCAAAGAAAGGCAGAAAAAGATACCAAAGATGCTGAAAAGGCTGAAGCAGAAGCTCCTAAGGCTGAAAAGACTGAAGCAGAAGCTCCCAAGGCTGAAAAAACAGTAGAAGCTCCTAAAGCTGAAAAGACTGAAGCAGAAGCTCCTAAAGCTGAAAAGACTGAAAAGACTGAAGCAGAAGCTCCTAAAGCAAAAAAAGCAACCAAGGCCAAGTCTACAAAGAAAACTGACAAGACAGCAAAAGCTGCTAAGAAAGAAAAAAAATAAAAAATAATTAAGTAATAATAAAGTCGTTAAGTTCTTCTCACGAAAAATTTTAACGACTTTTTTAAACTATTGGATCATGATAAAAATAACAGCTGCAGAAGTAAATAAGCTAAGGAAAGCAACCGGAGCAGGAATGATGGACTGTAAAAAAGCATTAGTTGAAGCGGAAGGTGACTTTGAAAAAGCTATTGACAACCTCAGAAAAAAAGGTCAAAAAGTAGCTGCAAATAGAGCTGACCGTGACTCTTCAGAAGGCGCTGCAGTAGCAAAAATTAATTCTGACAACACAGTAGGAGTTGCGATTGTTTTGGGTTGTGAAACGGATTTTGTTGGTAAAAATGAAAATTTTTTAGAGCTTGCTAGTCAATTTGGTGACATCGCTTTAACTCAAGATTCCAAAGAGTCTTTCTTAATGGCAGATTTTGGAGGGATGACTGTGGCAGAAAAGCTTATAGAACAAACAGGTGTTATTGGTGAAAAGTTAGACATTAAAGCTTTTGAAAAAGTACAAGCTCCATATGTGGGCTCTTACGTACACATCAACAAAATTGCGGCTGTGGTTGGTCTTTCTTCAAATGTTAATAACGCTGCTGTATTAGTTAAGGACCTTGCGATGCAAGTTGCCTCAATGGGTGCAACAACTCTTTCTTACAAGGATTTCGATGCTGAATTTATTGCCTCTGAAACAGAAGCTAGAATTGCGGTGATTGAAAAAGATAATATTGAGTTAGGACGTTTAGGAAAAACACTCAAAAATATTCCTCAGTATATTTCAATGGCACAGTTAACTGAAAATGCTTTATCCCAAGCTGAGGACGCTGCCAAAGCAGAACTGAAAGCAGAGGGCAAGCCGGAGCAAATCTGGGACAAAATATTACCAGGAAAAATGGAGCGTTTCATTTCTGATAATACTACGCTAGACCAGGAACAATGCTTGTTGGACCAAAACTTTATCAAGGATGATAAAGTAAAAGTTGCAAAATATGTTGCAAGTTACGGTGAAGTAGAAATTACTGAATTTAAGCGTGTGTCCTTAGGATAGATTTGTTTTATTAATCCAAAAAAGCCTCTATTATTGAGGCTTTTTTTTGGATTAATAAAAGTATATCACACACTATTTCTACAAAAAAATATGAAACAAGTGAGAGTTTGTATAGAATTCATAGTGTTTACTATTTTTGGATTTAAGATATTGTTTATATTTGTGTTACATTCAATATATATATGACTTACAAAAGAATTTTACTCAAACTGTCTGGAGAGGCCCTTATGGGAAACCAAAACTATGGAATTGATCCAGATCGCTTGTCAGACTATGCTGGTGAAATTAAACAACTGACAAATCAAGGAGTTCAAGTTGCAATTGTCATTGGAGGTGGCAATATTTTTAGAGGAGTTTCTGGTGCCAGTAACGGTATGGACCGTGTGCAAGGAGATCATATGGGGATGCTTGCGACTGTAATTAATGGATTGGCTTTGCAAAGCGCATTAGAAAATTCTGGCATTCCAACACGTCTACAATCCGCTATAGAAATTAATGAAGTTGCTGAACCATTTATCCGACGTCGCGCTATTCGACATTTAGAAAAAGGACGTGTTGTTATTTTTGGTGGCGGCACAGGAAATCCATATTTCACAACAGATTCAGCAGCTGTTCTAAGAGCTATTGAAATTGAAGCTGATGTTATCCTAAAGGGAACACGTGTTGATGGTATATACAGTGCAGACCCCGAAAAAGACAAAAGTGCTGTTAAATTTGACACTATTAGTTTCAAAGATGTGCTTCAAAAAGGCTTAAAAGTAATGGATACTACCGCCTTTACATTGAGCCAAGAAAACGATTTACCTATTATTGTGTTTGACATGAATACTAACGGTAACCTTCTTAAAATCGTAGCTGGTGATACCATTGGAACTACAGTGAGTTAATAAAAATAAAATATTTAAAGCGTTTAAAATGAACGAAGAAATAGATTTTATATTAGAAAGCACAAAGGAATTAATGGTAAATGCGTTAAAGCATTTAGAAAAACAATTTGTAAATATCCGTGCAGGAAAAGCAAGTCCAGCCATGTTGGGCAGTGTAATGGTTGATTATTATGGATCCCAGACCCCACTAGCTCAAGTTGCGAATATAAACACCCCTGATGGCAGAACAATAACTGTTCAGCCGTGGGAAAAAGGAATGTTACAAGAGATAGAACGTTCAATAATGATTGCTAACTTAGGCTTTAATCCAATGAATAATGGTGAAACAATCATCATTAGCGTCCCCCCCTTGACTGAGGAGCGCCGCCGTGAGCTAGCTAAACAAGCTAAGTCTGAGGTTGAAGAGGCAAAAATCTCAATTCGATCTGCAAGAAAAGATGCTAATTCAGATATTAAAAAATCTGAAGATACATCCGAAGATGTTCAAAAAAATGCAGAAATGGACGTACAGCTACTCACAGATGTGCACGTTAAAAAAGCTGATGACCTTTATACTGCTAAAGAAAAAGAGATCCTTACCGTTTAGTTTTTTAACTTTTCTTTATGGGAAGTTGACTAATTAATCTTCATGTTTTAAATTCATTTTATTTAATTTAGCGACATTAAAAATTGCTATGTTTAAACTCTTTTCAAGTGGGTTTTGGGAGACGATCGCAAGACTTATTCTTAGGAATCGATTTATAATTTTATTTCTAGTCGTACTTACAACCGGATTCTTTGGTTTGCAGTGGAATAAGATGCGATTTACATATACTGAAGCTAACTTACTCCCAGACGATCACCCCATCAACATAGAGTATAATAACTTCTTAGACATCTTTGGTGAGGAAGGCAACCTAATAGTCATGGGCGTTAAAGACAGTACCTTGTTAACCGTTAATAAATTAAATGCCTGGAATAATTTTTCAAAAAGCTTTAATGACCACCCTAGTGTAGAAGTTGTTATTGCTATCAAGGATCTCCAGAAACTTGTAAAAAACAAATCAAAAAAACAATTTGACCTTGTTCCTTTTATTGTAGACTCTGTACAATCTCAGTTCGAATTAAATAAACTTAAAAAAGCTTTATTTGAGCAATATCCCTTTTACGACAATATTTTGTTCAATAAAGATTCCGAAGCGATTAGAAGCGCTATATACCTAGAAAAATCAATTGTTAATACCCCGGATCGAAAAGCATTTGTAACGGAACAACTAGTTCCAAGAGTAAAAGAGTTTGAAGATAAATATAATATTGATGTTAGAGTATCAGGAATGCCCTATGTGCGTACCCTTAACTCTCAAAATATTGTAGATGAGATTAGCGTGTTTATATTAGCTGCTATTCTGGTTACTTCACTTATTTTCTTTTTATTTTTCAGATCATATAGAGCTACTTTTATATCTATGACTGTTGTTATTATTGGGGTGATGTGGACCTTTGGAATCCTAGGACTCCTAGAGTATGAAATAACAGCGCTTACAGCCTTAATACCTCCTTTAATCATTGTTATTGGAATCCCAAACTGTATTTTCTTGATTAATAAATACCAACATGAAGTCAATAAACATGGTAACAAAGCAAAGTCACTTCAGCGTGTCATTTCTAAAGTTGGAAACGCGACCTTAATGACAAATGTAACTACTGCTTCTGGTTTTGCAACTTTTATTATAACTCAAAGTAAATTACTTACCGAATTTGGTATCGTAGCTTCTCTTAGTATTATAGCTATTTTTCTGCTATGTTTATTTATTATCCCCATCATTTATAGTTTTATGCCGATCCCAAAAGAAAAGCATTTAGAACACTTGAACAAGCGTTGGATTAATCAATTAGGGGATTGGATCGACCGAACGGTTAAACACCACAATATTGCTATTTACTCGGCAGCTGTGATCTTACTTGCTATTAGCATAATTGGAATCTTTCAAATAAAAGCTACTGGAAGCCTGATTGAAGATATGCCAAAAAAAGCAGAGTTCTATAGTGATATAGAGTTTTATGAAAGTGAATTTAATGGTGTGATGCCACTTGAAATTTTAGTTGATACAAAGCGTAAAAAAGGGGTAATGAAACTATCGACTTTAAAGCGAATGAGTGCACTAGAAAACTTAATAGTTGAAATTCCAGAACTTTCAAAACCAATATCGGTAGTTAGCTTGGTTAAATATTCTAAACAAGCCTATTATAATGGGAACCCTAAATATTTTCAACTGCCAACAGCGCAAGAAAATAACTTCATTATGTCTTATGCAAAAAATGCATCTCCAGATATAGATTTGCTAAAAAACTTTGTGGATAGCACAGGGCGTTATGCGCGTATCACATCCTTCATGAAGGATACTGGGATTGATAAAATGGAGCGTATTGAGGAAGATCTTATTACTGAAATTGATAAGTTATTTCCTAAAGATAAATATAATGTATCTATTACGGGTAAAGCATATTTATTTCAAAAAGGAACAAAATATTTAGTTCGAAACTTAATCTTATCTTTAGCTTTAGCTATCTTTTTGATTTCACTTTTTATGGCTTACATGTTTCGTTCACTTAGAATGATTATTATTTCTTTAATCCCTAACCTACTACCGCTGCTAATTACTGCAGGAATGATGGGGTACTTTGGAGTTCCAATAAAACCTTCTACGATATTAGTTTTCAGTATTGCTTTCGGAATTTCTGTAGACGATACTATTCACTTTTTAGCTAAATACCGACAGGAACTGCTAGTAAACCAATGGGCGATTAAGAAATCTGTATTCGCTGCGCTTAGAGAAACTGGGGTCAGTATGTTCTATACTTCGATTGTCTTATTCTTTGGGTTTTCGGTTTTCGTTACATCTAATTTTGGAGGTACTGTAGCGCTAGGTGTCTTGATTTCTGCAACACTTTTACTGGCAATGCTAGCTAACTTATTACTGTTGCCTTGCCTACTACTTTCTCTCGAGCGAAGCATAGCTAATAAAAAAATATTAAAAAAACCTGCTTTAAATATTATACCTGACGAGGAGTCACTTCAAGAAGAAGAGAACAGAGGGTTATAATTTAGCTTAAAATTTTATATTTGCATTATCAAAAATTGTACTTATGACAATCACCACTATTGCACATTTATTAACTCAAGAGCTAAAACACACCAATATTGAACTAAAAGGATGGGTTCGAACGTTTAGAGCAAACCGTTTCATTGCGCTGAATGATGGGTCTTGTCTTCAAAATATTCAGTGTGTTGTAGATTTTGAAATTATGGATGAGAGATTGCTAAAACGTATTACAACTGGTGCAGCCCTGCATATCAAAGGGAGCTTGGTCGAAAGTCAGGGCAAGGGACAATCGGTTGAGGTTCAAGTAAGTTCTATAGAAATCTTAGGTGACGCTGACCCTGAAGAAGTTTCTAAAACTATTTTACAGCCAAAACGCCATTCCTTAGAACTATTAAGAGAGCAATCACATTTACGTGTAAGAACTAATACGTTTAGTGCTGTTATGCGACTTCGGTCTTCTCTCTCTTTTGCGATTCACTCATACTTTAATAAAAATGGATTTTATTATATGCATGCGCCAATAGTTACTGGAAGTGATGCTGAAGGGGCTGGTGAAATGTTTAGGGTAACGACCTTGGACCCTAAAAATCCCCCGCTGAATGAGGAAGGAATAGTTGATTACTCAAAAGATTTTTTTGGAAAGGAAACCAATCTAACTGTTTCGGGTCAACTTGAAGCGGAGGCTTATGCTATGGCGCTTGGTAAGGTCTACACTTTTGGCCCAACATTTAGAGCTGAAAACTCAAATACTTCTCGACATTTGGCAGAGTTTTGGATGATTGAACCCGAAGTTGCTTTCATGGATTTAGCAGGTAATATGGATTTAGCTGAAGATTTCATGAAATACGTAATCAGCTATATATTAAATCACAACAAAGAGGACCTTGCTTTTTTAGAACAACGTTTGGAGCAAGAGGACAAATCTAAGCCTCAAAATGAACGTTCAACTATGTCTCTTACAGAAAAACTTCGCTTTGTTGTCGATAACAACTTTAAAAGAGTGAGTTATACAGAAGCTATTGAAATTTTACGGGGTTCTAAACCGAATAAAAAGAAGAAATTTAAATATATAATCGATGAGTGGGGTGCTGATTTACAAAGTGAACACGAACGTTATTTAGTAGAGAAGCATTTTAAATGTCCCGTTATCTTATTTGATTACCCTGCTAAAATTAAAGCCTTTTATATGCGCTTAAATGAAGATGGAAAAACAGTTCGAGCTATGGATATTTTATTTCCAGGGATTGGAGAAATTGTTGGGGGGTCTCAGCGAGAAGAACGCTTAGATGTTTTAAAAGACAAAATGGCAGAATTAAATATTCCTGAAGAAGATCTTTGGTGGTATTTAGATTTACGAAAGTACGGAACGGCTGTGCATTCTGGATTTGGTCTAGGATTTGAAAGACTGGTCATGTTCGCCACAGGAATGGGAAATATTAGAGATGTGATTCCTTTCCCTCGAACCCCTCTTAATGCAGAGTTTTAAAACAATAGTGCATGATACTTCCTCTGTAATCTTTTTTTCTTATTTTTATAAAGGCCCAAAAAACAAGCAATAAATTGAATTTAAATTCAAGAAACCATTGATGCTTAAGCAATTCCTACAATATAAGTTATCCCAAAAACTGTCTCCTCAGCAGATTCAGCTAATGAAACTCATTGAGCTCCCTACTCAAGCCTTTGAGCAACGCTTAAAACAAGAACTTGAAGAAAACCCAGCACTTGAAAGCGGTAAGGAGCAAGAAGACAATTATGAAGATGAGTTTCAAACAAATGACATGGACGGCCAAGAAATAAGTGCTGAGGACATAAACCTGGATGATTACCTTAGTGATGATGAAATTCCAGAATATCGGCTGAACACTAACAACCACAGTGTAGATGATGAGCAAAAAACAATGCCTTTTGCTTCAGGTAGCTCCTTTACTCAGCTTCTTATAAATCAACTAAATACATTTTCTTTAGATAAAGATCAATACAAAATTGCTGAATTTTTGATTGGTAGCATTGACGATAGTGGATATATTCGCCGCCCACTGTTGGACATTATGGATGATCTTGCATTCACTCAGAATTTTTTTACTGATGAAAAGACAATTGAATCTGCCTTAAAAATAGTTCACCAGTTAGATCCTGCTGGGGTTGGTGCCAGAAATCTTCAAGAATGTTTAGCTCTTCAATTACTCCGTAAAACGCAAACTGCAAATACAAGTCTTGCAAAGGATATTATCAACTCTGGTTTTGATCAGTTTACTAAAAAGCATTATCAAAAACTAATACAGAAGTTTGATGTAACAGAACTACAGCTACGTGACGCAGTTTTAGAAATCGAACGCTTAAATCCGAAGCCAGGAAGCTCTTTTTCTAACAATACACGCTCTATTGAACACGTCGTTCCTGATTTTACAATTAGTATTGTTGAAGGAGAATTAGAATTAACACTCAATGGCAGAAATGCTCCTGAGTTACATGTTTCTCAACCCTATAACGAAATGCTTAAAGGCTATAAAGCCTCAAAAGAAAAAACAAAATCTCAAAAAGAAGCAGTCTTATTTATAAAACAAAAATTAGATGCTGCCAAATGGTTTATAGATGCCATAAAACAGCGGCAACAAACACTTTTTGTTACAATGAGTACTATTATGTACTATCAAGAAAATTATTTCTTAACAGGAGATGAGCAGCAACTAAGGCCTATGATTTTAAAAGACGTTGCAGATAAAATAGAAATGGATATTTCAACAGTCTCAAGGGTTGCTAATAGTAAATATGTAGATACTCCTTACGGAACTAAATTAATTAAAGAATTTTTTAGTGAGTCTATGACTAATGATAAAGGTGAGGAAGTTTCAACTAGAGAGATAAAAAGTATCTTAGAAACAATCATTGGAGAAGAAAACAAGAAAAAACCGCTTACTGACGAAAAATTAGCTCTTCTTTTAAAAGAAAAAGGTTATCCAATAGCAAGAAGAACTATTGCTAAATATCGCGAACAATTAGACCTTCCTGTTGCAAGGCTTCGGAAGGAAATTTAAGCACTATACCTTCTTAATTACATTGGTAACGATGCCCCATATTACAAAGTCATTCGCCTCCGTGATTTTTATGGCTTGGTAGTTTTTATTTTCTGGCTGTAACCAAACTTCGTCATTTTTAACCCGGAGTCGCTTAACTGTGAATTCTCCGTCTAAAAAGCAAACAGCTATTTTATTGTGAGCTGGAGAGAGGCTCCTATCTATCACTAAAAGATCATTGTCATTAAGTCCTGCGTCAATCATTGATTGCCCGCTAACACGTGCAAAGAAAGTGGCTTCTTTATTTTTGATAAGCTCACTGTCTAGCGACAAACGCTCCTGCTTAAAGTCCTCCGCTGGCGAAGGAAACCCTGCAGAGATTCCGGTGTTAAAATAGACTGCCCCTAGCGTATTGAAGTTTTCAGGGGTAAAAAAAGTGAGAGGGGTTGTGGTTTTTATAGACATCGTACAGTTATTATATCTTTTAAATTAGTTGTATAATGAGGAGATAGGTGTTCTTGACGCATTTTCCAAGTGCGCTTTAAATCTTGATTGCCTAGTTTTAACTTTGGCGCATGATACTTTTTATTAATGAAATCAATCGCCCGCATCAACGGTAAGTGCTTTGGGTGTTCACTATTGAATAATTGTATTTGGTGGTTATTTGTTGGAACAATACCCGTAAGGATAACCCCCGCTTTTTTATATTGAATTCCTTTTTTATAAATAGAGGCTACTGCTTTTACTGCATTCGCGCTTAGGGTTAAACTAGAATTGGTTGGAAACGAAATATTAACCATAACACTTGCTCGGTGCTGTTCTGAATTTTTTTTATGATAATCACTTCGCAAAAAAATAAGCATCATGTGACAGCTGGACCCTTGCCTTCGAAGTTTTTCGGCTCCACTACAAGCAAAAGTTGAAATGCGTTCCTTAAGATCTTCCAGATCTTTTATCGTAGATTCGAAGCTTCTAGTTGTTGCAATTGCACGTTTATTCTTAATCGTTTCTGGGCCTATTTTAGAAATTCCTTCTAAATCTTTCTTTAATTTCCACTCTGTAATTGAAAAAGTCTTACGCACCCACATATCAGAGAGTTGAACAAAATCATAAGCCGTTTTGCATTGCCTGGCAGAAAGCCGCTTGTTCAAAGACGGCCCTATACCCCAAACATCTTTAAGCTGGGTCCACTTCAAGGCTTTAATACGTTTCTCTTCGGTATCAATTATATAAACTCCTCCTGTTTCTTTTGGAAATTTACGGGCAATCTTATTCGCTACTTTACTCAAGGCTTTAGTCGGAGCAACCCCAACACAAGTGGGAATACCTGTCCATTTTAGGATGCGTTGTCGCATCTGTGTTCCATACTGATGAAGATTATAATCCTCAAAGCCGTTTAGCTGTAAAAAAGCTTCATCAATACTGTAGACTTCTACATCAGGTGAGAATTGTTCTAGAATTCGCATTACTCTACTACTCATATCGCCATAAAGCGCGTAATTAGACGAAAATAACTGAATATTATTGGCTCTAAAAAACTCTTTATACTTAAAAGCAGGTGCGCCCATGGGTAACCCTAGTGCCTTCGCCTCATCACTTCGCGCAATAACGCAGCCATCATTGTTCGATAAAATAGCGATCGGTTTTTGGCGTAAGGCAGGGTTAAAAACCCGCTCACAAGAAGCGTAGAAGTTATTACAATCAACAAGAGCAAACATGGTATAAAGGTAGCGTATTTGTCGTCTGACTAAAATAAAAATACTCACTATTTTTATGCTATTTACTCTTTTTTCATAAATAAAATTCTGCATTATTTTTAATAGATTGTTAATTGAGGTGTCAATCGTATTTCTATATTTGTAAAATAAATTTGACTAAATGAAATATCGAAATTATGAAAAATAGACTCTATTTATTACTGTTTATTGCGAGTGTATTCTTGCATAAAAACACATCAGCTCAAGACATTGCGAAAGGACAAGCATTAGATTCTATAACGATTACTTCAGCTAGAATTGAACTTCCTTTTAAAGAAAACTCACGAACTATTACAGTTATTTCGTCAAAGGACATACTAGAAAGCCCAGCAACTAATTTAGCGGAACTCCTTCAACAAGAGGCAGGAATCGACGTCAGGCGTCAAGGAATCAATGGTATGCAGTCTGATTTATATATTCGTGGTGGAAGTTTTGATCAAAC
>ERZ767310.1753-NODE-1753-length-11901-cov-4.396167_pt1 | contig 11901 bp, 9 predicted proteins | sample MGYA00374954_ERZ767310 | MGnify/ENA primary metagenome ERZ767310 (study PRJEB28948, sample SAMN06267188) | marine metagenome | isolation source: Columbia River Estuary | place: USA:Columbia River Estuary, USA | collected 2013-07-23 ...
GATGAAGGTTTAATTCTTTAACGACTTCAGCAGTGCCATGCCAGTTGCAATGCAAAACATCTGATTTTCTTATAGCCCAGCGGTAAACACTTGCTCTAAAGTCTTTTTTAACAGCTCGTCTTAAAATCCATTCGTTCCAAACATTAAAAATAAATTTTGTTTTAGATGAGCGTAGTCTTTGAAAAAGAGCAAAAATATATGGGCTATGTCCACCGTGATACCAAATGATATCAATATTGTCATTTAAGAGTTTGTTCAACTTTAAAATTGAACCTGGGTTAGCCTCAATTTTGAAGAATTTAATATTCAGTTTATCTGGGTAGAAGTCTCGGTCTTCATTGTAGCAAAAAGTGAAGTCTATATCTTTTCTTGTGTTGAAATATTCTAAAAAAGGCATGATATTATGTCCCGCAGCACGGCCATGATACATTACAATTTTGAGATTCTCGTTCTTCATGCTATTTATTGAACCTTTTTAATACTGTGTTAACTAAGGCATTTAAATCAGTTGAAACTTTTAGTAAATAGGAGCCTACTAAAATTATTCCACCGAGTAATAGACTTTTTAATATTATACTTAGATATGGATTTCCAAATGATGGAAGGAAAGAGGATAATGCTAATGTGAGGGTGAATAGAATTAAAGTTTTGATCCAATTTAGAGTAAAAGGAATCATTTTTAATTTCCAGTAAATGATAAAAAACCGAAATGCATTTACTAAAAACATAGTAATTAAACTTGCCCAAGCTGCACCGGTTAAACCGAGCTTTGGTATTAATAAAAGATTTGTTGCGATACCTAAAGGGGCCAGTATGGTAATGCTCACGAAGTTGTAACGAAAATAGTCGGAGTTTGAAAGTATTTCTGAATTGCTTCCAGAAGAAGTGTCTATTAGCTTGGCTAAACCGATTAGAATGACAACTGTTGATGCTGGTGCGTAAATAGATCCATTAGGCATAATTAGAAATAACTCATTAAGGCTGCCAACTAAACAAACAAAAATGAAGGAGCCGGCTATTAATTGATTGAGCGCAGATTTTTGATATAATTCTTTAATGGTCTCTAAATCTCCTTTATTAAAGGCCTCTGCCAAAAAGGGAAATGAGATTTGACTTATCGCCCTTCTAGGTATCTCCACTAAAAAACCAATGAAAAAGGCAATGCTGTAAATACCTGCTGCCTCAAGATTTTTAATAGAGGTAAGCATAATACTATCAATACTTCGTATGAGAATTGTTCCTGTATTTGTCAAAAGTGAAAAGCCTCCAAAAATTAGAATGTCTTTTAATTCAATTTTACTTAAGGCAGATTTGGACCAATTTATTTTCCAGCCGCTTAATTTTTTGATGCTAATAAAGACAAGTAGACTTGATGCAAAATAAATACCAAGATAACCGGCTAGTAATAAATCTAAGTCGAGAATGGCAAAGCCATACAAAACAACCAGAATAAGCGTGAGTAGCCGAATTAAAATTTCTTGAACAAAACTTGGAAAGACTGTTTTTTTTCTTCCTTTAGAGTATGCCGCTGATAATGAATGAAGCGCTCTTGCAAAAACAAGAGGTATAATGATTAAGAAGTATTTAGAAAGTAAAGGCGCCTTTTCAGAATAGAACTCTATAAACCAATCTTTACTAGAAATAAATAGGATTATAAATAAAACAAAGCTGACAGCCGTAGTCGCATATGCAAGTTTTCTTAGACTGTTAGACTTGCCATCATTATCTATGAAGCGCTGTAAATAGCGCATGAAGATTAACTGACTTCCTAATGGAATGAAGGAAGCACAAAGATTACTAACATCAATTAGAACGGTAAAGAATCCAATTTCACTTGGCTCTAAATACGCAGGAAAAACATATAATTTTAGGAAGAACCCTAACAATACCCCTATGCCTAGAACAAGTGAGGATTGAATGCTTTGTTTTTTAATTTCTCCCAAAGGGCGTTAATTTTTGCGCTAAAATACATTTTAACCTTTCTATAGTTCTATTAATTGTTTTAGGGATTTTCAGTTTGGTTAATTCCATTTTTCGGCAACACAATCTCTTCTATTTTCTTGTTGAAGGCGGTATTAAAAACTACTATTGCACAGGTTCGATAAATTTAAAACGATTAGAAAAATGTCTTTAATTACAAATCTTAAGAAAGTAAAGAAAATGATTTTCAATAAACTTTTTCTTTCAAAAAAGGAACAAAGACATTATTTGGTTGGAGCGGCTCATTTATGGGAAATGAAACAGAAGTTTCAAATCAATTTTTTAAAAGAAAACGGATTGAAACCAGAAGATAAATTAGTAGACATTGGATGCGGTACTTTAAGGGGAGGGATTCCACTTATTGAATATTTAAATGAAGGTAACTATTGCGGTCTAGAGGTGAGAGCAGACGTTCTTAATGAAGGAAGAAAAGAGTTGAAAGAAGAGGGCTTGGAGAATAAAAAACCTGAGCTGGTACACTTTAATGATTTTAACGAACTGCACTTTGATACTAAGTTTGACATGGCTTTTGCCTTTTCTGTTTTAATTCATTTGGACGATGACATTGCTGAAAAGTGTTTCGATTTTGTTGGGAGACATTTGAGCGAAAAAGGTGTGTTTTTTGCAAATGTTAATCTTTCGGAAAGAGAAAGCGGAAATTGGCAAGGGTTTCCTGTAATGTATAAGGAATTGAGTTTTTATGAAAACTTTGCTGCTAAAAACAGTTTGGTAGTTAAAAACTTGGGCGCACTTAAAGATTTAGGACACATTAGCAATCAACCTGTTGCGGATGAACAAATCATGTTGGCTTTTACAAGGAAGTAATACTTTAAATCTTGCATATTAGTTTTCTATTTCTTTCCTGTCGAGAAAAACACTAACCTAAAATTCTCTTAATAAGTGCTTACTAGCTACTCAGATTTTGTGGATTGTTCTATTTTGCGCAGGTATATAAATCGACAGCTATTTCATTTTCTAACAAAATAAAGAATCGAGCAATCTGGAGAGATTTATTGGCGCTTCCGCCAAGAGTCTTTGCTAAGCGCGTTGCTAAAAGAGTATTGAATAAAAAGGGTTCTTCAATTGATGTTTCTGTAGAAAAAGATCCTCAATTCAATCCTCAGGACTTTTCCAAATTAAAAGCTAAGCGCACAGATGCTGCGGATTTTGTCGTTCAAAAATACCTGAATGCTGAAGCAGATTTTTTAGGGACAGGTTGGAGAACATTTAAAGGGTATTGGCAAAAAGATTTCAGATTCGGATTTGAATGGGATGATAGCAAGCCTTCAGGTGAACAGCTCGGGTTGGGGTTACATGCCAAAGGTGCTGATATAAAAGTGCCTTGGGAATTTGGTCGAATGCATCAACTGCTTAGAGTTTCCTTTTATTCAAAAGACAGATCTACAGATTATATCAAAGCTGTTTTAAAAGACTTCCGCGAAAACAACAAAGTCGGCTTTGGCAGCCAATGGATGAATGCTATGGAAGTGGCAATCCGGGCTATAAATATGAGCGTAGCTTTTGACAAAACAGGATATGATGAAAATGAGGACCTTGTTTTTTTACAAGAACATTTCAGTTTCATTTTAAAAAACCTAGAACATAAAGAAGGATTAGGAAACAACCACTATTTGGCAAACCTTACGGGATTGCTTTTTGGGCTTATTTACTTTCCTTCATGGAAAGGTTTACTGAAAGAAAGACCGTGGATAATTAATGAGTTTTGTTCTGAAATAGATAAACAATTCTATTCTGATGGGGGAAATTTTGAGGGCTCAACATACTACCACTGTTTAAGCACAGAGATTGCTCTTTTAGGCCTAGCCTGTTTGATTAACCTTGGAGAAAATGATGCTGTTCAAAAAGTTCAAAGCAGAATCTCTTTGGCTTATGAGTTTTTAAAATCTATGGTAAAGCCAAACGGAGAATTACCTCAGTTTGGAGACAATGATAGCGGAAGTATTTTGCCGTTGTCTTTAGCTGGAGAATGGCTCACACCGCAAGAAAGGGAAGTTAAATATTCGAACCTAGAGAAATACTCTAAAGGAAAACCGCATGAAGAGGAATTCGTTGAAAGTTTATTGAATGTTTCAGGTGTGATTGAAATGGGCAATGCTTTGTTTGAGAAAACGGGACAAGGCTTGGAATATGATTTTATTAAAGCATTAACTCATGACAAGGCCCTAAATTACATATCTAAAATTGAAGATCCAGAACTAGATGAAGATTTAGGACTGGTATTACCTGAGCATAAAACTTGGGTATTAGAGTTTTCTAAAATAGATGTTGATGAAATTCAATCGTTTTACTCAAAAGATTTTGGCGTTGTTGTTTTAAAATCTGATAAGTTTTTTTTAGCCTTATCATTACTTCAAAGAGACAAGGCCCACCGTTATAGGGGGCACTTTCACAATGATCAATTGAGTATGGATCTTTGGGTGAAAGGAAATCAGTTGCTTGCAGATCCTGGAAACATAACTTACACGGGAGATATGGATGTTCGCAATAACTTGCGCAGTGCGAAGGCGCACAACGCTCCTTATTTGGGAGAAGAGCCAAACCGTTTTATGGATGGAATTATGGGTTTGTTTCACACGATGAACGATACAAATGTTGAGTTGTACGAATTGACCAATCAGAAAATTAAGGCAGCATTATTCTTCAAGAATGATAAAATTGCGCGTGAAATTGTTATCGAGGAAGATAAAGTTACTATTCACGACAGCGCAAGCAAGCCATTTGAAGTAAACATTAATAATGGCCTGAAGAGCGATGGCTATGGAAGAATGTTGAGAGAATGAAAAAGGTTTTAATCGTAACATATCATTGGCCGCCAATGGGTGGAGGCGGAGTTCAACGTTGGTTGAAGATGGTGAAGTACATTCGTGAATACGGGTGGGAACCTGTTATTTTTACAGCCAAAGATGCTGAGGTTTCATTAAGTGATCCAGAGCTTTTAAAGGAGCTTCCAGAGAATATTGAAACACACAAAGTCCCCATTTGGGAGCCATTTGATTTATATAAGAAACTAATCGGAAAAGGGAAGAATGAAAAAATACAACCTGGCCTTTTAAATGAATCTGACAAGAAAGGCTGGAAGGATGAACTGGTTTTATGGGTGCGAGGCAATGTTTTTATTCCAGATGCCAAGATGTTTTGGATTAAACCATCGGTAGATTATTTGAGTAACTATTTAAATGAAAATAAAATTGATGCAATCATTTCATCTGGGCCACCCCATACCACGCATATGATTGCTAATAAAATTAAAAAGAAATTCAATATTCCTTGGTTGGCAGACTTTAGAGATCCTTGGACTTTTGTAGATTATTACGATCAATTAAAAATTTCTAAATGGGCCGATAAAAAGCACCATAAGTTGGAAGCTTCAGTCTTAAAGAATGCAGACAAAACGGTAACGGTAACTTGGAGCTGGGCAGAAGATTTTAATAAAAAGAAAATTAAAGAAGTAGGAGTAGTGACGAATGGTTACGACCCTCAAGATTTTGAAAAAGCAACAGGTGCTGTGCCAAATAAGTTTGGAATTACACATATTGGATCTATGAATAAAGACCGAAACCCAGCTATTCTCTGGCCAGTTTTAAGAAGGCTTTCAGATTCAATAGAAGGTTTTAAAGAAGCTTTAGAGATTCGATTGATTGGTCCTGTTGATTTTCAAATATTTAAATCGATTGAGGAAAATAAGTTGAACGACTTTTTGCATCATACTGCATACAAAGGTCATAAAGAAGTGATTAACGATTTGTTGGATTCAGCTTTGCAATTACTTCCGATAAACAATACTGCGAATTTAATGGGCGTAGTTCCAGGTAAATTGTTCGAATACATTGGCTCAAGACGTCCCATCCTATGCATAGGAACTAAAATAGGCGATGCGGCTAGAATCATTAAAGAGACAAACTCTGGAAAGGTATTCGATTACAACGAAGAGTCTGAATTAGAGGATTATTTAAGAACGGCATTCGAAGATTTTAAAAAGGGTACATTGAAATCGACTAGCTCTGATTATGCACGATTTAGTAGGAAGAATTTGGCTGGAGAGATCGCCAATCATTTGAATGAAATAATAGCATAGAATAAAAAAATTTGGCAAAACAAAATCAAAATTTTTCAATAAGGAAGAGAGCCAAAAGTTTTCGTTATGCTTTGGAAGGGTTGAAAGTTCTGGTCTCTGAAGAGCATAACTCTAGAATACACTTTGTGGTTTCTTTGCTGGCTATGGCTGCTGCTTTTTATTTTAAAATCTCTGGCTTAGAATGGGTGGCCTTAATTTTATGTATTGGATTTGTTTTTGCGCTAGAGATTATTAATTCAGCCATAGAGAATTTGGCCGATTTCGTTGAACCCAATAGACATGAGGCTATCAAAAAAATTAAAGATTTAGCTGCTGCATCCGTTTTAGTTGGCTCTATAACTACAGCCAGTGTTGGATTAATAGTTTTTATACCTAAAATTCTAAATGCTTTAAGTTAGTTTAAAAACTAATCTATAATCTCTTCTTGAGTGTCGTTTTTCTTTACGCTTATAAATATTGCTCCAGCCAATAAAACCACGAAGATTATCGAACCGATCAAACTAATTGTTTCTCCGGTATAAAAAGAAGCAGGTCTAAATTCAAAAACAATCTCGTGGTTTCCAGAAGGAACATTCATTGCTCTTAAAACATAGTTAACTCTAGTGTGATCAGTTTCAGACCCATCTATAGTTACCTTCCAATCTTTTCCATCTCTGTAGTACATGTCAGAGAAAACCGCAAATTGATCTGAACTTGAAGTGGAATTGTAAACCAATTTATTTGGAGCATAAGAAGTCAATGAAATTTGACCCTCGCCAGTGAAAGATTTTGTTGCCGAGTAACTCGCATTTTCTTTCTTGATTAATGCTGTTTTACTCGTGTTGATAGTTGATAAACCTTTAATTTCCTGATCACCATTTTCTACAACTTGCAACTCTTTAATAAACCAAGCATTCCCCAATGCATTTTGGTTTTGTAAGGCAGGTGCTCCCGGGTTGTAAATAACATACAAGTCATTCAGCATGTTTAACACAGGAGTGCTCGCAAATGCAGCTTGTGGATTTTTTCCCTTCTGCAATGGCTCAATTATTTTATTCATTTCATTCATGATTTGAACTTCGAATAAATCTTGGTAACGCTGCAATTTTGCACCGTGATAACCACCAATAGATTTGTGGTAATATGAGGTGAAACCATCGTTAAATGGATTATTTAAATTTAAAACACGGTAATAAATTGGGTTATTTGGCGCATTCAGAATACTGTTATCCGCAGCTGATTTTCTAAAGGGAGAATTGTAATCTCTCGTTGTCATGAAGTCGTCATGGCTAATATGCTCGCGGTCTACACCGAACATATCGATCATTACCAAAACAGCTAGGCCAGCAAAAACAATTGGTGTTTTTATTTTGTCAATAGTTTTTAAGAATAACAATCCAAAGGCACCTATAGTAAGCATCAATGAACGGAATGCCGTATTTCTCAATAAACTCTCTCTGTCAGAAATAATACTGTCTAGAAGCTGTGGGTTGTTTTGAAATTGAGCATCTCTATCTGAACTCATATCGAAAAGACTTGGCCCTAGTAGAGCGAAGAATAAGAAGAAGCCACCTCCAATGTAAAGGGCTTTCAAAAGTATTTTTTTAGCTTCTGCTTTGTTTTCAAGTTTAAGGAAACGGTCAGCTCCATAAATCCCAAAAGCTGGAATAAGAACAAAGCAGGTTATCAACGCCATTGAAGGAACTCTGAATTTATTAAAGATTGGGAAATAGTCGAACATCAATTCATTAAACGTCATGAAATTGCTACCTAGGCCCATGAAAATTGACCAAACCACAGAGATTCCGACCCAAACTTTCATTGATTTAGGAGCAACTAGAAAAGCTAAAACAAAAAAGAAGAACATGATTGCTCCTAAATAATAACCACCATGCACCATAGAATTACTTCCCCAATAGAAAAGGCTTGCAATTTGCGCGTTTGCCTGCTCCTCGGCTTGCTTGCCTCTGTAGCCTTCTTTTTGAAGGTTAGATTTAATGCCTCTGTAAAGCTGAGCGTGCGTTTCGGTCTCTTCGTAATTTTGTTTAGCACCACCACCAGTAAAATCTGGTATTACCAAGTTGAACATTTCAGCACCTGAATAACTCCATCTAAATGCGTATTCTTTATCAAGTCCACCAGCTTGGCTTTCTTTTGCTGTAAGCTCAGATTTACCACCACGGATAGTTTCTTTTGAAAACTCAAGTGTTGTCCAAAGTTTCGAAGTGTTTGGTGCAATCGCAATCAAGGCTGCTCCGGCTAGGAATGCAATAGAAACTAGATAATTCTTAACGTCTTTGGTTTTAATAGCATCAACCAAATAAGTAATAACAATAACCAGAACAACCAATGCAGAGTAGTATGTGATTTGTAAGTGATTAGCAGAAATTGCTAAACCTAAAAATAGAGCGGTCACTGCCATTCCTAATAAGCGTTTTCCATTTAAAGTCAATAAAATGCCGCCTAGCATAGGGGCGATATAACCTGCGGCTCTCAACTTTGCGTTATGGCCTGCGGCAAAAGAGATAATGAAAAAAGCAGAGAAAGCAAAAGCAAGAGATCCGATACCTGCTAGCCATGGGTTGACCTTTAAGGAGATCAGTAAAATGTACATACCCACCATAAGTGTGAAAAAGAGGCCGATACCGCTAGGCAGCCATCTTTTAGTTGCACGTTCTATTTTCTCAAAAACATTAGAAGGAAAAAATACATTGAGCTGAAATGCGGGCATTCCACTAAACATAGAGTTTGTCCACAAAGGTTCTTTATGATTTTCCGCACGATAATCTACTATTTCTTTAGACTTACCTACGCCAATTTGGATATCGTCTTGTTGTAATACTTTGCCCGAAAAGGCAGGCATAAAGTAAATGCTTGTAATTACCGTGATCGCTGCAATTACAGCCAAATGAATTCTAAATTTTTTAAGGATCTCCATGCCAAAAATGTTTGCGCGCTAATATAGAAATATAGAGGTATAGAAAAAGATGGAATAACCTCTATTTGGCTCTAGAATACGCTTGTTTTCTTTGTTCAAGAATCAACCATTTTTCAACGACTTTACTTTTGTTAGGGCTCACATGAATTAGTAGTTTAAAATCTCGGTTACATTCTTCAAACTCTTGCGTCTCCAGAACACATTCTTTTAACTGTTCCATTTTTTGAGTGTATTCAATCCAATCTCCTCGTTTGGGATTATCGGGTTGAATAAGTAACCAACTAAATCCTGAAAAAATAACAACAGATAAAATCTTAGATGATCGAAAAGAGCTGGCCATAATTGCAATGGCCCAAATAAAAAGTACTAATTCTGTGTAATATCTAAAAGCAGAAAAAGCCGCAGGATCATCGCCAGAGCGACCAATACTTTGGAAGAATACAAATGAAATAGCTGAACTGAAAATGAAGAGTGTTGCAACTTTCTTTGAATCGTTAAAATTAAATCGCTTCAAGAAGCTGATGGATAGAATAAAAATCCCAAGAATAATGAACAGTCCTAACCAATTAGAGACATATAGGAAATTAGATAATATTAGAATTGGGGCTTTTAGAGCTTGTGTCAAAGAGAAATGTCCAGCCGAATTCAACGTGGCCCATCTGAAATCATGAAAGTAAAATAACAGAGTTCCTATTGTAAATAAAACAATGGTTATAAAGTGAATCCATTTTCTCTCCAACATCCATTTAATGGATTGAAATAGAACAAATAGAATTGCGGCAAAAATGGCGTAGACACTAAATGTAGCTGCAAAAATTAGAATTGAATTAAAAAATAGATTGTCGCGAAATTTTGAAAGCAACAAAGCAGCAAACATCAGCGTAAACAAAGGTAGCATAACATGTATGTGAGGATTTAATATGAGGGTAGTCCATTGCCAAGTAGCACAAATAAGAAAAGGAACAATTAAATCGTACCAATTAAAGGTTTTAGTAATGCGGTATTTTACCCAAAAACCTAAAGGAATCATTGCCCAAATTACAGCTGCGTTTACAAACAAGTCGTAGCGCGTATCAAAAGAGTGACCGAGCACATAGCCGATTTTGGAAAATATAAAGAGCAAGCCAACGCGATGTGGTCCATGTTGTTTAATAAACCCATCCCACAGGCTGTCATTGTTGAATAGGGAACTCCAAGTGTCTATGCGGTCTGCCATTAATACGTCTACGGCATAACTATTCATGAAAGATATGAACATGCCTAAAGACGCTAAACTTGATCCGATAAATAATACCTTTTGTATGGGTGTTGTTTCCTTTGGAAAAAACATAGACTAGAGTAGAGTTTAATAGTTCTTACAAGATTAACATTTTATACTTTCACCATTTGCAAACCAAAAAATGACTGAAGAATTTTTGCATTACATCTGGCGAACAAAACAAGTGTTGCCCCAACTGCATTCTACAAAGAATGAGATAATACAAATCTTAGATTTTGGTTTTCATAACCAAGATGCGGGTCCAGATTTTCTGCTCGCTAAGGCTCTAATTGATGGTCAAATTTGGGCAGGGCAGATAGAGATGCATGTATCTTCTTCTGATTGGATAAAGCACAATCATTCTGATGATGCTGCATATCACAATGTGATCTTGCATGTTGTTTATAATCACGACAAAGAAATTATTAGATCGGACAATACAGAAATAACCACTTTAGAATTAAAAGGAAAAATTGATGAACACCTGTATTGGAGATATGAGCAATTAGTTCAAGGCGAACGTTTTATTTCATGCGAGAATCAAATTCAAAATGTTGATGAATTCACCAGAATGCATCAATATGATAAATGGCTCTTAGAACGTTTAGAGCGGAAATCGAAATGGATAAGCGCATCATATTCTGTTTCAAAAGACTGGAACGAAATCTTATATAAAGCAATGGTCTACTCCTTTGGACTAAAAGTAAATGCAGATTCGTTTCTTGCAATAGCGGAGAAATTACCTTTAAAAATTCTAGAAAAACACAAGGCTGACTTGTTTCAATTAGAGGCGCTTTTATTTGGTGTGTCTGGACTTTTACAAAATGACTTTAAAGATGAATACCCAACAAAACTCAAAGCGGAATTTGAGTTTTTTAGAACGAAGTACGATTTAGTTACTCTGTCAACAAAGGAATTGAAATTTTCAAGGATGCGCCCTCAGGGTTTTCCAACGTTGCGTTTAGCGCAACTTGCAGCATTATTCAACTTTAGCTTTCCTGATTTTGATGTGTTAATGGCACAAGGCGACTTAAATGAATTTTATAATTTATTGAAAATTGAACCAAGCGCTTATTGGAGAGCGCATTACAATTTTGATACGCCAAGTAATGAGTCAACTAAAAAGCCAACAAAAGAATTTTTAAACAAGATTATTATCAATGCTATCTCTCCTTTATTGTTTAGTTATTCAGAAGTTAAGAATGAATCATTCTACAAACAACGGGCTATGGATATTTTAGACCAATTGCCTGCTGAAAAGAACAAGATAACGACTAGATTGCAGACTTTAGGCTTTTCGAACTCTAACGGCTTTGAAAGTCAGGCAGTGTTAGAAATGTATAGCAATTATTGTCAGGTTAAAAATTGTTTAAATTGCGGTATTGCGAATAAATTATTAAGGTTAGAATTATGATAAATGATATACGGTCTGTTTTTGAAAAACAAGGTTTTGATGTATGCTCCAGAACTGGAGATAAAATCGGAATTCAAGCTTCAAAAATACGTTTGTTCTTTATTTACGCGAGCTTCATGACGCTGGGGTCGCCATTTATTATTTATTTCGCTTTGATGTTTGTCATACAAATTAAAGATTCAATTAACAGCAGAAGATCTTCTGTTTTTGATTTGTAAATCGAGTTTTAATCAATA
>ERZ767310.1779-NODE-1779-length-11795-cov-6.768739_pt1 | contig 11795 bp, 9 predicted proteins | sample MGYA00374954_ERZ767310 | MGnify/ENA primary metagenome ERZ767310 (study PRJEB28948, sample SAMN06267188) | marine metagenome | isolation source: Columbia River Estuary | place: USA:Columbia River Estuary, USA | collected 2013-07-23 ...
TATGTTCCAATGCTTGCAGAAAAATTTGCTGATATGACAAAGGAAGAGATTTTAAAGCGTGTGGCTGCATTAGAATTCAACCGTTTCTTAAGTTATTATGAGAATGCACAGGATTTAAATATTCGTACAGCAGACAAAGGTCGTCGTGAGCCTATGCAACAACAAGATCGTAACCGTGATAGAGGTCGTCAAGAATTTGGTGGCGCCGATCGTGGTCGCACTAGAAGCAATGATCGTGGTATGGAGCGCAGCTCATCAGATCGTGGAAGTCGTGGTGCTGAAAGAGGCGCTAGTGGTTATACGCGTTTATTTGTAAACTTAGGTACCAAGGATGGTTTTTACAAGGCTAGTTTTTTACAATTTATTTTAGACATGAGCGATTTAAGAAAAGAAGCTTTAGGTAAAATAGATATGCGTGATATGAATAGCTGGGTAGAAATTGAATCAGGTGCTGCAAAACAAATGATTAATGCGGTAGATGGTAAAAACTATAAAGGCCGTCGTATTAGAATGAATGATGCAGATAGCGGTGGACCCAAAGGTTTTTCTAAAAGAGAAGGCTAATTAGTTCGCTAAAAAATAGGCATTCCAAAAAGTAAAATAAATATTCAAATATTAAAATTCGGAAAAATGGGAGACTTAACAGAGCAACAACAAAAAGTAAGCATTTTATTAAAAAAATCACCCTTGATTATATCTGGCCCTTGTAGTGCAGAGACCGAAGAACAAGTGATGCAAACGGCTATTCGTTTAGCCGCTACTGGTAGAGTAGATATTATGCGTGCAGGTATATGGAAGCCAAGAACCAGACCCGGAAGTTTTGAGGGTATTGGTACAAAAGGTTTGCCATGGATGCAACAAGCTAAAAAAGAAACGGGCTTGCCTATTGCTGTTGAGGTAGCTACTGCCAAGCAAGTAGAAGATGCTTTGCATTTTGGTGTTGATGTTTTATGGATAGGGGCGCGTACCACTGTGAACCCTTTTAGTGTGCAAGAAATTGCAGACTCATTAAAAGGAGTGAAAGTGCCAGTATTAATTAAGAATCCCATTAATCCAGATTTAGAATTATGGATTGGAGGCATGGAGCGTATTGCTAAAGCAGGTATTGAAGAATTAGGATTAATCCACCGTGGATTTAGCTCTTATGGAAATACTGAATATAGAAATGCACCCATGTGGCATTTGGCTATTGAAATGAAACGTCGTTATCCAGGTATTCCTATGATTAATGACCCTTCACATATTTGTGGACGTCGTGATATCCTACAAGAAGTGGCTCAACAGGCCATTGACTTAGACTTTGATGGTTTAATTATTGAATCACATATCGATCCAGACAATGCATGGAGTGATGCGAAACAACAAATCACTCCTGAGGTATTGAAAACAATGTTGGAAGCCATTCGTTGGAGAAAAGAAGACGTGGCTTCTGCAGAATACCATGCAGCGCTAGAAAAATTACGTCAACAAATTAACCAATTAGATGATGAGTTGTTGCAAGTTTTATCAACGCGTATGAAAGTAGCTGAAAAAATTGGCGAGTATAAGAAAAACAATGATATCACTATTTTACAAACCAATCGTTGGAATGAAATTTTAGAGCGTGCTGTAGGTAAAGGAAGTAAAGTAGGCTTAAGTGAAGATTTTATTACTAAGTACATGGACGCCGTGCATATGGAAAGTATCAATCATCAAAATAAAATTATGAATAGCTAGTTTGTACTTATAATTTTGTACATACAATATATTACAATTATAAAGTCTGTACTTCTTATTCAAGCTAATAATCATTACTTTTTGTAAAGTATTTATAAATGAAAAACTGGAAAGTAAAATTTTCGTCTCAGATAGTATCTTTTTTCTTAGAAGGTAAGTTTGCTGCTATCGATAAAATAGTAGAAAAGTCAAATGCTTTTTACATTACAGATGAAAATGTATATGCCTTACATCAAAAAAAATTCAAAGGAAAGAAAACCATTATCATTCCTGCAGGCGAAGAACATAAGCAACAAGCGACTGTAGATTTTATCATTGAAGCCTTACTAAATTTAGGCGCCACAAGAGAGGCGGTATTAATTGGTGTGGGCGGCGGTGTGGTAACAGATATGGTAGGCTATGTAGCAGGAATTTATATGCGTGGCGTAGCTGTAGGTTTTGTGCCTACTACTATACTTGCCATGGTAGACGCTTCTATTGGTGGAAAAAATGGAATTGATATTGGATTGTATAAAAATATGGTGGGATTAATAAGACAACCCTCTTTTTTAGTGTACGATATTGATTTTTTAAAAACCTTACCCAAACATCAGTGGGAAAATGGCTTTGCTGAAATAATTAAGCATGCTGCTATTAAAGATGCAGCTATGATGAAGGCATTAGCAAGTCATGACTTGTCTTATTATCAGAAAAACAAAAAGGCCTTACAGCTTTTAATTGAAAAAAATGTACAGATAAAAGTGAAAGTAGTTCAACAAGATGAATTCGAAAAAGGCGATCGCAAATTGCTCAATTTTGGACATACCCTTGGGCATGCCATTGAAAACCAACATGCTTTATTACATGGCCATGCCATTAGTATTGGTATGGTCTATGCTGCTAAAATTTCTCAAGTAATGGAAGGCTTTAATGATACGGGTTTATTAGTTGACACTTTGAAAAAATACGGATTACCCACTAGTATGCATTTTGATATAGACCAAGCCATGCAAATTATGCAGAAGGATAAGAAAAAGACAGGAGCTTCTATGCAATATGTACTGCTGAAAAAAATGGGTAAGGCGGTGTATCAAAGTGTTCCTATGAAATCATTAGAAAAATTAATAAAATTGTATTCTTAAGATGGTTGCGATAGTTCATCCAAGTAAACTAAGTGGTTCGCAAATAGCACCAGCCAGTAAGAGCTCTATGCAAAGGGCTTGTGCTGCAGCATTAATACATATTGGAAAAACTATTATTCATAATCCTGGCCATTCAAATGATGATCTTGCCGCCTTGGACGTAATTCAGAAATTAGGAGCTACTGTAGTAATAGGAAAAACAGCTAGCGGAAAAATACATACAAGTCCTATTGAAGTGAATTCTAATGGAGTAAAGCCTATTGGTCCTTCAATGAACTGTGGGGAAAGTGGATTAGGTATTAGAATGTTTACACCTATTGCAGCATTAAGTAATGAATTAATAAGTATTGAAGGCAAAGGAAGCTTGGTGAAAAGACCCATGCATTTTTTTGACGAGATATTACCATTAGTGGGCGTAAAAGTACAGTCGCATAAAGGTTTTTTACCTATACAAATTCAAGGACCTTTAGTGCCTGCTACTATTACTATTGACGGCTCTTTAAGTTCTCAATTTTTAACAGGTATGTTAATGGCCTATGCAGCTACTGAAAAGCAGGATATTGAAATAAAAGTAATTGATTTAAAAAGCAAACCCTATATCGATTTAACATTAGCCGTTTTAAATGCATTTGGTTGGAAAGTAGAACATACAAACTATGAAAGCTTCCGTTTTTTAGCGCATACGCCTTTACAACCTGTTATTGAATATACCGTGGAAGGCGATTGGAGTGGTGCTGCTTTTTTACTAGTAGCAGGTGCTATTGCTGGCCCCATAAAAGTAAAAGGGTTGCAATTAAATTCTACACAGGCCGATAAAAAAATAATGGAAGCGCTAATAAGTGCAAAGGCAAATATGATACAAGAGGTGGATGGCATTTTAATAGGCCCTTCGGCGGATAATTCAAACAATTTAATTGCATTTGAATTTAATGCCACAGACTGCCCCGATTTATTTCCTCCATTAGTAGCACTTGCAAGTGTTTGTAATGGGGTTACTAAAATTAAAGGAGTAAGCAGGCTTGCACATAAAGAAAGTGATAGAGGACTTACCTTGCAAACTGAATTTGCAAAAATGGGCGTTCAAATAGAATTAGTAGGAGATGAGATGCTTATTCATGGTGGAAGTCTTATTCAATCGGCCACTGTTTTCTCTCAACACGATCATAGAATTGCTATGGCATGCGGTGTGGCTGCATTAGTAGCGAATGGTCCCATTGAAATAACTGAGGCAGAGGCTATTAATAAATCTTATACCAATTTCTTTACCCATTTGCAAGAACTGGGCGCAAAAGTGGATATACAATAAATTTCTTACCTTGTAATAACGAAATAAAGACATGAACAAATTCGGAACCTTATTTACAGTACAAATTTTTGGCGAGTCGCATGGCGCTTGTGTGGGCATTACTATAGATGGTTGTCCAGCGGGTTTGCCACTACAAACAGCTGATTTTGTGGAGGATATGGAGCGTCGCAAAGGTGGTAAACAAAAAGGAACTACACCTCGTCAGGAAGATGATATTCCTATTTTTAAAGCAGGTTTATTTAACGATACGACCACGGGAGCACCTATCATGATGCTTTTTGAGAACAATAACACGAGAAGTGGTGATTATGAAAAACAACGCGCTGTACCAAGACCCGGCCATGCCGATTTTACAGCCCATCATAAATTTGGCGGCTTTGAAGATTATAGAGGAGGAGGACATTTCAGCGGAAGGTTAACGGCTGCTTTGGTGGGTGCAGGTGTAGTGGCAAAAAAAGTATTAAATGCAGGTCAGCTAGCAGAAAAAATTAAAGTAGAAGCTACAATTATAAGTATTGGAGGAGAATCAGATGTAGAAAAAGGAATACAGAAAGCGATTGATCAAAAAGATAGCGTAGGTGGTATTGTTGAATGTGTGGTGAAAGGATTACCCATTGGACTAGGAGAGCATTTTTTCAATTCAGTGGAGTCTTTAATTAGCCATGCTGTTTTTGCAATACCTGCTATTCGTGGTATTGAATTTGGAACAGGCTTTGCAGCAGCATCTATGTTTGGTGTGGACCATAACGATGCCATTGAAGATGCTTCTGGAATAACTAAAACCAATCATGCAGGTGGTGTGGTAGGTGGTTATACCAATGGCAATGACCTTGTGTTTAGAATTGCAGTGAAACCTACTTCTTCTACGCCTAAAGAACAAGTTACCCTTAATTGGGAAACCAATGAACAAGAAACATTTTCAGTAAAAGGAAGACACGATTTATGCATAGCGCTGAGGGTGCCTGTAGTTTTGGAAGCAGTCACGGCCATTGTGCTTGCAGATTTAATGTTAATAGATCAAAAAATTCCAAGAATCATTAAAAAATAATTATTTATGGAAAGCGAATATATATACCATGTAACTACTTTGAAAGAGTGGGAAGCCGCTAGATTAAAAAACGAGTACACGCCTGTTAATTATGAGCAGGATGGTTTTATACACTGTTCTGTTGAAAAACAAATTCCAGGTGTATTAGATCGTTTTTATAAAGGTCAAACAGGATTGGTTAAACTCAAGATAGAAAAAGTAAAAGTGCAAAGGCCCGTATTATTTGAATTAGCAGAGGATTTGGATGAATTATTTCCACATATTTATGGGGCTTTAAACCTAGATAGTGTAGTGGAAGTAAGCACTATTAGCTAATTACTTATTTAAATACATATAAAGCCTAGTTTTAAATTAAGCCTAGTCTTAAAGTTTTTATAAAGAATACTCTATGAATATTAAATTAAGCTTCTTAATTATTTTAGTATTCCCTCTACTAATTAGTACAGAATGTTTTGCTCAAAAAATTTATCCTACTAGTTTAACCACTATTAACTATTTGGATAGTGCTAATGTGAATAAGTATCAAAAAAAAATCGATACACACCGAATTAAGATAGAATTAAATCATATTACGGGTATTGCTAGTTTTTATGGTGCCAGTTTTGACGGCACTTTAACCGCTACAGGCGAGATTTTCAGAAACAGTAAGTACACAGCCGCTTGTAATTTGTACAAGTTAAACACGCTCGTGCGTGTGACTAATATGAGAAATGGAAGGTCTGTGCTAGTTAGAATTAATGACCGTATGCATCCTAATATGTTGAAATTAGGAAGAGTAGTAGACCTTAGTACGGCTGCTGCCAAAAAATTACAATTAAGTTCTAAAGGAATTGTCAAAGTAACGCTTGATGCGGTGGGATATTCAAAAATCAACCCCAAAAAGCAGTAGACTATTCAAGGATAATCTTTAATTTACACTATCAAAAATTCTTCTTAAATGCACCTTCTTTATAAAACAAACTTTCTTCTTACAATAAATAAGTTTAGAAAAATACACTTTAGTATGAAAAAAATAATTCTAATGCTCTTAGTAGCTGTATCTAGTTTAACAGTTATTGGACAGGATACAGCAAGTATCAAACCGGCTTCTATTGCTTTTAAAGTTGGTTTATTTAATTTCAAAAAAACACCGTTAACAGAGAATGCCAGCCAATCCGCTATTCAAGGTGGCTTGCAGTATTTTAAAGGCATCACAACGCATCTTGATTTAATGATGAATTTAGACTTTGCTAATTTAAAATATCCTTTTTACAATTCTTCTAAGCTTGACATTGCTAAAAACAATGAAATGTATACTGCATTTGATGCAAGTTTAAATTATAAGTTACTGACGGATGAAAATAAATTAGTGCCTTATCTGAGTGCAGGTTTAGGGGTGGCTTCTATCAATAATGCGTATTATACTGCGTATCTGCCTGTAGGCTTAGGTTTGCAAATTAAAGCCAAGCAAGGTTCTATTATAAATATACTTAGTACTTATAGGGCAGAAGCTTCTGCGCTTACTAAAATGCATTATAATCATTCTATAAGTTATTCCCTGCCTTTAAAATTAAGAGAGAAAAAACCGGTCATGTTACCTCCAGCCCCTGTGGTGGCGGATAATGATGGTGATGGAGTGGTGGGCAGTGAAGATGATTGTCCTAATGCATCTGGCTTGGTAAAATATCATGGATGTCCAGTGCCAGATTCGGATAATGATGGCATAAATGACGAGAATGACAAATGTCCTACGGCGGAGGGAGCAATAAAATATAAAGGATGTCCTATACCTGATACAGATAAAGATGGTATAAATGATGAAGCCGACAAATGTCCTACTGCGAAAGGATTGTCAAGTTATGAAGGTTGCCCTATTCCCGATACAGATAAAGATGGAGTGAATGATGAGCAGGATAAATGCCCTAGCACTCCTGGTATTATGGGTAATAATGGTTGTGCCGATGTTCAACCACTCGTAAATGAAATCTCTTCCCAATTAAAGTTTGAGTCGGGTAAGGTGAATCTTAGTAAGAAAGGATATCAAGGCTTAGATTCCTTGGTTGTCTTAATGCAAAATAATACAAACATTACCCTAGTGATTACTGGCCATACCGATAATACGGGCACGCTGAAAATAAATGAAAAATTATCGCTACAAAGAGCCATGGTGGCATCAAATTATTTAGTCAAGAAGGGGGTAGATAAAAATAGAATGAGTCAAAAAGGATTTGCAGATACAAAGTCAATTGCTGATAATAAAACATTAAAAGGAAGAGCGCAAAATAGAAGGGTAGATATTGAAGTAATTTATTAGTGAATAAGTAACTAACTAACTAATAATTTAATTGGCCAGTTCTTTAACTAGTAAATAACTACTTCTCTTTCTAGTAAGATTTCAAATTTTGCAAGTACCGATTGAATAATTTCCTCTGAGAAATTATATATTTCAATGCCTGGCCCATTATTGTAATGAACAATGACTAAAGATTGTTTTTCATAGCAACCTACATTGCCTTTTTGTATACCCTTCCAGCCACAGGCTTCAATTAACCAACCCGCAGCTATTTTATAGGTATCATCTGTGATAGGGTAGGCAATCATTTTAGGGAATTTTGCAATCAATACTTCAAAGAAGTCTTTGGTGATAGTAGGATTTTTAAAAAAACTTCCAGCGTTACCGAGTTTTTTAGGATCGGGTAATTTCTCTGATCTAATTTGAATAACTGCATTCGAAATTGCTTCTACACTAGGCTGCTTATTATTTTTTTGATGCAGTACTTCTTTAATGGCACCATACTCGGTTCTGAAAATGGGTTGTTTTTGTAAAACAAATTGCACGGAACTTATAATGTATCTGTCTTTTTCATTTTTAAATAGACTAGTTCTATATCCAAATGCACATTCGATATTGTTGAGTGTTATCAATGCGGAACTATGCGTATCATAAGCCGTCACACTAGCTATACTATCTTTGGCTTCTACTCCATAGGCGCCAATATTTTGAATAGGAGCAGCACCAACAGTGCCTGGAATTAAACTTAAATTTTCTACGCCACCCCAACCCTTTTGAACGCAGTAAATTACAAAATGGTGCCAGTTTTCACCCGCACCAACTTCTAAGTAAACCTCGGAGGCAGTTTCTTTTAATTTTTTAATGCCCATTATTTCCATCTTCAATACTAAGCCTTCAAAAGTTTTCGTAAAAAGAATATTAGTGCCTGATCCTAGCATTAAATAAGGGGTATTTTTTTCTTTGGCCCATTGAATACTTTTCTCAATAGCCTCTATGGAATCAATTTTAGCAAAATAATTTGCTTTTTCATTGCTGCCAAAGCTATGTAAATTTTGAAGAGAACTATTTTGGGTAATTTCCATATTGTTTTAATTGGGGTCAATGTCTATGATAATACTAACAGATTTATACCTTGGGTGTACTTGTAGTAATCGTATATAATGTAAGAGCTGTTTTTTAGCGAGTTGTAATTGTTGCGGTTGTTTTGAAATTTTAATAGCTAGTTCCCAGATATATTTATTACGTACCCTGTTTACAATGGGTTGTGCTGGGCCTAATACTGTTTTTTGAATCTCAGGGGTAAGTGAATGAAGGAAGTGGTTGGCTGCTTCTTCGGCAATATTATTTTCTTTATGTTTAAATAGCAAACTCATGAGCCTACTAAACGGAGGATAAGAGAACTGTTTTCTATTTTGAATTTCAAAATTATAAAAGCCAAAATAATCATGTTGTTGAACGAGTTGCACAATAGGGTGCTGCAATTGACTCACTTGTATAATCACTGTTCCATTATCATTTTTTCTGCCTGCTCTACCACTAACCTGTTCCATCATTTGAAAAGCACGCTCATTCACTCTATAATGATTAAAGTTGAGTAAGCTGTCTGCATCTACAATGCCCACTAAGTCTACATTTTCAAAATCAAGCCCTTTTACCACCATTTGAGTACCTACTAAAATATCAATTTGTCTTTGTTCAAATTTTTGAATGAGTTGGTCATGCTCGTTTTTCCCTTTTACATTGTCTAAATCCATTCTTGCAACAATCACCCCTGGTAAAGATTGGTTCAATTTTTCTTCAATCTGTTCTGTGCCAAAACTTTTTTGTTTGAAATTTTGTTTGCCACAAGCTTTACAGGTATTTACAATGGGGTAAGAAGCGCCACAATAATGACAAGAAAGTAAGTTCTTGGCTTTATGATAGGTAAGGGTTACATCACAATGTTCGCAATGTGGAATCCATCCGCAGGTTTCGCAAATTAAATAGGGGGCGTATCCTCTTCTATTTTGGAATAAAATAACCTGCTTTTTATTCGCAATAGTTTTTGAAATGGAAGCCAAGAGCTGTGGCGTTAGAATGGCAGTACCTGCAGGTTGTTTTTTTGTATCAATTAATTCAATTTTTGGAAGTGCGCCTGTACTAAACCTTTCATTTAAATAAGTGTAGCCAAACTTTTTTGAAATAGCATTATAATAGGTTTCTACCGAAGGGGTAGCTGAACCTAATACTACTTTTGCTTTTAATTGATTGGCATAATATATAGCGGTATCTCTTGCTTGGTATCTAGGGGCAGGTTCTTGTTGTTTATAAGAAGGGTCATGTTCTTCGTCAATAACAATAAGCGATAAATTTTTATAAGGAAGAAAAAGGGCCGAACGCGCGCCTAATACAATTTTAATTTCACCAGACTTTACCTTATTCCAAATTTCTACTCTTTCATTGGGATTAAACTTTGAATGATATATAGCTATAGATCCACCAAAATATTGTTTCAGCCTTCTAATCATTTGCGCAGTGAGTGCAATTTCGGGTAACATATACAATGCCTGCTTGTTTTGCTGAATCACTTCATTGATGAGGGCTACATATATTTGTGTTTTTCCGCTGCCCGTGATGCCATGCAATAAGCCTACAGGATGTGTAAGAAGTTGCGATTTAACGGAGGTCAAGGCTTCTTTTTGTTTTTCGGATAAACTATGCAGTGCGGTATTACCTGTATTTGGATCGGTGGCCAACCTGTCTATTTTTCTTTTCTCAGCCACTAATATGCCTTTGTCAATTAATGCTTTTAATTGTGCATGAGTAGCATTGGCCTTTTCTAAAATAGATTTTTGTTGAACACTGCCTTCTATTTTTTCAAAATGTAAAAAAGCTAGTAATAAATCCAATTGTTTAGGTGCTCTTGTCCATTCATTCAATAATTTTTCTAAAGCGGCCTCATTTTTGTATTGAGCCTGCAAGCTTAAAAATATTTCTACTTTACTAGTATACTTATCTTTCATATTTTCCTGCACATAACAAATTCCTTTTTGAATGAGTTTATTAATAACAGGATAAACCGATTTTTTATCTAGTAGTTTTTGAATTTCTATTAAGGTTAAGGTTTTTTTAATTTCTAATGCTTCCGAAATTATATATTCAGCGTCGCTTAAATTCTTAATGTCTTCTTCTTGCTGTTCATTTAAAATAAAAACGCTTTCGCTAGATATTTTTAAATGACTTGGAATGGCGGCTTGCATGACTTCTCCTTCGGTGCACATATAATATTCGGCCATCCACTCCCAAAGGGCTAATTGATGCTCATATACAATGGGGGCATCATCTAAAACCGAAAGAATAGGCTTAGGGGTAAAGGCTTCAGGCGCTTTGTTACTTATATTTTTTACAATACCCGCATATCTTTTATTGGCGCCCAGCATCACTTCCACACGCATGCCAATGGCTACTTCATCCTGCATAGATGCCGGAATCATCCAAGTATAATTTTTGGGAAGCGCTAAGGGTATGATTATTTCTGCGTACATGATATAGGGTTGCAAAAATACACTATGAATTTGGATACTTTCTATATCTTCTCATGCCTTCATCCATTTTTTTGAAAACAAGGTCTTTCAAGTCGTCCATTTGATCCAGGGTATAGCCGCTTACTTCCACCGTTTCCAAATACACCACTCTATGCTTTCCCGGGGTAAGTGTAAGGGCGCTACTAAAATGCATACGATCAACGGAATCCACTAATAGTACTGGTTGAATAGGAATATTCATTTCAATGGCTAATTTAAAAGCGCCATTGAAAAAAGATTTTAAGGGATATTCATCCGTCATGCTAAAAGTGCCTTCTGGAAATATGAAAATAGAGATATGTTTTTCTAAAGCCATTTTTAAATTGCGTAAACTTTGGGCTCTTTTTTCTGGGTCGCTTCTGTCTACCATGACTACCGCATTTCGATATATTAAACCAAACAAAGGAATTTTAGAGGATTCAAATTTAGCTAAGGGGCGAATGGGTTGATGCTTTAATTGAACAATGGAGGGAATATCCATATAAGAATTATGGTTACCTACAAAAATATGCGCGCGATTAAAATCATGCGGCGCTTCAAAAATTTCGGAGTGTCGAACGCCCATAAATAGGTACAAAATCTTACCCCAATAACGGCAAATGAAATAAACATGCTCGCTTATTCTTTCTTTACCGAAGGGAAGGATTAAAAACATAGCCGTCACCGATAGGATAGTGAGTATCGAAAACAATACAATGGCATAAAGGCAGTATATAAGCTGAACAGCTCTTTTAAGGATTTTCATCTGTCTGCTAATATAATAAAAAAG
>ERZ767310.1791-NODE-1791-length-11757-cov-5.164673_pt1 | contig 11757 bp, 12 predicted proteins | sample MGYA00374954_ERZ767310 | MGnify/ENA primary metagenome ERZ767310 (study PRJEB28948, sample SAMN06267188) | marine metagenome | isolation source: Columbia River Estuary | place: USA:Columbia River Estuary, USA | collected 2013-07-23 ...
GTAACCAAATATTTTTAAAGAACAACCGTCTCAAGGACGGACGCGTATTCTAACCAAGATATTGGAAAGAAGATAGCCTTTTTTGTTTTAATTTTTAATTAATTTCTTTATCGACTAATTTCTGCGAATTTAAGAATTTCATCTTTGATCTAAGCTCGTTTCCAACCTCTTCGATTGGATGAGATTTTGTTGCCTCTCTATTACTTTTCATAAAAGGTCCGCCTGAACCATCATTACTTTGTCTGCAGTCATTTAGAAATTCATTTGCAAAATTTCCTGACTGAATATTCTCTAATATTTCTTTCATTGCTTCTTTTGTTTTATCAGTAATTATTTTTGGTCCACTAAGATAATCTCCATACTCTGCCGTGTTAGAAATTGAATAGTGCATATTTGCAATACCCCCTTCTTGGATTAAATCGGTTATAAGTTTAGTTTCATGAAGACATTCAAAATAAGCCATTTCAGGACTATAACCGGCTTCTACTAATGTCTCATAGCCAGCTTTAATTAAAGCAGTAATACCGCCGCATAAAACAGCTTGCTCACCAAATAAGTCTGTTTCTGTCTCTTCTTTAAAAGTTGTTTCAAGAACGCCGGCTCTAGTCCCCCCATTTGCTTTTGCATAGGATAAAGCCACATCTCTTGCAGAATAATCCTCGTTGGTAATAGCATCTTTGTAAACAGCAATTAATGATGGAACTCCTCCACCTTGACTATATGTACTTCTAACAGTGTGTCCGGGTCCTTTTGGTGCAATCATAATGACACTATTGTTTTCAGATGGAGTTATTTTTTCAAAATGTATATTGAATCCATGAGCAAAAGCTAAAATTGCTTTAGATTTTAAATTTGGTTGAATCTCAGATTCATATATATCTTTTTGAAATTCATCAGGAGCAAGAATCATTACTAAATCTGAATCCTTTACAGCATTTGAAACTGTATTAACTTTTAGACCCGCTTCTTCTGCCTTCTTCCAGGATGATGATCCTTCCCTTAAAGCAACAGTAACATCAACTCCAGACTCATGTAAGTTATTTGCATGAGCATGCCCTTGTGAACCATAACCAACAATCGCCACATTCATATTTTGAATAATTTCTATATTTGCATCATCTTCATAATAAATTTTCATCTAACAAAACTCCTTTTAAGTATGTTGTTTCTTCGTTACTAACTGCTATGACATCGATTAGCTTATTCAATTGCCTTAATATTTGCCTCATAAGTGAATCAGAAACTAAGGTTTGTATGGTAAGCCTCGATATTTCATTTTCTTTAAATTTAGTTTCTAGCCTTTCTTCAATAAATTTATATGATGAAAAATCATCCACTGGATCAACATGGAGGCTTTCAATGTTGTATCCTCTTTGATGAAATAAACCAACCACTCGAACTAAGGCTCCTGGTTTATTCTCCATAATTAAGATAAGTTTTCTTTTTATCATGTTTTCTTGTCCTTTGATAACCACATGTCTTCAAGACTATTGTTAGCTACAAGCATTGGATATACATGTTCTGCTGGATCAACATACACATCTACAAAAACTAATCTATCTTTCATAGAAAAAGCTTTTTCGAGTGCTTCTTTTAAATCAGAATTCTTTTCGACTTTGATGCCAACATGACCATACGATTCTGCAAGTTTAACAAAGTCAGGTAAGGAATCTTGATAAGTACTTTCAGAATGTCTTCCTCCATAATTCATATCCTGCCATTGTTTAACCATTCCAAGTGCCTCATTATTAATATTAATAATTTTTATTGGCAGATTATATTGAAGGCATGTTGATAGCTCTTGAATACACATTTGAATACTACCTTCACCAGTTATGCAAACGACCTCTTCATTTGGAAAAGCAAACTTTACTCCCATTGCAGCTGGCAGGCCAAAACCCATGGTTCCAAGACCTCCAGAATTAATCCATCTCCTAGGTTTATCAAAATGATAATATTGAGCAGCAAACATTTGATGCTGACCAACATCTGAAGTCACATAAGCATTACCATTAGTAACATTGTATACATGTTGAACGACTGCTTGGGGGAGGATTGGATGGGCATCAGATTCATCCTTATACATTTCATAATTTAACCCATGCGAAGATTTCCATTGAGCTATTTGCGAATGCCACTCTTTTAAATCATCTTTACTGTATTTATCAATATTTTGCTTTAAAAGCTCTATCATTGCCTGTAAGGAATTTTTTACTTGACCAAAGACTGCAATATTAGCTTCAATAATTTTAGAAACAGATGAGTGATCAACATCTAAATGAATAACTTTAGCTCCTGGTGAAAACTTTGAAGGATTGTTGGTAATCCTATCATCAAATCTTGCTCCAATTGCAATTATTAAATCAGCATTATGCATTGCCATATTCGCTTGATAAGTACCATGCATTCCTAACATTCCTAAAAAACGATCATTAGTTGCAGGGTATATTCCTAGCCCCATTAAGGTATTAGTAACTGGAGCATCAAGTATTTCGTTTAGTTGAAATAGTTCTCTTTCGGCATTGCTTGCAATAGCTCCTCCGCCTGCATATATTACAGGCCTTCTTGAAGATAATATTTCAGTAACAGCTCTTTTAATTTGATTTTGATCTGGCTTTACTGGAGGGTTATAAGAACGAATATTAGCTTTTTTAGGATAGGCATAATCAAATAAGTTTTCTGGGGCTGTCATATCTTTTGGTATATCAATGACAACAGGCCCTGGTCTTCCTGAGGTTGCAACATGGAAAGCTTCTTTTACAATCCTAGGTATGTCTTTTGCATCAAAAACTGTATAGCTATGTTTTACAACAGGTCTTGAAATGCCAATCATGTCTGTTTCTTGAAATGCGTCTGTACCTATCAAGTGACTTGCTACCTGCCCTGATATTACAACCATTGGTATTGAATCCATAAATGCTGTTGCAATACCTGTAATTGCGTTGGTTGCTCCGGGTCCTGAAGTTACTAGAACAACACCAGGCTTTCCAGTAGCTCTAGCATAACCATCTGCAGCATGTGTAGCCCCTTGCTCATGCCTTACTAGTATATGATCAATCTTATCTTGTCTAAAAATAGCATCATAGATATGCAAAGCAGCTCCGCCAGGATAGCCAAATATAAGCTCAACACCCTCATCATGAAGAGCGTGCATAAGCATGTCAGCACCAGATAATTTCAAATTTTTACCCTAAAAATCAATAAGAGTAGGGTTTATATTATTTTACAGGTCAAAAAACAAGTTTTTATTAGATATTTAAGAATATTTTTTTATATCTAGAATTAACTTTTCCATATCGGCTGGAGTTGGGATATCGAAAGATATTTCACTTTGGGTTTTAGGGCAAATAAAAGATAGGAATCTTGAATGAAGTGCTTGTCTGGGAAATGACCTTATGATATTAATAAGTTTTACTGACGAGTCTTTGGCTATACTTCTTCTAGGATCATAAGTTCGATCACCAACTATTGGTAGCTTTTTAGATGATAAGTGAACTCTTATTTGATGAGTTCTACCAGTTTCAATAGCAATATCTAAAATGGAATAGTTGCCAATTTTTTTACATGATCTAATGGATGTTAAAGCCTCTTTGCCATCAGATCTTATCGTCATCTTGGTTCTATTAAATTTGTCTCTCCCAATTGGTTCGTCAATAGAAGAACTTCCAAGCGTTGAGCCAACAACAATAGCTGTATATTCTTTTGTAATTTTTCTTTGTTGCATTTGATTAATAAAGTAGTTTCTAAACTGTTCATTTTTAGCAATCAGCAATGCACCTGAAGTATCTTTATCAAGTCTGTGGACTATTCCACTCCTTGGAAGATGTGCTAATTCTGGATATTTGAAAATTAATCCATTTGCAAGAGTGTTATCAAAACATCCTGAACCTGGATGCATAACTAAACCAGGTGGTTTATTAATGATAATAAAATCCTCTGTTTCATGATGAATTTTAAAATTTATATTTTGTCCTTCCCAAGAAACTTTTTTCTCTTCATTAGGATTTATTTCAATTTCGTCATCTTCATGAACATTTTCTTTTGGTTTTGCAAGATCACCATTTACTAGAATTCTTCCTTCTAGTATCCATTTTTTTATCTGAGTTCTTGAAAAATCAGGAAAAATTTCAGCTGCAACTTTATCCAATCTATTATTAGAAAGATCAAATGGTACGTTTTTTATTTTTATCATATGAACTTATTTAAAAAAAACTAATCAAAATAAATGTTTTAAACTTTTCAATCAATTATGCAGGTAAAATATACATACAATGAAACATGAAAAAAAATTTTTCTTCGCCACCTATTTAATTATTGTAACTTCTGTTCTTGCTGGTTGTAGTTCTGATGGACCAGAGATAGAGCAGCCTGAAAAAGTTTACTATGATCTCGCCCAAAGAAGAATAGAAAGTAGAAATTATATTGCTGCAATTGAATCTCTTCAGGCTATAGAAACAAGATATCCTTTTGGAAGATACGCGGAGCAAGCTCAGGTTGAATTAATTTATGTTTATTTTATGAATGGTGAAAATTTAGCAGCTCATGCTGCAGCAGAAAAGTTCATAAGGTTACATCCGAGGCACCCAAATATAGATTATGCATATTTTATGAAGGGATTGTCTAGCTATACACGCGATACAAGCATCCTTGTTAGGATTACTGATACAGATATTTCAAATAGAGATATAAGTGGAGCAAAAGAATCTTTTGCAGAGTTATCAGAATTTCTTACAAGATTTCCTGATAGTCAATATGCTTCATATGCTAAACAAAGAAATATATATTTAAGGAACATGATTGCAAGAAATGAATTATCAGCTGCAGATTATTACATTTCAATTGGAGCTCATGTTGCAGCAATAAGACGAGCAAAATACGTGATTGAAAATATTCCAAATTCGAGTGAGGGTTATAGAGCACTAAAAATTCTTGAGAAATCATACAAAGCCTTAGGCTATCAAGAACTTTACGATGATATAAAAAAAATTATTAATCTTAACTATTCACAATAAATTCTAAAAAATTGAAACCAAGAATTCAAAATTGATTAAATGGTTTTTTTAAAAATTCTTCCATTACTAATTCCTCTATTAATTTTTCTATTGCCGATTATTTTTAGAACGTATTTAAAATCTGCTTTCATAAAAAAAGATAAGAAAAGAAATGAATTAATGGTTATATGTTCTAACTGCGGTACATATGCTCATGAATCTCTAATAATCAAAAAAAATGGTATAAGTTTTTGCTCCAAGGAATGTGCTAAAACTTAATAAGGGTTTAGTTGTTGTGAAATCTTCTTCTTTCTGGAGGAAGTGGAGTATTTAAGAAGGTAAAAAAGTAATGAACTAAAATAAGAATTGCTATGTCTTCAGTACTTATTAGCAATCTGCTAAGTCCTAGCCCGCCTATGAAGACAATTATGCAATTTATTAGGCTCCATCTTAGTGTTACATAATGTATGCATGCAAATACAAGGTTGCTAAATATAATTGCAGACATCATGCCAAATGTATCTATTAGGATAATAGGTAACATCATTCTAAAAGCAAACTCCTCAACTACAGAAATAAAAAATAAGTAAATTAACCAAGCTAAATGAATACGTTCAATCTCATACCCTTTCCTTAGATAAAAGAGAAAGAAAAATAATAATATTGCAAATAATGCGGTTAAATAAAAAATTGTCGACGATATCAAGGGTTGAATGTAAATGCTATTAACAAATGACTCAAATGAAAAAAAAATAAAAATTCCTGCTGTCATAGACATGGTTAAAAAATGACGAGTTAATACTTGATTAAATTTATTTATAAGAGGACTTTTATCTGTACCTGGTCGCTGCAGTCTTTTTCTTGTCATTGTTTAATAACCATTTATTGGCAATGCTTAAATAATATAAATAACTGGCATTGATTGAAGAATTAATTTTTAATAATTAATTTTTAATAATTAATTTTTTTCATAACCATAAACATAGCTGGAATATACAATAAAGCTGTCATTGTAGCTCCCAAAACACCGATACTCATTGCCCAGGCAAGAGGCTTGAAAAATACGCTTGCAAAAATCAGCGGTAAAAAACCACCTAAAGTTGTCAAGGATGTTGTAATAATATGTCTCGTTGATCTTATAACAACTTCAATTATTTCTGCCTTTGAGATATCTTTTTTCTCTGCTTCTTCTTTGATGTGCGATAAAACAATAATCGAATCATTAATAGATAAGCCAATGAGCCCAACAGCACTTATAGTTCCAATGAATCCATAATTTTGTTGGCCAACAAATAAACCTAAAAAAGAAAGTCCCACAGACAATATAGCGACTGAAAGTATAAGAGCGGTTTGTCTAAATGAATTTAAAGCAAAAACTAGGCCAATAATTATTAATACTATGTATATGGCAGCAGAGGAATAAATTTGAGATTGAGATTCATCCCTTGACTCAGCTTCACCAAGTTGCTTTATTGAATAACCAATTGGAAGTTTAGATTTAAAAACCTCAACATCTTCTTTGATAAAATTTTCAGTTTCGGATGGAAGAGTCTGAGTCCAAATCCAACCCTCTACCATATTCACTCTTTGCCCATCTATTCTTGTAATTTTAGAAGACTTATTTGTAATAGAGCTCTTGCCAAAACTATCAATATATTCAAAACCACCATTTAATGGTACGGTTAAAAAACTGGTGTTACCTGTTAAATCTTTGTCTTGAGTTAATCCTTTAAGTCTAATTGGAATTTCTTTATTTGAATCCAACATTGTGCCAATAAGTATTCCATTATTTGCAGCATATAATTCATCAGCAATAAGATTAGCATTTACTTTAGAAAGAGAAATATTAGAGTTATTTAATTCCAACTCTATATTTGTATTTGTATCTGAAGTATCTGATTTAGTTAAATTTATTCCAGGAGCATTGCTAATTATCAGTTCTAATTCCTCTCCAAGTTCTTTCAATACTAATGGGTCATCTCCATATATTGCAAAACTAACATCAGCAAAAACTGGAGGTCCTGATATGTATGAATCTGTAATAATAAGTATGTCAGGATTTTGATCGACTATTAATTTCGAAAGTTCTGGTAACTTTCTTATCATTTCATAATAATCTTTAGCATAAAATACTGATTGAGCCATATTATTTGACCCTTGTTTTTCTTTGCCGCCAACAACATTCATTAATACCCTAGGAGACATTCTTCCAACAAACCAATAATCTTTTTCAATCTCAATCAAACCAGAATTAAGAACTTGTTGCCTAACTAACTTAGCTCTCTCAAGAGTTTGTTCTGATGAAGCATTGCTTGGTAACTCTATATTTATACGGAACATATCTCTATCGTTAGAGGGGAAAAAATCTTTTGGCAAAGTGTTAAAAAGTAAAAAGCCTAAAAAAGGCAAAGAAATTGAAATAATAATTGCGCGCTTGGGGATTGCAAAAGCCCAAGTAAGAAAAGATCTGTATTTCTTTAGAATTTTTTCATTATGATAGCCTTCTTTATGTATTTCTACATTCTGAAAGTATGGTATTTTTTCCATATAGCTCATTAATACAGGTACCATGATAAGGGCTAAAATCAAGGAAGATAGAATTGACATAATTACTGTTAAAGCCATTCCTCCAACAAATTCCACGCTTGAGCCCTCACCTGTAACAATCGGAAGAAAAGAGAGGACGGTTGTACCGGTTGCTGCTGCTAAAGGAATTGTCAATTGCCTGAGTGTTTGAGAAATTGATTCATTAATTGACAGGCCAATTCCTCTTCTAAACTTGTAATCTTCTACTACAATAATTCCATTATCAATCAATAACCCAAGAGCAATAATAATCCCGGTTATTGAGGTCATGTGAAGTGGTAAACCAATAATTCTGCAACCTGCCATTACTAGACAAACTGAAAATGGAAGTATCAAAGTTACTATGATTGCAGGCCTTAAGCCTAAAATAAAAAAACTTACACTTAAAACAAAAAAAGTAGCTAAAGAAAAACTTTTAATTAATTCATTGAATTTAGCAGAAGTATATAAAGATTCATCATAAATTTTTTCAATTGATATCTCGCTCGGAAGAGATGCTCTCATTTCTTCAACTACTTTTGATGCTCTTGCAACATAATCACCAACTCTTTGATTCATTGTTCCCATTGCCATAACAGATACAACAATTTCTCCGTTGTATAAGAACATGTCTTCAATAGGTGAAACTGGTTTTTTAGAAATTTGTGCAATATCTTGCAGCTGAATAATCTCAGAGTCATTTATAACTCTTATAGGTATTTCAGATAGCTTCTGAATACTCTTTATATTGTCCTTAAGTCTTATTAAAAATTCAGAGTTTTTGTTAGATGAAACCCCGATAGCTTTTTTATTATCAAATGATTTTAATGCTTCTGAGATTTCCCTATACGTTAATCCTAGGGCTGTTATTTTATTTGAATCAACCTCTATAAGAATTTCTTCATCTGCTTCGCCATATATAGCTGTTGCATGTGTTTCTCCTATAGAGCTAAGCTTCCTTTTTAATTGCTCGGCAAGTCGAGACATTAAAACTATTGGAGCTTCACCCTCTCCATTCCATATGAGCGCATATTGGACAGTAATTGGGGGACCACTGTTCCTGTCAAGTACAATATTTGCTCCCGGTGGAGCTCTAATCTGAGCTAACTTATCCTGAACTTTTGACCATGTTTCTTCTATTAAGTCTGGGCTGACAGATTGTTGCAGTTCAACAATAATGGTTGCATATCCATGGGATATTATTGTTTCCAATTCTAAAATTTCTACAACTTCCCTAAGTTTTATTTCTAAATCGTTAATAACCTGTGTTTCAATTCTTTCTGGAGATGCGCCAGGATAAAAAACTCTTACTCCTGACCATCTTTGAGCTAGCTCAGGATTTTCTTGAATGGGAACTGATAGAGCAGATGACACTCCTGCTAGAACAATAAAAACCAAAGTAAGAATTAATATTCTTGGTCGTTCTATAAAAATATTTATTAACTTCATTACAAATTGATCTTCTTGCCTTCAATAATTTTTTGTGCCCCACCAAGAATGACCAAATCACCATCTTTCAGGGTGCCATTTACATAAGCATATTCGCCTTCGAAATAGATAATATCCACCAGATCTCTGACAACAACTCTTTCTTGATTAATTGTATAAATTGCCCAGATCCCTTGCTCAGATTGAGATAAAGACTTTATAGGAACCCATGTACCTCTTCCTTTCGTAGTAATGTTTAGCTTGAGCTGGGCAATAGATCCTGGATCAAAAAAGGAATTAAAATTAAAAATTGCTAAACGATTATCTGAACCTCCTGGAGTCATGGGAGCAAGTCTTTCTAGATAGCCTTTTACTTGGTTATTCGCAATCTTAAATGAATATTCATTGCCTATTTGTAATTTATCGGTGTAATTAACTGGAATAGAGACATGAGCCTTTACATTTGTAGAATCCAATATTTCTATTATTGGAACTCCTCCATTTATAACGGATCCAGTATCTAAAAATCTATTTTGAATAAAACCATCAAAAGGCGCTATTAACTTAGTTTGCTCAAATTTAACTTTATAAAAGTCATATTGTGATTTTGCTATAAGTTCTTCTGAATTTGCATTATCTAAATCTTGAATTGAAATATGTCCTTGTGACCTTAAATCTTTATACCTTGCAAGAACTTGCTTAGCCAAATCATATTTTGCTTTTGCCTGATCTAACTGAGCAGAAGCTTCCCTGCTATCTAATTCTGCAAGTATTTGTCCTTTTTTAACCTCATCGCCTAAGTCCACATTAATAATATTGATTTTTCCAGGTATCTCAAATGCAAGTTCTGATTGCTCAGAGGGTAAAAGTTTTCCTGAAAAATTCCTAGTGATTTTGTAGGAATCAAGAATCTTGACTTCAAGAATTTCCAAAGCAGTCAAGCTGATATTAAAAATTAAGAGAGTTAAAGATAGAATGATTCTATTTTGAATGTACTTTTTCATTTGACTTTAAATAATAAGTTACTTAATGTTAGCAGTGTATACATGATAACGAAAATGTTAGCAGTGTCAACATTAATAAATAATATATAAATATAATGAATACCTACCATCATGGAAATCTAAAAGAAGAGCTCATAGCATGTGCTTGCAGATTATGTGAGAGAGATGGATATACTAAATTAAGCATAAGATCTTTAGCAAAAGAAAGCGGAGTTTCTCAAACAGCACCTTACAGGCATTTTGAAACCAAGGAAGCTTTATATGCATCAGTTGCAACTAATGGTTTTAAAAAACTAAGTGAAGCTTGCTACATAGATGTGGAAAAAAAAGTAACAAAAAAACAACTTGTTGATGCAGGATGCAGATATATTGAATTTGGTCTAAAGAATGCAAATACTTATGATTTAATGTTTGGAACAGCGGTTGGTAATTTTGCTAATTATCCAGATCTTTTAGAGTCTGCAAATAAAACATATGACTCATTCCGATCAAGCTTTTCTAAATTAGCAAATGATAGTGAGGATGTTATTGCTTTTAAATGTCTGACACTTTGGTCTATGGTTCATGGGCTTGTTGGTATAATTAGAAAGGTGCACGTGGTTGGCGATGAACTAAATCAAACTAATCAGGGGCCTATAACATCTGCACGCATCATTGCTGATAATCTTGAACAGCATCTTGATAGGGTTTTATCTGGTCTTATTCAGAATTAAGTATCTCAATAGTAATCTTATTAGAGAAGATTGGATTCTCATGTGGGATATGAGCATAATCACCCAGCAATAATTGCAAAGTATGCTTTCCTGGAGAAAGGCTTATTTCAAATTCTGTTTGCCCCTTTCCAAAATGAATATAATTTTCTGTGCTTGGTATTGGTCTGTTTAATATAGGCAAGTCAGCATCTAAAACCAAATGATGATGCCCAGAGTTACACCCATCAATCCCGGCCGGAAGTACATTAAAATTATCAATCCCAAAAACTAATTTTACATTTTGTGATTTTGAGACATAGCCATCAGCTGGACTAATAAAATAAACTTTTGGTTCCACTGAATTACAATCTTCTGCAGTTAGAAAAGAGCAAAAGATGACTGCCAAAAAGGTATATACCTTATTCATATCTACCATCCACATAAGTCAAAGTATTAATATCATCAGAGTTATTAGACTTAAATACTTTACCAATGACAATACTATGTGTGTGATAGGAAATTAATTGATCTACTTCGCAAAATATATTTGCTTGCGCCCTTTTTAAAAAAGGAATATCTGTTAAATCCCATTCATCACTTTCAAATCTTTTATTTTCATTTTCATAAGAACTACAGATATTTGATAGCTCTTCATGGTCTTTTGTTAGTAAGTTAATGCAAAACTTTGAGCCAATAATTATTGAATTATGGATGCTCGCAGACTTATTAATGCACACCAACAAGCTTGGTGGATCTATAGATACAGAAGTTACTGAAGAAACTGTTATTGCATGGCATTCATTATTCTCATTAGTATTTGATAGTATGCTCACAGAATAAACATAGCTTCTCATTGCTTTTCGAAAATTATCTTGAAGTGCCATGTTTGAATTATACTTATTTATTAAAAATATACCTTATCTAATAAGCAAACATATCCAATAAAATGAAGAATAGTTTAAGAATATCTGGAGGGACATTAAAGGGCAAAAAAATACCATTTGATTTCAAAGAATCTCTCAGACCTACATCTAGTAAACTTAAAGAAATTCTATTTAATTGGCTGCAATTTGAAAT
>ERZ767310.1795-NODE-1795-length-11748-cov-7.359189_pt1 | contig 11748 bp, 8 predicted proteins | sample MGYA00374954_ERZ767310 | MGnify/ENA primary metagenome ERZ767310 (study PRJEB28948, sample SAMN06267188) | marine metagenome | isolation source: Columbia River Estuary | place: USA:Columbia River Estuary, USA | collected 2013-07-23 ...
AGAATGTATTATGGTCCAGTTTTAATGTATGGAACTAATGCTATAGTTCTATTTATTGTAATTATATCTTACATGTTTAGTGTGGCACCCAAACTAACATTCTATAGTTTAATTCCTCTACCAATATTATCGATTTTTATTTATAAAATAAGTGATTTAATCAACAAGAAGAGCACTAAAGTTCAAGAGAGTTTGTCTGATTTATCTACCTATTCCCAAGAAAGTTTTAGTGGAATCTCAGTGTTGAAGTCATTTAATATTCAGAATCTCATATTTAGTAAATTTGACAAATATGCTTTCAACAGTTTTAAGAATAATCTAAGTCTAGCAAAAATTCAAGCCTGGTTTTTTCCAATCATATTATTCTTAATTGGTTTAAGCAATCTTATAGTAATTTATATTGGTGGTAAAGAGTTTATAGATGGTAATATTGAAATAGGTGTAGTGGCTGAATTTATAATCTATGTCAATATGTTAACTTGGCCCGTAACCCTTGTGGGTTGGGTTACATCAATAGTAAAACAAGCTGAAGCCTCTCAAAAAAGAATAAATGAATTCCTTGATTCAAAAACATCATTACGAAATGGAGATTCAAAAATTTCTAAAGATGATTCAAAAAATATTGAGTTTAAAAATGTGTCATTCAAATATGATCAAACTGGAATTGAGATTTTTAATTCTTTTAATCTAAAAATTGAAGAAGGAAAAACTATTGGTATAGTTGGAAAGGTTGGTTCTGGAAAAACTTCAATTCTTGACCTTGTTACCCGTATTTACGATCCATCTAATGGAGATATATATATTGGAGATAAGAATTTGAAATCTTTAAAACTGAGTGAATTAAGAAAAATCATAAGTTATGTTCCTCAAAATAACTTTTTATTTTCTGAAAGTATTCAAAAAAATATTGAGTTTGGAAACCCCCACTCAACTAAAGACCAAGTTAAACAGGCTGCAATTATGTCTGAAATAGATTCTGAAATATTAAAATTTGAGAAAGGATATGATACAGTATTAGGCGAAAGAGGCGTTACTTTATCTGGTGGACAAATTCAGAGGATTTCTATAGCTAGATCTTTTATAAAAGATTCTGAAATATATTTATTTGATGACTGTTTTTCTTCCTTAGACACAGATACTGAGGATAGAATCATCAATAATTTAAAAAATAATTTTAAGAATAAAACATTGTTAATTGTTAGTCATAGAGTTTCATGTGTTAAACATGCAGATAATATTATAGTTCTAGAAAATGGGAAGATTATCCAGAATGGAACTCATAAAGAATTGATTAAAAATGAAGGTTTTTACAAGGAGCTCTACACTAAACAAAACAGTGAGATTAATAAGGAGATTTGATTATATTTGACTAAAATATAAATTATGGAAAATCAAAACGATTACAATGCTGAAGAAATTTTTTCTAAAGCATTAAGAGCTGGAAGAAGAACTTATTTTTTTGATGTAAGAGAAACAAAAGCCGGAGATTATTATCTAACAATAACTGAAAGTAAAAAATTTACCAATGAAGATGGAACATTTTACTACAAGAAGCACAAGATATATTTATACAAAGAAGATTTTGCTGAGTTTAATTCTTCTCTAAAAGAAACTTGTGAATACATTATTGAAAATAAAGGCACAGAAGTAATTAGCGAAAAACACGATAAAGATTTTGAATCAAAAAAAGAAAAGAAAGAGAGCACTGAACCTCAAAGTGTAGAGGAAAGTGTAGAGGAAAGTGTAGAAGAAGAAAAGGATTTTGCTGATGTGGATTTTGAAGATGATGATCAATAAATATTAAATTAAAACCGCACTATGAAAAAACTATTTTTTATTCTAACCCCATTATTTTGTTTGAATGCTCAAGTTCAACTCGACTACTATTTAAATGATATGAGTCAATACAACTCTTCCATTCCAACACCTGAAAGTGTAATTGGTCATCAAGTAGGAGAATTTCATGTTAGTCATGACAAATTAAGTCATTATGTTCAAGAGCTTTCTAAAACTTCTAAACGAGTAAAATTAGTAGAAAGGGGTAAAACATACGAAAATAGAACTTCATGGTTAATGATTATTACAAGTGAGTCTAACCATTCTAGGTTAGAAGAAATTAGATCACAACATATTAGATTATCAAATTCAAAAAATCAAGATATTGATGTATCAAAAATGCCAATTGTTGTTTATCAAGGATTTTCAGTTCACGGAGACGAACCCAGTGGAGCTAATGCAAGTTTACTTTTGATGTATCATCTTTTAGCTAGTGATTCTGATCAAACAAAAGAACTCCTAGATAATACTGTAATTCTTTTAGATCCAAGTTTTAATCCTGATGGACTTCAAAGATTTTCACAGTGGGCAAACATGAATAAGAATCAAAGCCTAAATCCTGATCCTAGTGATCGTGAATACAATCAGTATTGGCCAAGAGGAAGAACAAATCATTATTGGTTTGACCTGAATAGGGACATGCTTCCAAATCAGCTACCCGAAACTAATGCTAAAATTGCAACATTTACTAAATGGTTGCCTAATATTCTTACAGATCATCATGAAATGGGAACAAACTCATCTTTCTTTTTTCAACCAGGTGTTCCAGAAAGAAAGAATCCATTAATCTCAGATTTGAATCAAGCTCTTACAAAAGAAATCTCTACTTATCATGAAGAAGCTTTGAACTCTATTGGATCTCTGTATTATTCAGAGGAAGACTATGATGATTTTTTCTTTGGAAAAGCTTCAACATACCCAGATGTAAATGGAAGTATTGGAATATTATTTGAACAAGGAAGCTCAAGAGGACATATACAAGAGAGTAATAATGGTATAATCACTTTCCCTTTTACAATTAGAAATCAATTAACTGCTGCTTTTTCAACTTTAAATGCAGCTCAGAATATGAGAGTAAAACTACTTAATTATATGAAGGGTTTTTATGACAATCAAGTAGAATTAACCTCTAAATCAAACGAGAATATTGTCTTTGGCAAACAAAAAGATAAATCAACTGTATATCATCTTGCTGAGATACTAAAAAGTCATAAAATTAAGTTTAACACTCTTTCTGAAGATGTTGAGTTAAATGGAATTAAATACTCAAAGAATAATAGCTATATAGTTCCTCTAAATCAACCTAAAAGAACATTAATAAAAGCAATGTTTGATACCCAAACAAGCTTTAAAGACAGTCTTTTTTATGATGTTTCAGCATGGACCTTTCCACTAGCTTTCAATGTAAACTACGATATGACTAATGGGCTAAGTAAATCTTCGGTAGAGAGAATTAAATCTAATGAAGTTGATGTATTAGAAAATATTACTGGAAGTGTGGATAAAAAGTCAGAATACGCATATATTTTTGAGCCACATGAGTATTATGCTCAAGCGGCAGTATATGAATTAATAAAAAATGGTTTAAGGGTCAAAACAGCAACAAGAACATTCGCAGTAAATGGTGAGAAGTTTGACTTTGGTACTTATTTGGTATCTGTTCAAAATCAAGCCCTTAATGCAGATGAAATATATAATTTATTAATTAAGGTCTCATCAAAGACAGGTATTAATGTTAGATCTCAGTCAACAGGAATAACCGAAGGGATAGATTTAGGATCAGACTACTTTGAAATTGTCAAAGAGCCTAAAATTGGACTTATTGTAGGTGAAGGAGTGAGAAGTTATGATGCAGGTGAGATTTGGCACTTATTAGACACTAGATATAAAATTCCAATATCCAAATTAGATGTTGGAGATCTTAGTTATATTGATTTAAGTAGATATTCTCATATTATTCTTCCAGATTATAGTGAGGGATCTCAATATCAAGCAGATGGAAGGGGAATCAATGTAGATCAAATTAAAAATTACATAAAAAATGGAGGTAATTTAATTGCATATAGAAACTCTGTAAAATGGGTTTCAAATAATTTATCTGAAATAGAATTTCATACAAATGAGATAAATGCAGATAATGTTAATTTTTCTAAGAGACAAAATTTCTATGGAGCTCAACAAACTGGTGGAGCAATTTTTAATTCAAAAATAGATAAGAGTCATCCTATTAATTATGGTATTGAGTCTAATTATTTACCACTATTTAGAAATTCTAATGTCTATATGACAAAAAGTAAGCAAAGCTTTAATAACCCTATAGTTTACTCTTCTAATCCTTTAATGAGTGGATATATATCTGAAGAAAATCTATCACTATTAAAAATATCTGCCCCATTCAAAGTTATTAGAAGTGGGAAAGGGAAAATTTTATTAATGACTGATAATACTAATTTTAGGGCTTTTTGGTTTGGTACTAATAGAATTCTTTTAAATATGTTGTTTCACTCAAATATAATGTAGCTAATTTGAGACATCATTTAGGAATTTAATTCTATATATTTTAAGCTCTTCCTCATCATATTCTCCATCGAATTCTTTGAGAGCAACTGATATATCCTCACTTTCACTTTCAAGAAAATATTCGTGCAACTCTTCTTGTTGTTCTTCATCAAGGATGTCATCAACATAATAATCAATATCCAGCTTGGTGCCAGAAAAAACAATGCTTTCCAATTCTGATAGCAAAACATTAAATTCAACACCTCTTGATTCACTTATCTCATCTAAAGGTATTTTTTTATCTACATTTTGAATAAGTGCAAGTTTTTTTGAAGACTTAGAACCTGATGTTCTTAAAATTATTTCATCAGATTTAATAATATCATTTTCTTCAATGTATGCTTTTATCAATTTTATGAATTGATTTCCAAATTTCACAACTTTCCCCTCTCCTACTCCATTTATGTTTTTAAATTCTCCTAATGTAGTTGGATATTTATAAGTCATATCCTCAAGAGAAAATTCTTGAAGAATTGCATAAGGAGGTAAAGATTTCTTTATAGCAATATCTTTTCTTAGTATAATTAACTTTTTCATCAATTCAATATCTACTAATGATGCTTTAGCTAGTTCTTGTTTTTTCTTTGTGGATTTACTAAAATCATTATCTCTAGAAATATAGAAATCTATGGGATTAGTCATATAATCTTTACCTGTTTCAGATATTTTTACTGAGCCTAAATCATTAATATCCTTGTCTATTAAACCTTCTACAATAGAATAAGTTAATAGAGTTTTCCAGAATCTTTCATCAATTCTATCTTCCTCAGATAAGGGTAATTTTTTAATAACATCTTTTGTAAAGACTTTTTTATTATCAAGAAAATGGTTTTTTAGCAATAATATTAGCTGATCTTTAGCATTAATTCTATCTTTTGGATATCTTGAATTATCATCCATATCCTGATCTTTATATACTGTTGAATCATATTTTTCACCAAAATAGCTAAGTAAATATTTTCTTCTAGAAATTGATGACTCAGCAAAGTTTGAAACTTCTCTTAACAACATAATCCCTATGTTTCTTTCAGATGATTTTTTCTTTGATAGTAACTTTTCTAATTTTTCAACATCTTGATATGAATAATACATTAAGCAATGTCCTTTTCCACCATCTCTTCCTGCTCTTCCTGTCTCTTGGTAGTAACCTTCTATGCTTTTTGGAACATTATGATGAATCACATATCTAACATCAGGTTTGTCAATCCCCATTCCAAAAGCAATTGTAGCTACTATCACATCACAATCATCTTTTAAAAATCTATCCTGATTTTCTTCTCTAATATTTTTATCTAACCCTGCATGATATGGTAAGCTTTTAACTCCATTCATGTTAAGTAATTGAGATAAATCTTCTACATTTTTTCTAGAAAGACAATAAATAATTCCTGATTCACCTTGATTAGACTTGATAAATTTAATTAGATCGACTTCAGTTTCATCATTTTTTGGACGAACTTCATAATATAAATTTGGACGATTAAAAGAAGATTTAAATAGCTTTGAATCACTTATTTTTAAATTTTTAATAATATCATCTTGAACCTTAGGGGTAGCTGTGGCAGTCAATGCAATAACCCTAATCTTAGTATCAATAGAATCAATCACATCTCTTATTTTACGGTATTCAGGTCTGAAGTCGTGTCCCCATTCAGAAATACAATGTGCCTCATCTATAGCTAGAAATGATATAGATACTTTTTTTAAAAAATCTGTAGTATCATTTTTAGATAAAGTTTCTGGAGCTACAAATAATAATTTAGTTTTTCCTTCACTTACATCTTGCTTAACTTTTTCTATTTGTTCTTTATTAAGTGTTGAATTCAAAACATGAGCTACAGAAGGATTGATATTATTTGATCTGATTAGATCAACCTGATTCTTCATCAATGCAATCAAAGGTGAAATCACTATTGCAGTTCCATCTAAAATTATAGCTGGTAATTGGTAGCAAAGTGACTTGCCTCCGCCTGTTGGCATTATAACAAAAGAATTATTTCCCTCAAGAAGATTCTTAATAATTGGCTCTTGAAGATTTTTAAATGACGAAAAACCAAAGTTTTCCTTTAATTTGTCTTTTAAACTGTTCAAATTATGCTTTTTAATTGTTTAAATTTGCAGTATATATACAATTTAAAATAAAATTCCCATTTTGACTAATCAACAGATAATAAAAAATATTGCCCTAGATACAATTCACTTAGAGTCTAAATCTGTTTCGGATCTTTCCAGTATAATAGACTCAAACTTTTGTAATATTATAGATTTACTTAAAGAGTGTCAGGGTAAAATTGTTCTTACAGGAATTGGTAAAAGTGCTATTATAGGAATGAAAATTTCTGCTACTTTGAATTCAACAGGATCAAAATCTATTTTTCTTCATTTAGGAGATGCACTTCATGGAGACATGGGGGTGATTGGTAGAGAAGATGTAGTTATTTGTGTTTCAAAAAGTGGAGAATCAGATGAAATTATTTCATTATCTAATCATCTTACAAAGAATAAAATATTACTTATTGGTATTTCATGTGTTAAAAACTCATCACTTGATAAATTATCAACAATGTTTTTACACACAAAGATTAACAGAGAAGCGTGTCATAATAATTTGGCTCCTACAACAAGTTCAACTTGTCATCTAGCAATTGGAGATGCTATAGCTATGACACTTCAAAAAATAAAAGGTTTTACTCCTAATGATTTTAGTAAATACCATCCTTCAGGAAGCCTAGGTAAAAAATTAAGCTTATCACTCAAAAATTTAATTGATGAAACCAGAAAGCCAATTGTAGAAAAATCATCCTCATTCCTAAAAGTTATTGATGAAATCTCATCTAATATGTATGGAGCAACTGCTGTTTTAGAAGAAAATACTATCATAGGTATTATTACTGATGGTGATATAAGAAGAGTAATAGAAAAAAAACAAAACATAGAAAATATTTCTGCATTAGATTTTATGAACAATAGTCCTAAAATTATGAATCAAAGTACTCTAGCTATTGAAGCACTTAAACACATGAAGGAGAATAGTATAAGTCAAGTTTTAATTGCAAATGATAATAATAAATATTTAGGTATAGTTCATATTTTAGATATAATTAAACAAGGGATTAGTTATGAGTAATTCCAGAGATATGTCATTTCTTGATCATCTTGAAGAATTAAGATGGCACATACTAAGATCAACTATATCTATTTTAATTATTGCTATAGTCGCATTTTTGGCAAAAGATATAATATTTGATCAAATTATTTTTGGTCCAAAAAAAGGTGATTTCATAAGTTATCAAATATTTTGTTCAATTTCACAATCTATTGGAGGTGACGCTTTTTGCTTTGAAGAGCTCCCATTTAGGGTCCAAAGCAGAACATTTTCAGGTCAATTTTCTGCACATTTATGGACATCTATTTTAGCAGGTTTTATTTTATCATTTCCTTATGTAATTTATGAATTTTGGAAATTTATAAGTCCAGGGCTATATAAGAAAGAAAAAGATGGAGCTAGAGGTTTTATTTTTATATCATCAACATTGTTTTTTATTGGAGTTTTGTTCGGATATTACGTGGTGACTCCATTATCATTTAATTTTTTAGCAAACTATACAATAAGTCCAGAAGTATTTAATGATTTTGATCTACCTAGTTATATTGGTTTACTAAGAACATCAGTATTAGCCTCTGGGCTTATCTTTGAATTACCAATTATAATTCATTATTTAACAAAAGTAGGTCTTGTAACGCCTGATTTTCTTAAAAGAAATAGAAAATTTGCATTAGTAATCGTTTTAAGTTTATCAGCTATAATAACTCCACCAGATATAGCTAGTCAAATTATTGTCAGTATACCAATTTTAGTATTATATGAGATAAGCATTATAATTTCTAAAATTGGATATAAAAAATTAAATACATAATATTTGCTAAATGATTCTAAAAGCTCAGGAAATTTCAAAATCATACAGAGGTAGAAAAGTTGTAAATAGCATTTCTATCGAGGTTAATCAAGGAGAGATTGTCGGCTTGCTTGGACCAAATGGTGCAGGTAAAACAACATCTTTTTATATGATAGTTGGAATAATAAAACCTGAGCAAGGAAATATTTATCTAGATAAAGAGGTCATTTCAGATTTCCCAATGTATCAAAGAGCTCAAAAAGGTATTGGATATCTAGCCCAAGAAGAGTCTGTGTTTAGGAAACTAAGTGTTGAAGATAATATTCTAGGTATTCTAGAGTTTTCTAGTTTAACAAAAAATCAACAGAAAGAAAAAGCAGAACAATTGATGGAGGAATTTGGTCTTATTAAAATTCGAAAAAACAGAGGTGATTTATTGTCTGGTGGAGAAAGAAGAAGAACCGAGATAGCTAGAGCACTAGCTAACGATCCAAAGTTTTTATTATTGGATGAACCATTTGCAGGAGTTGACCCAATCGCTGTTGAAGATATTCAATCTATCATTTCTGTATTAAAAAAGAAAAATATAGGAATTCTAATAACTGACCATAATGTTCAAGAGACACTAGCAATTACTGACAGAACATATCTTATGTTTGAAGGTAAAATTTTAAAAGAGGGTATTCCAGAAGAACTTGCACGTGATGAAATGGTTAGGAAAGTATATCTAGGCAAAAACTTTGAATTTAAAAGTAAGAAGGTTTAACTTTTAAATTAAAGACCATAAATTCCGTAATACATTAAGAAAAAGGTATAGTATTATAACCAAAGAAAATCCTCCTAGTCCAAATATTACAATTAAAGGAATTGATAAAACTATTGTTAAAATTTTGAAAATATTATAATCATATTTCCTTAATGATAATCTCAATGAGAAAAGTCTAAATGGAACATTCATAAGTATTACACTAGAGATTGTAAGTGTAATAAGCGTGTAATTATTGAGCAAGTATTCTTTAGAATCAATTAGATATGTATGGTCAATCAATATTGGTAATGAAACAAAAAACAAAGCATTTGCAGGTGTAGGAAGACCTTCAAATTCATCAGTGTAATCAATAGTATTGAATTTAGCTAATCTTACAGCTGAGCCTAAAGTGATTAAAAAAGCTATAAATGCAACTGGTGAAATAGAAAATATAAGATCTAGATTGAATATTGGATTAAGATATAGGTTTAAATCAAAGTCATTAACTCTGTTTCCAGATAATTTAAATAATTGATAAACTACAATACCTGGTACAACTCCACTAGTTACTATATCAGAGAGTGAGTCTAAATGCTTTCCGAAATCAGATTCTGCATTTAAAAGTCTTGCAGCCATTCCATCAAGAAAGTCAAGAAGAACACCCATTAAAACAAGTATTAAGACAGCATCAAATTGAAATTGAAAAGCAAATGCAATTGAAAAACATCCACAAATTAAATTTAATAGCGTAAGAAAATTAGGTACAAAAGCTTTTATCATGATTGTTATACCGCTCAATTTATAAAAAAATTGTAATATTAGATTGTAAAACCATTTAAACTTTCAAACTTGAGTAGACTTCTTGGTTATTCTTTAATTAGTGGTATTTTATTAGCTTGTTCCTGGCCAGTCTTTGGTTTTACGCCTCTAATATTCATAAGTTTAATCCCTATACTTTATGTCGAAGAAGTTATAAGTAAAGATAATCTTGGAAAGAAGAATATTAGATTATTTTTCTATTCTTATGTTGCATTTCTTACATGGAATATTTTAACTACTTGGTGGATTGTATACACTACATTACCAGGTGCAATTTTTGCATTTGTAGTTAACTCTTCATTTTATTCTATAATTCTATTACTTTACAGTAGAGTTAAGAGAAAATTAGATTATAAAACTGGAGCTCTATTTTTAATAACCTTTTGGATTGCATTTGAAAAATTTAATCTAAACTGGGAATTTTCTTGGCCATGGCTGAACTTAGGTAATGTATTTTCAGAAAGAATAAATTGGATTCAATGGTATGAATTTACTGGAATTTTTGGTGGTAGCCTTTGGGTGCTGTGCTCTAATTTTCTTTTATTTAATTTAATTAGAAAATATTCAAGCTTCAAAGACCCCAGAAGATTTTACGTTAGAATTTTTCCAAGAGTGTTTTTGATTTGTATTCCTATTATTATTTCAATTTTAGTTAAATCAAAAATTGAGTTGGGAGAGAAATTTAAGGTACTAATTACTCAACCTAAAATAGATCCTTGGGGTTCCAAAGATGATAATATAGATTATTATCATCTTTTTAAAAATCTAACTACTGATGAATTAAATACAAATGAATATGATTTTGTAATTGCACCAGAAACATATTTTTCTGAGGGATATGGTGAAAATTTAGACTATTTTAAATTCTCAAAATTACATGATAGTTTAAGTGTTTATCTAAACAATTATAAGAATACAAATTTAATCTCCGGTATTCAGTTTTATAAATTGTATCAAAATCAAACTGAAAAACCTTCAAAATCATCTAATCTAGTAAGAGATAAATTATGGATAGACTACTACAATTCTTCAATAAATTTTTCAGCAAATAAAGGTTTTGAATATAATCACAAATCTAAACTTGTTGTTGGGAGTGAGTATATGCCATTAAAGTCATTTTTAGAACCTATTATTGGGACTATAATGATTGACTTAGGAGGAACTACAGTCTCCAAAGGAACGCAACATAAATCAGAAAGGAAAGTTTTTAAACACTCAATTAAAGATCTTAAAACTATTCCAATTGTATGTTATGAAACAATTTATGGTGAATATGTAGCAGACTATGTAAATCTAGGTGCGAATTTCATTACAATTATTACTAATGATGCTTGGTGGGGAGATACACCAGGGCACAGACACTTATTGAGTTATGCTCGCTTAAGAGCTATTGAAAATAGAAGATATGTTGTTAGAAGTGCTAATTCCGGAGTCTCCACTATCATAAATGAAGTTGGAGAGTATGGTAAAACTCTCCCTTTTGATAAAAAAGGAGTTTTAAGTGGAATAGCCTACACAATTAACAAAAGAACATTCTATAGCAAGAATGGTGATTACATAGCTAGAATAAGCATATTATTGTCTGTTTTATTGCTATTAATTTCATTTTCTAAAGTAAAAGAATAAAAATCCTTTGGTTTTCTGGAGTTATAATATATTTTTGCAGGAAAATAAGTTTTATGTATTGGACATTAGAACTAGCTTCCTATTTAAGTGATGCACCTTGGCCTGCATCAAAAGACGAACTAATTGACTTCTCAATTAGAACTGGATCACCTCTCGAAGTTGTTGAAAATCTTCAATCTCTAGAAGATGAAGGTGATGTTTATGAATCGATTCAAGAGATTTGGCCAGATTTCCCTACAGAAGATGATTACCTTTGGAACGAGG
>ERZ767310.1814-NODE-1814-length-11668-cov-4.484543_pt1 | contig 11668 bp, 9 predicted proteins | sample MGYA00374954_ERZ767310 | MGnify/ENA primary metagenome ERZ767310 (study PRJEB28948, sample SAMN06267188) | marine metagenome | isolation source: Columbia River Estuary | place: USA:Columbia River Estuary, USA | collected 2013-07-23 ...
TTACTCTGTTAGGCCCTACTACCGGCCCCACCGAGTGGGCCTGCATGAATATCGCGGTGCCAATGCGGGGGATTTTGCCGGTATCAATGTGATCGATTTACTACTGGGTGTCTGCCAGGCAGACGACCCCTATTACTCTCAGTTGCTGGTCGATAAATTCCTGTTTATGCGCCCGGAGGACCAACTGGTGCTGCGTGACTGCATGCGCCGCCAGAGTTTGCTGGATAGTTTTTTACAGGCAGGGCAGCAGGGTGCCGCTAAACAACCCTGGTTTAAGCGCAATCTAGAGCTATTTTTGCAGGTCTGTACTGCCCATGGTCAGACTGCACTGCAACATCATGAGCAGCTGGTACATAAATTTATTCAACAGCCTGCCGCTGAGGGAGAGCTTACCCACAGGCCGGGAATTACCGCCAGTGGTCCCCCATTACCTGTGTTACTCAAAGGTCTCAAAAAGCTCTGCGATATGCGCTGTGCCGCTGATGTGGGCGGAGAATTTAACACCCGCTACGCAGATATGCAGACCCTCAGAGGCTACCTGGGATGAGTAGAGGACCATTTATTGACCAGGTTGGTATCTATCTGATGAGTCATTCGGTGGGTCTGCCACTGCGCTCCTCCCAGCAGGCCGCCGCCGATTCTTTTTGGCAGCCCTGGCAGGCTGCAGATAGCAATATATGGACCCATTGGTTAGCGGCAATCCAGGAGTTTCGCACTCAGCTGGCCATACTCCTAAATGGGGATACAGCCAGTTTTTGTCCCCAGACCTGTCTCTCAACTGCAGTGGCCAAAATTGTTGATTCACTGGCTTGGCAGACAAGCAAAAACTGTATTCTGCTCAGCGAACAAGACTTTCCCTCTATAGCTTTTGCGCTACAAAAAGCTCTGGGTGACAGGGTCGCACTAAAGTTTATAGCAGCTGAAGCTGATACCTCAGACATCCATGTCTGGGACCAGCATATGACGGAGGATGTAGGCCTGGTTTTGGCGACCCATGTGCAGTCTAACAATGGTCGTCAACTGCCGGTTGCGCAGATCACTGCACTCAGCCGAGACAAAGGTATTCTCTCTCTGGTGGACATTGCCCAGTCTGTAGGTATTTTGCCCATCGACTTGGATAGCTGGTGTGCAGACTTTGTAGTGGGCTCCTGTGTGAAATGGGTTGGGGGCGGCCCTGGCGCCGCATTTATGTGGCTTAGCCCTGAGATAATTGAGCATTGTCAGCCCCGCAGTGTTGGCTGGTTCTCCCACAGGGATCCCTTTGAATTCGATATACACCATTTTAGCTATCAGCCAGACGCGCTGCGCTTTTGGGGTGGGACCCCCTCGGTCTACCCCTTTGCTCTGGCGGCCCATAGTTTGGCCGCTATCAATGCTAGGGGAGTTGAGTCGATCCGCGCTCACAACCTGAAGTTGGCCGATCAAATTATTGACAAGTTATCTCCTGAACAGCTGATTTCGCCATTGGACCCTGCACTGCGCAGCGGCACATTGATCGTCGATTTTGCTGACCGCCAGCCCCAACTCAGTGCTGTTTTACAGCAGCACCAGGTGCATTTTGATAGTCGCGCACAGGGTGTTCGTCTATCTCCCCACCTGTGCAATACAGAGGAGCAAATAGCAAGACTGACCGGTCTTTTTTAGGACGCGAAAACCTATATTTTCTATTACAGATTATTTTTTTATGGGTTAATCTGCGGCTACAAACTCAAGTTAATAAGAGCAAAATGCTATGACTGGTTCCCATCTCAATCGCCGCCAACTGCTGAAGGGTTTCGGGGCTAGTCTGGGGGCTCTGGCTCTAAGGGGCTTTGAAGTCTATGCCGATGAACCATTCTATTTTACCCATGGCATTGCCAGCGGTGACCCGCTCGCCGACAGAGTTATTTTGTGGACTCGGCTGATTCCTGGGAATGGCCAGCACGCTGAGATTGACTGTCAGTGGCAGGTGGCAAAAGATGCCGAGTTTAAGCAGCTGGTCAGCTCTGGTTCTGCCTCCACCAGTGCCGCCAGAGATTACACCATCAAAGTAGATGCTGGAGGTCTTGCTCCAGGCAGCCAGTATTACTATCGGTTTCTGCGCGGCAGCATCAGTAGCCCAGTGGGCACAACTCGCACATTGCCCGAGGGGGATATCAGTGAATTCCGTCTCGGTGTCTGCTCCTGCTCCAACTACCCTCAGGGATACTTTAATACCTACCGCCATATGGCCAATACAGACTTAGATTTGGTGCTGCATCTGGGCGATTATATCTATGAATATGCCGAGGGAGTCTATGCTAATCCCGTGGCTACAGGCGAATTGGGCCGGCAGGTAGAGCCCGGCACTGAAATCCTCAGTATCGAAGACTATCGCATGCGCTACGGCCTGTATCGCACAGATGCAGATTTACAGGCAGTACATGCCCGACACCCATTCGTCACCGTCTGGGATGATCATGAGTTTGCCAATGACTGCTGGACTGAAGGGGCGGAAAATCACAATGAAGGCGAGGGTGATTTTGCTGCCCGAGCGCGGGCTGCTCGCCAGGCCTATCACGAATGGATGCCTATCCGCACCGCTGAGGCAGGAGATCAGGCGCCGATTTATCGCAGTTTTAAGATTGGCAATCTGGCCGATCTGATGATGTTGGATACCAGAATCCATGGCCGCGACCGGCCGCTCAACTATGCCGTTGATCTACCTATGCGGTCCGCCCTCTATCATATGCATGCCAGTGGCCCCAGGTTGGTTACTGAGCAGCAGGCAGCACTAATTGCGGCGGACCAGCTGCAGCGGGTTAATCTGCCCTTTGATTTTTCTAGCGGTAAGCCTGTAGCCATTACGGACTACCGTCAGATCCAAAATTTGAGCCCTGAGACCTTGCCAGAGGGTTGGTACTATTTGCCCGATGCAGAGCGCTTTAAAACCCAGGCGCTGATTGATCCTGATCGACAGATGCTGGGAGCAGACCAGGAACAATGGTTGGGCGCAGAGTTACAGGCCAGCAAGCAGAGAGCCGCCACCTGGCAAATTCTCGGTCAGCAGGTGTTAATGGGCAAGCTTGAACTTCCGACACTCACCGATGAAGAGCTTAGGCTGGAGGAAACCAAGCCAGAGTATCGCCCTATCCTAAAGATGATGCAGACATTGGCCGGGGATAATCTACCTTTTAATCTCGATGCCTGGGACGGTTACTGGGCCTGCCGTGAACGGGTTTTTGACGCGCTGCTTGAGCACGGGGTTAACCCTCTGGTACTGGCCGGTGATACCCATAATGCCTGGGCCTTTAATTTAGCTAATGATCAGGCTCAGCCTGTGGCTGTGGAGCTGGGTACGCCGGGGGTCAATAGCCCTGGCCTAGAAACCTACCTGGCAACAGAGCCTGATGTGCTTGCCCGGGCCATGCAAGATGCCAGCTCAGAGCTTTATGCAGTGGATACAGCGCAGCGTGGCTGGTCAGAGGTAGTGCTGACCCCAGAGAGCGCGACCAATCAATGGCATTTTGTCAGCACGGTGCTGGATAGAGACTTCACAGTGACCAGCGCAGACAAGCAGATTTGTATGGCAGGAGATAAGAAGTTCAGCTGATAGGCTGATGCGGTGCATGCCAAGACCGGCTACAATCGCGCCATGGCTTTTGATCACCAATCTTTTCTTGCATCCCTGACCGGCAGACCCGGCATCTATCAGATGTTTGATGGCGACGGCGCTATTCTCTATGTGGGCAAGGCCAAAAATCTTAAAAAGCGCGTTGGCAGCTATTTTCGCAAGACTGGTCTGACCCCCAAGACCGCGGCGCTGGTAAAGCGCATTGCCAAAATTGATGTCACAGTGACCGAGACTGAGACTGAAGCATTGATTCTCGAGCACAATCTGATCAAGCAGTATCGTCCGCCCTATAATATTTTAATGCGCGACGATAAGAGCTATCCCTATATCTTTTTGTCCGATCGCGACCAGTGGCCTCGCCTGGCCTTTCACCGTGGCCCCAAAAAGGCCAAGGGCACCTATTTTGGCCCGTTTCCCTCAGTACATGCAGTGCGCGACAGCATGAGCTTCTTGCAAAAGACCTTTAAAGTGCGCCAATGTGAAGATGTATTTTTTAAAAACCGCTCCAGGCCATGCCTGCAGTACCAGATTAAGCGCTGCACTGCGCCCTGTGTAGAGTTTGTGAACCCTGAGGACTACAGCGCTGACGTAGAGTTAACCCGGCTCTATCTGGATGGCAAGGCAGATAAGATTCTCAAGCAGCTAGAGCGGGATATGGAGTCTGCCTCAGCTGATTTGCAGTTTGAAAAAGCCGCCGAACATCGCGACCAAATCTCCGCGCTGCGTACAGTGCAGGCCCAGCAGATGATAGAAAAGGGCAAGGGCACCATTGATGTGGTCGCCGGCGCTGTTACCAATGGTCAGGCCTGTGTGCATATGCTGTACGTTCGCCAGGGTCGAATACTAGGTAGCCGCAGCTATTACCCCAAGGCACCGCTGGCCGAGGAGGTTGCAGAGCTACTTGGCGAATTTTTACCCCATCTGTATCTGGATGGCGCTGGACGGCCAGATCTGCCCAAAGAGATTCTGGTCAATGCGCCTATAGAGGGGGCAGAGGCGCTCACTGAAGCGCTGCAGACCAGAGTAGGGCGCAATATTGAGATACGAGATTCAGTGCGCGGCTTCAGAGCCAAGTGGATCGAGCTGGCTCAACGTACTGCAGAGCAAAACCTCACCGCCAGGCTAGCGTCGAAAAAGACCATAGAGCAGCGCTTTGAATCACTGCGCGACACGGTTGGTTTGGAGCAGACCCCGCAGCGACTGGAGTGCTTTGATATCAGTCATAGCAGCGGGGAAGCAGTGGTTGCCTCCTGTGTGGTATTTGATGCCAATGGTGCGCTGAAGAGTGATTATCGACGCTTTAATATAGAAGGCATTACCGATGGCGATGATTATGCGGCTATGGAGCAGGCAATTCGCCGACGCTATACCAGATTGATGAAAGGCGAGGGCAAGTTGCCCGATATTCTGCTGATTGACGGCGGCAAAGGACAGATTGGTATAGCTAAAAATGTATTGGCCGATCTGGGCGTAGTCGGGGTAATAGTGCTGGGGGTGGCCAAGGGCACCACCAGAAAGCCTGGTCTGGAAACCCTAATATTGGCTGACCAGAATAACAAGGTAATAGCTAGGCCCCAGCAGGCGGCCCTGCACCTTATTCAGCAGATTCGTGACGAGGCGCATCGCTTTGCAATTACCGGCCACAAGGCGCGTCGAGATAAAAAGCGTCGCACCTCACCCCTGGAGGGGATTGCCGGCGTGGGACCCAGCAGGCGCCGAGATTTGCTCAAGCATTTCGGTGGTATTGGCGAGGTTAAAAAAGCCAGTGTTGCGGATTTAATGAAGGTTGATAATATAAACAAAAAGGTAGCTGAAGCTATTTACAGTGCCCTGTACAATGATTAACGTGACGTCCCCTAGTCGTCAATAATTATGGAAAATTAGAAAAGTCTATGTGGAATCTGCCCAATATACTGACACTGATGCGTATCGCCCTAATCCCAGTGTTTATTGTTGTCTATTACCTGCCCTGGGAATGGCATCACTTTGCCTCTGCCGCTATTTTTGGGCTGGCGGCGCTGACCGATTGGGTCGATGGCTACCTGGCTCGCAAGTTTAATCAGGTGACGCCCTTTGGCGCCTTCCTCGACCCGGTAGCAGATAAGCTGATTGTAGTTGCTGCGCTGGTGTTGCTGTTAGAGGTACATTCAACACCCTGGTTTGCGCTGCCGGCGATTGTCATTATAGGTCGCGAGATCGTTATATCCGCGCTGCGGGAATGGATGTCAGAGCTGGGCTCCAGGGGCAGTGTTGCGGTCTCTATGATGGGCAAGATTAAAACCTGGGTGCAGATGGCGGCTGTAGCCATACTGTTGCTGGCAAAACCAGAGCAGGAGCTGCTGACTACTGTGGGTTTTGTGGCTATTTATGCGGCTGCGATAATGACTCTGTGGTCTATGGTGCAGTACCTTGTGCTCGCCTGGCCTCAATTGAGTGCTGAGGCCGAGAAGTAGTTGATTTATTGCTGGTAATCCCTAGAATAGCCGCGTCTGAGTCAACGCTGACTTAGGCTCTGTCTGAAATTTGAAATGCGGTCTTTTTAAGGCGCCGTAGCAAAGTGGTAATGCAGTGGACTGCAACTCCGCCATCGTCGGTTCGATTCCGACCGGCGCCTCCATTTCAAATCTGTCTGTTTAATTCTTGAAGGGGCTCTGTACTGGGGTCAGTCCTGGTTACTTTAGCTGATCAGCTTGATAGCTAGTTCGCCAATCTGGGATAACTCTGAGGAAATACTCTCCAAAGGTACGGCAAGCCCAGTAGATGCAACCACCAAAAGCACGCCAAACACCAGAGCTACCAGCATCAATATACTGGTGATATAGGTGAAATTAAAAATCTTCTCTTTCATAGTAAAACTGTAACCAATCTTTTGTAGTACCCAGTTGCAAGACAAATCCTGCGGGGGGACCTTATATTAGCGATTGGATCAGTGCTCACTCGGCAAACAGCGACAAAGTATTGACATTTGACGACAAAAGCCTAGTATTCCTTTCAATTATGTAATGTATAGGCAAAAAAAATGGCAATGGTGCGAGCCGCAGTAATGGCGGGCTTTGACAATCAGGTGCGGCACCTCAAGGCCGACCCCGAAAAAATATTGCGGGACAACGGGTTTACATCCGGTTTTTCCTCTGAATGCGATCCAGATGAATTGCTGCCCTATGATCGGATCGAGCAGTTGTTGCAGGCTGCGGCTGATGCTACCCACTGTCCTCATTTTGCCGCTATGCTGGGTATTCAGCAAAATATTAATCTTCTGGGGGTGGTCGGCGATTTAATGTTGCAATCCAACGATGTGCGCACCGCACTGCTAGAGCTAGTTGATCATTTATTGCTGCATATTCAAGGGCCTATTAATGGCGCATTGCAATGTTTTGGCAATCAGGCCTACCTCAGTTACCACAACGCCTCCCAAACCCAGCTTCGCAAGCAGTCAGATGAATTGGCTATGGCTCACAGTATTATTATTATGCAGGCACTCTGTGGCCTAGACTGGAGACCCACCAGAGTCTGTTTTTGTCACCAGGCTCCTGAAAACCAAAGACCCTATCAAAAGTTATTTAAAGCGCCTGTGTTCTTTGGTCAGGAGCGGACTGAGATGGTTTTTCCAAAGCACTGGTTGAATGCGCCCATTATTCAGACAGACCCAGCTCTGAATATGATTCTGAGTACTCATATCAATCAACCTGAGCAAAATATACCGCGCAATTTCTGTGATGAGGTGGTCTGCCTGATCAAAGACTTACTACCGCTGGGGCCCTGTGGTTTAGAAACTGTGGCAGACCGGTTAGCCGTGCATCAGCGCACCTTGCAGCGCACGCTAAAGGAAGAGGGCAGTTCATTCTCCGATTTACTGGAGTCCGTTCGCCAGGAGATAGCCACAGAGCGTCTGCGCAACTCTAATATATCCATTATCCAACTCTCAGATTACCTGGGCTATGCAGACAATACGGCATTTACTCGCGCTTTTAAGCGCTGGTTCGGCAGCACACCCAGAGAGTGGAGAAAAACTGTCAATAGCGGCGGCTGAGGCGTTCCCATTGGGGATAATGATCATGTATACTGCCGCCCCTCAGCAAACCGCTGCTGATAAAAGTCCATCACAGTCTGTTTAGACACCCGGGTGGCGAAATTGGTAGACGAAGAGCAGGATGCTCAAGTGTCGCGATAGGCAGGACGCCGGTAGCGACCGCAACGCCAGTCTGAAAGACTGGTAGAACAATCAGTTCATATAGATGATGCAAAGCCCACCTTGCTAGACGCCCGGGTGGCGAAATTGGTAGACGCAACGGACTTAAAATCCGTCGGTAGCAATACCGTGCCGGTTCAAGTCCGGCCCCGGGCACCATCTCCAGCCTTACTGCTTGCTAACATATTTATTCTTTGCCCCATGAGCAAGGTAAGCGTCGATTTTCTTGATTGAATTCCATAGCTCTCCATAATATTTGTTTTACTTTGGTTCGTAATTCCGCGAATCTGACTCTTTATTTTTCTATGGCTTACCACCTTTGGCCCTGAGTAATGGCAGGTCATTTTATTGGTTTGAAGCGTTGGCATTTAGCTCATATACTCAGGCTCATTAGAAAAGACTCCAGGGTGCAGAGCTCACTACCGGGGCGAATGCACCACAATAATAAGAGTGATTTTATGGTTCAGGACATTTCCAAATCTATCGAAGCTTGTGCCGCCTACTATGGCAAAGACGCAGGCGCAGTTCGGCAATATCTTACTCAGGGGCAGGAGCGTGCATTGGCACTGCCCAATCGCGGGCCGCTTCGGTTTGACCAACAGGGTGCTATTGAGCAAGATATTCTCGATGCCTACTCCACCTATGGCTTTTATATTTTTGAGAAGGCACTGAGTCAGGAAGAGGTGAAAGACCTCGAAGATGATCTAGACCGATTGAGGGATAATTTCCCCACTACCATGGGGGCAGCCACAGATGCCCAGGGGCGTCCAGCTCTGGGTGCGGACAGTCGGGCTATGGCACTGCAGTGGGCCAAACCACTATCAGATCCTCTGGGGGGCAGCCAGATCGCCAATGGCCGCCACCAGGTAAAACTTTTTGAGCCCGTGCCCGGGGATAATGCGCCTCAGGTTACGCCGTTTTATCTGGCGGGATCATTGCAGTACTCAGCGGCCTGTCTGCGCGCCTATGGTCATCCTGGGCTGTTAAAAATGGCCGAGGCTATAAATGGTCAAGACTTTACCCCATTCCATGAAGGACTATTTATTAAAGATGCTGGTTTGGGTGCGGCGGTGTCCTGGCATCAGGACGGGGATACCCACTGGGACAACCCAGACTTTGATGAAGATATTCATGGCTTTAACTTTATGGGTCAGGTCTACGGCAGCACGGCTGTTAATGGGGTCTGGGTAGTGCCCGGCAGCCATAAGCAGGGGCGGTTAGATATAGTCAAAATGGTTGAACAGGCCGGCACTGAACGCCTACCTGATGCCGTGCCCATTATCTGTAATCCCGGGGATGTGGTTATTAATAATCGGCAGCTATTGCACGGTTCCTTTGCCAATACAGGTTTTGAAACCCGGGTCTCGGTTAACTTTGGTTTTCATCGCCGGTCCTCAGTGCTCAATGTAAAGGGAGCTGGTATCCATGCGGAGGCTGCTACCTTTGATGATGCTTTTATCAAAGAGCGCTCCAGAGTAATTGGGCTGGCCATTGCAGCCAGAAAGCAGCGCTTTCCCGAAGAGCAGCCCTATGAGTATGCACCAGATATTAAAGCCGGAGAAAATCCTGTTTGGGACCAAAGCCAGCTGGCTTCCCTGAAGGACTACAACCTGATGGACTTGAGTATTTAACAGCTTTTCCGGGAGCGCAAAATGATTAAAAAAGGATTGGCCATTAGCCTTGCCATACTGGTACTGGTTGCAGCATCTCTCTGGTATTTTTTCAGTGATCGGATAGAGCGGGTGCAGATAGTCAGCAGTTTATTTACTGGCGTAGAGCAGATAGATAACTTTAATCGAATGCACCAGATGTTCCCAGTGACTGCAATGCCTGCTGCCGATCAGCCATATAGCTTTCAGGTAGTGGAGTCAGTGCCGCTGCCAACTGAATTTAGCTACGGGGGCAAGCGGGTAGAGACCGAAGAATTTTTGGCGCGCACAGATACTGGTGCTGTGCTGGTGGTTAAAGATGGCGCTATTCAATTTGAGCAGTACTGGCGCAGCGGAGGGCAAACCCAGACCTGGCTATCTATGTCGGTGGCCAAAAGTTTTATTTCAGCGTTAATTGGCATAGCGATTGAGCAGGGCCATATCCGCGATATTAATGACCCTATCACCGACTATGCGCCGGAGCTGGCAGGCTCGGCCTATGACAATGTTGCAATCAAGGATATTTTGCAGATGTCTTCTGGCGCCTCTTGGAATGAGGACTATGGCGACCCGGAGTCCGATATTAATCGCTTTGCCCGGGTTTTTGCTCTGGGTGGTTCGATGAATAAGTTCGCCACCACCTTGACGAGGGAGATGGCGCCCGGCACCTATAATCGCTACAACAGCACAGATACTCAGGCGCTGGGTATGCTGCTGACCGCAGCTACTGGCCGCAGCATTACAGAATACATGATTGAAAATTTGTGGCATCCCATGGGTGCAGAGCATACAGGCTATTGGCTTACCGATGCCGATAGCATGGAAATGGCCTTTGGGGGGCTAAATATTACTGCCCGTGACTACGCCAAGCTGGGTGAGTTATATCGTTTGGGTGGTGCCTTTAATGGCCAGCAAATTGTGCCAGCAGACTGGGTGTCTGCCTCTATAGTTGCAGATGCCCCACATCTGATACCGGGCGATAATCCAGCTTCAGACTGGCCCCTGGGCTATGGCTACCAGTGGTGGATTCCCGAGGGCATCTCTGGCGAGTTTATGGCCATTGGTGTGTACAACCAGTTTATCTATATAGCCCCAGAATCCAATACAGTGATTGTTAAGCTATCGGCCAATAGCACCTACGGCACGCCGGAGGATAAGGACGCCTCCAGCGAGTTTGAGTCCATAGAATTTTTTCGCGCAATTGCCGGCCAGCCCTAGGCCTCTGTCCAAATCCTTGCTCAGTTATTGGTTGGCTTTAATAAAGTCAGCCAGTATCTCGGCGAGCTTCTCTGCCTTAGCCCATTGGAAAAAATGGCCGCCACCTATATTGGTGTGGGGCTGATCCTTGGTTCCCGGCACCTTAGCTAGCCAGACTTTTTCAAAGCCATCGGTGACAGGGTCATTGCCTGCACCAACGCATAAAAACGGTTTTTTGAACTTGGCAAAGAACGCCCAAGCCTTTTTCTGTGCTTCCAGAGATTGATCAGGAATAGTGGGCACCTGACTAGGCATAGCTCTGGGGCCCATTTTGTAGGCCGGCGTTGGGAAGGGCGCCTCATAGGCCTTGGTGAGTTGGGTGCGGAAAGGGGAGATATTGCGCAACCCTATATGGCCCATGAACAACTCCAAGACAATGGATAGCTTGCTGCGCTGCTCCATCATAGAGGAGGCAATAATACCTGCAGGTAAATCCGGGTTTTCCCAGGTGTATTTCTGCCAGTAGGCAAATAGATCGACACCAGAATCTTTGCCAATGCCCTTCATTTTATTAATCTGTTTCTGCATTGAAAACAGATTGAGCTTTAATGGGCTGGCACGAAAGGCTTTAACTTTTGCAATTATGCTCTCGGACACATCGGGGTTATAGGGCAAGCCTGTATTGCCAATGGCCACGCGATCAAAGCGGTCGCCATTATCCGCAACCATACGCAAACCAATCAGCCCACCCCAATCCTGGCCAAAAAAGGTTAGCTTAGTAAAGTCATTTTGCACCAGCCACTGGTTCATCCAGTCCACCTGGCGCTGGTAGCTGAAGTCTTCTCTGGCCGCTGGCTTGTCAGATTTTCCATAGCCGGGCAGGTCCGGGGCTATCACTCTTATACCGGCTTTAACCAAATGGGGGATCATGCGTGCATAGAGGTAACTCCATACCGGCTGGCCATGCATACACAGAATCACCGGGCCATCTTTGGGGCCTTCATCTATATGGTGAATTCTAAGATCAGTGCCATCATCGGT
>ERZ767310.1816-NODE-1816-length-11659-cov-7.421406_pt1 | contig 11659 bp, 8 predicted proteins | sample MGYA00374954_ERZ767310 | MGnify/ENA primary metagenome ERZ767310 (study PRJEB28948, sample SAMN06267188) | marine metagenome | isolation source: Columbia River Estuary | place: USA:Columbia River Estuary, USA | collected 2013-07-23 ...
CTCATGTGCTGCGGATGATGCGTCGTCCCGCTTGGCATGTCACGGTGAAGATTGGCCCCCCCATGAAGGGGTCAGAAGGGGAGGCCCTCCTGCATGAAGTCCGAAGCTGGATGGAGCAGCGCGTACACGCATGACCTGCAAGAAAAGGGGAGTGTGGCCTCGGTACGCAACGATGGATCCCCTTGGCCTGCCTACCTTTGAGGAATGAAGTGGAAAACGGCCCTGGTTTCCTTATTGGTTTTACCCTGGATGTGGACGGCTTGCCAGCGTGAATGGCTGGATCCTAGGGATTTGAAGGTGGTGGTTTCCCCGGGATTTCAGTTTCCCCTCGCACATGTGGCCTTGGATCTTCAAGATGTCCTACCGGTAGATAGCACTGGTCCCGCCACCCTGACGTCGAATCCCTACTATACCCTCAGCTACCAAGAAGATAGTTTGGTGGGACTTTCTGTCGCGGACCTATTGGAACTCCCTTCCCAATCCCCCGTGGGCCTCACGGCCAATTTGGGTTTGGTTTCATTGCCCAATGTTATCGCCGCCACCGCAGTGAGTTTGGGGACGTTGAGTGCGCAAGTAAGCAATCCTAGCACTTTTGGGGCGAGTATGTCGGCGGCCCATGGCAGTACGGCACCATTCCCTCCCTTGCCGAATCAAAACCCAGGTGCCCTCAGCACCCTGTCGCTCGGGACCATCCAGACCGCTGACTTTGCCTCGGGGAGCATGGCTATGACACTGGTCAATGGATTTCCGGCTGAGATGAGTCTGACCGTGGCCCTAGTCGACGCCCAGGGAACGGAACAACTCACCTTTTCATTCATCAATGTGGCGGCCGGGGATTCGGCCCTCAGCATTCAAAATTTGGCCAACAAAACGCTACCTGGCAGCATGGATGTTGTCCTGAAAAACCTAAGCAGCCCTGGTGCGGGAATTCCGGGTATACCGAGTACCTACGTATCCATTGACACGAGCGCAGCCCTGGCGTTGACTGCTTCCGCCACAGGGCTTAAAGTGCGAAGTGCTACCGCCACGACGCAGACCCAGACGGTGGTGGACAGCACGCTCTGGATGAATTTTGGCGTGCCCATGGGGGTTGAAATCACGGAGATCGGATTCTTGTCGGGGCAATTGGGTTACACCATTCAATCCGGATTTCCTGAAGACGTCCTGCTCACACTCAGTTTGCCTGGATCCAACGTGAATGGAGGCGCCCCCTGGAGCCAAAGTCTCACCTTGCTTAAAAATTCCACCATTTTTGGGGCTTTTCCATGGGCGGGACTCAACCTGGACCTCTCGCAGGATTCGGCACAGCCCTTCAACCAACTTCCGTTGGATTATGAAGTGACCCTCGTTTCCAGCAACCAGCCCGTTACCCTGGATTCGAGCCAAGCGATCACGTTCACTTGGACCATGGACAACTTGGCCTGGGACCACGTATTTGGATTTTTTGGACAGGACAGCTTGGCCATCCCCGTGGACACCTTGGCCATGCGCTTTCCCGCCCTGGATCGATTGCAAGGTTCCTTGGTGTTTGCTGAGCCTTCTCTGACGCTCATAAGTACGTCCCAAACCAGCGTAGGTCTTCCCTTAACCCTCGCATGGGAAGTAGCTTCGGTGAAGCAGGATGGCGCGTTGGAACCCCTTGGAGGCCCTGTAGATCCCACGTTCAATGCACCCGTTTCCCTGGCGATGGTTGGGCAAAATCGAATCGAATCGCTTGTCTACGATCGAAACAATTCCAACATTGTGAACATGTTGAGTTGGCCCAAAACCGGCTTTGTCTATGGTGGCAGCGTGGGGTGGAATCAAGACACGGCGGCCCATGGTCGCTTGAATTACATTCACCATACCTCTCAACAGCAGATCGGGGTGGCGTTCACCTTGCCCTTTGCCATAACGGCTTCCGGATTGAGTTTTGTCGATTCTGTGGACGTTACCGACGTCACCAAACAGCTGCGCTCGGATTCAACCCTCGCCGTCGCCGCGGCCCTGCACATCCACTCGGTCAGTGCTTTCCCTTTGGATGCGGCGCTTCATTTTCGGTTTTATGATGCCATGGGTGGCCTTGTTTGGATGGACGAACTCCCTCTGGTTCACAGTGGGGTTGTGGATCCACAAACGGGTTTTGTGACGACACCTACCTCGGCGACGGATATTTTGACCTGGGATGCGCTAGCGATGGAGCAGATTGCCCAAGCACAGTGGCTAGAAATTGAAGCGACCCTGGAGACAACGGGCGGGGGAATCGACCCCGTGAAGTTGCAAGTGACAAATGGGCTGGAGCTGCATTTAGGTATGGAGGTTGAATTTGAAAAAGTTTTCCGCTAGACCATGAAACAGCGAATTCTATTTCTCCTTGTATTTCTTTTCGCGGCCGGGGGGATCTCAGCGCAAAACTTGGACCTCTATGGAATGAAGGGCAACCCCTTGTCCTTGCAACAAAATCCCGCCGCCCGGACAGACTTGCGCTTCCACCTGACCTTGCCGGCATTGACCACGCAGGGCAATTTGACTACGCCGCTTCGTGACCTTTGGGGTGACATCGGGACGCAAATCAGAAATTTACCCGCACCCAATGTGGGCCTGGCCTCCGCCACGGATGTAGAATTTTTAGGGCTTGGGTTTAAATCCAAAAAGGGCTATACCTGGGTGCAAGCAGGGGCAGAGGTGGATGCCCGTTTCCACCTGGATAAAGACTTGCTGGCCTTTGGCTTTTATGGCATGAAGGACGCCAATGGGAACATCGATCCTGAGTATGTGGGAGACTTTTCTTCATCGGATTTGGGGCTATCCGCCATGGGTCGGGTCACCATCGGCCATCAGCGCGCCTTTTCAGATCACCTCCGTGTCGGAGTTTCGGTGCAGGCGAATCGCCTCCTCGGAGGATTTGAATGGTCGGTTCAGGATTGGACCTTGACGTCTACCCAAACGCCCGTCGGGACCAATTCCCTGACATGGACCAGTGATATGTCTGTATCGGCTTTTGGATTGATTGCGGATGCGGCGCGTTTGGATAGCGCGATGGATTTTCCTCGGTATCTGATTATGGGCATGGTCCCGGCTTATCTGACGATGCTGAAGGCGCAGAAAAACAGCTATTCGCTCAATGTGGGCCTGCATTACCAGCCGACTCCTTGGTTGACCCTGGCCGCTTCGGCGAATGGGATTCCACTGGGCGGGGGGTCCCATGGTGGGGGCATCCTGAACTCGCGCTCGTTGCATTGGAACAGTCAATTCACCTACCAAGGATTTCAGACAGGTTTCTCTCCCCAAGACACGGGGACATGGGCGTACTACCTGACCCATCTTGAATCGCAAGCCCTCGATGGTTTTCAAATTGAAAGCGCCCCGCCCGTTCCATTTCTTGCGCCCTTTTCTGCCCATGCTGCGGCCTACCTGATGCTCGTGAAACATCACCAAGTAGGGCTTCATCTTTCTCATGTGGATCGCCTTTCCGGGGTGCATCAGGCCATGGGATTGGAGTACATAGGCTTTTTCGGTCGAGGACTTCAACTGACCACTTCGTACCGCTGGCATACATGGGCCGGACTACCCGGGGCCTCGGAGTTATCCACGGTCGTGCAGCATCGCGTACTGCCCTGGACCACCTTCTTTTGGGGCACAAACCTGTGGTTGTCCACCCCTGGATTCCAAAATGGGACCCTCTTGCTTCCAGGTAATTTCCAATCTTGGCAGGTGACGGCAGGAGCCCAAATCACGTTGTTCGAGTCCTCCTATCGCCAAGCCCGCCAGGAAAAGAGGGCAGCGGCGAAAGCAGCCAAAAAATCGGGTACGTCGGGGGGAGGGGGTTAACGTTCTTCGAACATACTTGCAATCCTCAAAATGAGAAGCCTATTTTGAACCAAATACGCCCTTTTTTCCGTGTTTTTAGTTCTTGCCTCCACATACACTCATCACGTTAAACATGGAACTTGGTGAATTCCCTATTTTAGCCACTTATCCTTTCAAGCGCAACAACCAAGCCGGGTGAAATCAGTCATATTTGTTTTTCAGCGGAATATCTTCCCCAAGACTAGTGGGTATCCCCTTCGAGCATCCCGATGGTTGGAGGCTTTTGCAGGAAAGGCTACAATTCATGTTGTGTTTGTCAATGCGCGGGAAATCAATCCTGGTACTGAGGAGTACCTGCGTACGCTGGGGGTCAATTCCTTTAAACATTTCCATATTTCCCCCATTCGAGGCGCCTTTCACTCCCTGTGGTTTTTCTTCACGAAAGGCATGCCTCTGCAGGCGGGATTCTACTCAAGTTACCGGGTTCGGAACCACTTGAAGAGTCTACAAGAATTTGATCTCGCGATATTCAGTGAGCGACGGGTAGGGGATTACATGCACTTTGTCCAAGCCAAAAACCAATGGATTGATCTCTGCGACCTCGTGGACGACAATTATCGCACCGGCGCTTCCCGCATGCCCTTGTCCATGTACAAAGCCTACTATACCCTGGAATGGCCGTTGCTCAAGCGCTGGGACCGCAAACTCGCCCTCAAGGCGGATCGCACTTACCTTGTGACCGAATACTTCGCCCGCATGATGGCGCGACGTCTCAATGGGGAAGCAAAAGGCCGAAAAGTGGTTGCGATTGAAAACGGGGTCAATATTGAACTCGCTCCCGCTTCTGAAAAAGGCCGAAATGGTTACTATTTCCTCGGCCCCTTGAGCTACAAACCCAACTACGATGCCGTGATCTGGTTCCTCGACGAGGTGCATCCCTTCATCAAAGGGGACTTCCGAGGGAAGGTTATTGGGACGCATGCCCCGACCAAGCTCATCCAGCGATTGTATGATGCGGGGATTGAATACAAGTCCTTTGCCGAGGATCTATCTTCAGAATTGACGGAGTATGGCATTTGCCTGGCCCCCATGATTTCTGGGGGTGGCTTGCTGAACAAGTGTTTGGAAGCCTTTCACAGCGGGCGCATTGTTTTACTCAGCCCGAGAGCCTCCACGGGTTTTAAGAACATCCAGAATGGCGTGCATGCCATTGTATGCGACAAGGCGGAAGCTTGGTTGCAGGCATTCGATGACATTGACTCGGGACGCTATGACTGGCAACCGGAGCAAATAAAGCAACTGGTGAAGGACTACAGCTGGGATCGCTTCCACCAAGAGGCCGACGACTTCTTGCATTAGTCCTACCTTTACCAGGTATACCATGACTACTATGAAGAGGATTCGCCACATTTTGTCCCTTTTTGCCTTGGCGTTCATAGTTGGAGCGCCAAATTCCAGCTTTGCTCAAGGTGTACTAAATCGCCGTACCCTGGGGAATTTGAATGTCCCGCAACTTCAACGGGGGAGTATTACGCCTTTGACGTCATCACTTGAAACGGCCCAATTGGGTCAACTGACGCGTGAACAGCAAATTCAGCTGGCCATGCTCAATTCGGCCAACATGAAGGACGTGCAGAGCCGCCTTCCCGATGCGATCAAAAAGGACAGTTTAGCCGTAAAAGACTATGTGAAACGAAACATCTTCCGTGACACCCTGATTTTTGGCTCGGAACTATTCACCAATGGCACCCTCGACTTTGCCCCGAACTTGGAGCTGGCCAATGCGCCCAATTATATCGTGGGAGTGGGGGATGCCTTGACATTGACCATTTTTGGAGTGCAAGAGGCCTCTTATGAATTGGAGGTTCAGCCCAATGGAACCCTGGTGGTGCCCTATGCTGGGGTGATTTCGGTCTCTGGGTTGACACTCAAAGCGGTCGAATCCCGCTTGAAAGCCAAATTAACCGCTGCGGGATATACCGGCTTGCGGAGCGGAAACACGGAGCTCTCTTTGGCCCTGACGCGCGTTCGAACGATTAACGTTTCCGTGCTAGGAGCACGCAAGCCAGGCACCTATTCCTTGCCGTCCATTGCCACGGTGATGCACGCCTTATACCAAGCAGGTGGTCCGGCCGAAAATGGCAGCTACCGCAAAATAGAATTGGTACGGAATGGAGAAGTCCTTCAGGTTTTGGACCTCTATGCCTTTATTGCCACGGGGGATCTGAGTAAGAATGTGGTCCTACAAGAAGGAGACGTTATTCGCATTCCCGTATACGAGCATCGTGTCAACATGATGGGCGAGTTTAAGCGCCCAGGCCTATTTGAGGTTCTACCCGAGGAAGGCCTAGCCGAAGTGATTCAATTAGCGGGAAGTTTCAGCGAAGGCGCCTACACGGGACAAGTCATCATCTTCTCTACCGGGGTCACTGAACTTCATGTTTCCGATGTGAGCCAGGCAGAATTTGCTCAAAAACGTCTAGGTTCAGGAGATGTGGTGGTCGCTCTGCCTCTGCGCAACCGCTATGACAACCGACTATCCATTACGGGGGGCGTGGTCCGTCCCGGATATTATGGTTGGGAAGAAGGATTGTCTCTTCAGCACCTGATCAACCGCGCTCAGGGCCTTGATCGCCAGGCGCTCACAACCAAGGCCGTCATCTTGCGACGTCCTGATCAAGCCGTCTCATCCTACCTCGAGTTGAATCCCTCCACGGACGATGTGCCGCTTTTTCCCAATGACTCGATTTACATCGGGATGTTCAACGATCTAGCGACCTACGATTCGGTGACCATCCGAGGTGAGGTACTAATGCCAGGACGCTTTGTGTACCACCCGGGAATCACCGCAGAGCAGTTGGTCCTGATGGCGGGCGGAATTTCTTCTACCGGCGATATGCAATTCCTCGAAGTTTCCAACTCGATGTTAGATAGCCGGGGCGAGCTGACGGGACGTTCGGAAGTCGCCATCATCCCTCCCGTCTTCGAAGGATCCGGCTACCCCTTGCGCAAAGGGGCTACGGTGACGGTTCGCCAGCGCCCTAATCTACAGAGCTCCTCGGTCGTGTACTTCACTGGCGCCATTCAAAACCCGGGTGCCTATGCGCTGACAATGCGAGGTGAGCGTTTAAAAACGGTATTTGCTCGGGTGGGGGGGCTTGACCAAGACGCTTTGCCGAAGTTCGGATTGATTGTACGCGAATCCCCCGTTCAGAATCGTCAATTGGAGGGGCTTTTTAGGAGAGAGGAGCGTCGCGTACTCGTGGATAGTGCCGCCTACGTACAGGAAGAATTTGTACCTATTCAGCGTCGCGCCAAGGATACCATTGCCGTCGATTTTACCAAGGAAGTCCAACTGGGTCGGATGGGCCTTATGGATGGGGACAGCATCTACATTCCCCGGGAATTGAATTTTGTCCTTGTGCAGGGCGAGGTGAAAAACCATGGAGGGCACGCTTTTGTTCCGGGTCGACGTGCAAAGTACTACATCAACCAAGCGGGAGGCTACCGCAGGGGGGCGAGCAATAGTGATGTCTTGGTGGAATACGCCAATGGTCGAAGTAAAGAGGTGAAGTATGTTGCAGGCATCTGGCCCGTCTTTCCACCTGTGTACTCCAACACCACCATCACGGTTATTCCCCGTCCAAAAAGGGGCAACCGCCTCAGTGCTGGGGAAGTCGCGGCCTTTACGTCAAGCTTAGCGTCCATTTCGAGTGTCACCTTGGGTCTCATCTACTTACTCCGTCCCTAATGGCATCGATGCGTGAATGGTTGAACGGGGATATGGGCCCCGCGGAGGCGAAGCAACTCGGTCAGAAACTGCTCCGAAAAGTGCTGTCCAAATGGTGGACAATCGTAGGTTTAGCCGTTTTGGGATCCGGAATTGCTTGGAATGGCGTTTGGCTTTTCCCGTCCAAGTACCAAGCCCAACTCATGCTCGCCGTCGAAGAAGGAGAGTCGAGCGGCTGGCAGAATCTTCTAGCGCAATTTGGCTTGGATGTCGGGGGGCTCAATCCCGGAGGCATTTTCGAAGGTGAGAGCCTCGTTCAGCTGTTCCAAACGCGCTACATGGTGGAGCGGACCTTGCTTCAGTCTTCCTATTTAGGTGGTGACACCGTGCTGCTTGTAAATTACCTCTACCCATACACGGAATGGGCGGAAGATCCCGCCTATGCCGACATAGAATTTCCGGCAAACCGCGCGGAGTTCACGCCGCTGGAAGATTCCCTCCTTATGGAAATTCATGACTTCGTGAACAAGGAAATCTTGGACGTGTACAAACCAGACAAAAAATTGTCCCTGATCTACGTCAGCACCATTCATGAAAACAAGTATTTCGCCCAAGCTTTTACGGAAGCGATTGTAGCGAATACCATGGAGTTCTTCTTGGAGTCCATCACCTCCAAAGCCCGCGTCAACTTGGAAGTCCTTCAAGCACAGCGTGATTCGGCCGAAGTAGCCCTCAAAGCTGCCATCTTGCGAAATGCCAATGCCCAAGATCAAAGCATTAACAGCATTTTCCAGCGTACCCAAGTCGATAAATACAGCAGCTATGTGGATTTGGAGATCGCGAATGCCCTATTTATTGAAATCACCAAGAACCTGACCCTGGCTGAAATTGGTTTGCGCAAACAAACGCCGTTAATCCAGGTCGTCGAACGCCCCAGCTTCCCCTTGCCCAAGACGGGGATGCTGTGGTGGGAATGGATGCTATTCGGTGCGGCGGCGGGCGGAGCCTTTGGGGTCTATCGCGCCTTGGTGCAATCTGAAAAAACCTAATATGGAGCTCGTGGGTGTGAGCCACGGTCTCACCCTTCAAGAACTCATTCGCTGGGAGGCCTTAGCTACATCCCTCGGTGCCAAACATTGGCGCGTCTACGACACGGGAATTCCTGCGTTTGATGCCAAAACCTCGGAAGTCTCGGAGGTCTCGAACAGCCATTATGAATTTGGTGGCTACTTAGCCGGTTCCCTGGGTGTACAATCGGAGGGGCCCTATGTCATTGTCAATAGTACAGTGTTCCAAACAAGGTCTCTTTGGGCATGGAAGTGGATTTTGCGTTCACCCGATGGGTTCAAGGCTCCCATTTACGGCGATGCCACTCCCAGTCCAGACCCTCACATTGAAGAAATCCCCCATCCATACTACGCCAGCTGGATCTTCTTGGTCCGCGACAGAGAAGCCCTGAAGGCTTTTAGCGATGCCTTAGATCGGGTACTCGGCACTATCACCCCTGTACCCAGCCCTGCCTATGCCGCCTATCTTCAGCGGTGGTTAGAACCGCGGAGCCGACTTTATGGGTGGCACGGAACTAAAACGTCCAAAGCCCTCGCGCGAAAAAAACAGACCATTCAGTGGGAGCACCGCCTTAGCAAGGAATTGTGGCCCCTGGGTATTCAGTCCTTCGCGAAGTACAGCCCATGGCACGCCATGGCGCAATTTCTCGATAAAATCCATCGCCATTGGGCCTCTTTCGCAAAATACTAGCCTTCCTCATATTCGTTCCCAACATCACCTTGGGTACGAATACGCCCGGCTTGGGAAGGCCGGAGATTTTTCCATGGGCAGGCATGTATGCCGTGCGGAAGGATTTGCGACTCACCATTCGCTATATTTTATTCCTTGGCTACATCACCCTTTCTGCGGCGCTCTTCTTCTTGCAGGGGAATCCCTGGGCTATCCCTTTGCGGTCATGGTTAGCCCTCGTCAACGCCTCTGTGATCTTCTTCACGATCATACACATCGAGGATGAGGAGTTTAAATTCATCAACCGTGCATTTCTCTATGTCTTTGCGGCCAATGTCTTTGTGACTTTGCTGCAGACCTTTCACATCTTCCCCCAGTCCTTGGTACGAATGATGAATTTCTTCATCGAACGCTGGGAACCCACCTCTTGGGAAAACGGTCGGGGCTCCGGGGGGCTCTTCGCGGAACCTTCCTACTATGCCTTCGGGGTGCACCATTACTTTGCCTACGCTTTGCTGCTTTTTGACATTAAGCAACGTTCGCGCATCGGGCTCATTCTCACCGCCGCCATGGCTGTCTACGACATGACGGTGGTGCGCTCTCTCACCGGGCTCATCATCATGACCATCTACGTGGTATCCCACCAGGATTGGCGGAAAGCTTGGAAAGGAACGCTGGCCATCCTTGCCATAGGACTCACGGCCCTCTATTTCTACGGGCAATCCAACCCCTTGCCCCGGGCATTGGATTTCGTCTACAATGTCGTCTTTGAACAGCGCTACAAGGACCTCTTCACCTATGTGACCTGGGAGGGGGGCATTAGAACGGTTTCGCTGTTGGCGTCCTATCCCTTCGGTATTTTTCACCCCTTCGGTTGGGGCATCGGCTCTTGGCCACAGGGCAGCATTACGGCATTGCTCGATATGGGCCTGTCGGAAATTGAAGTGGCCTTTTTTGAACAGTACACCCCCTACGATGGCTTCCGCCCCACGGCCTATTCTGCGGACCTTTTCCTCGAGGCCGGGGTGGTAGGCTGGCTTCTCTTTGCAGGGGCGATGTACCCCTATGTGGTGAACAAAGCGATGTGGCAGAATGCCAATACACGGGCCATTGTGGTCCTTTTTCTCTTTAATATGCTCATTTTGGGAACCATTGGCGACCCACTACCTTTCCTTTTTTTAGCTTTAGCGTACCGAACCATCCATCCTCCTGACCCAAAACCCATTGAGGTTTCTCCATGAAAAAGTATTTTTTACTCCTTATTCTGTGCACAGGTCAACTCATAGGACAGTCTATCCCCGTGGGCATGACTTTTTATGAGACCTATGTGCGGACCACTCAGCTCACGGGCGAAGATGATGCGGTAATCAGTTATTGCATACGCCCCGTTCACCATCCCTATGCGACTAAAGCGAAGCGCCCCTTTGCGCACCAAAATCCCTTGGCGGATGTCACCGCTAGTTACTCCAAATGGGGTTTGCTTCAGGACAGCACCAAGGGCCCTTGGATGTACAGCGATGGAGAGCTGGCGGGCTTAGGAAGCCAAACATCCGCCATTCCCAACTTTCCTTCTGCTGTTAGTTACGCCAAAGGGGCTTTTCAGGCCGCCATACTTCCCTTGGAAGTTAAAATGCGCTACAATACCCACCACCCCTACGGTTGGGGGGATGGTCCGATGGTTCCCAATGTGGGCTTGCAAACTTATACGAGCTATGGGGCTTATGTGAAAGCAGGGCCTATTGAAGCGCAGCTTCGCCCTGAAAAAGTACGTGCCCAGAATCTCCCCTTTGAACAGCCGCCTATTCGTCAAACGTATATTGACATGCCGGATCAATTTGGGCAGGAACCCTATGTCTACCAGGGCTGGGGTCAGAGTTATATCAAAGCCAACTTGAAGGGAATTGGTGCTGGGATTTCCACTGAAAACCTCTTCTGGGGCCCAGGCTACTACAACAGCTTAGTATTGAGCAACAATGCGCCTGGATTCCTGCACATAGGGGTTCACACCAACAAACCGCTCAAGACGGCCCTGGGTAGCATTGAATTCCAGGCGGTGTCTGGATTGCTGAAGTATTCGGGATTTTACCCCTATGGGACAAGCACCATACAGGGATGGCCATGGGTGACCGCACCTATCGAGCGAAACACGGAATTTGACAATAAGCGTAAGAGTTTCACTGGAACCATAGCGACTTTTCAGCCGTCCATTTTACCGGGCTTGTATTTGGGTGTGACCCGAGGAGTGATGACGGAGGCGGATTCCTTAACTATTGGGAGTCTAGCGGAGATCTTTCGTCCCATTCTTAAGGCGGCCTATGGGGAAGATGGGAGAGGGCGTAACCAGATTATGTCTGCCTTTTTTAGATATGTCTTCCCGGAATCCCATGCCGAGATTTACATGGA
>ERZ767310.1832-NODE-1832-length-11590-cov-3.943736_pt1 | contig 11590 bp, 9 predicted proteins | sample MGYA00374954_ERZ767310 | MGnify/ENA primary metagenome ERZ767310 (study PRJEB28948, sample SAMN06267188) | marine metagenome | isolation source: Columbia River Estuary | place: USA:Columbia River Estuary, USA | collected 2013-07-23 ...
TCAATTCGTTCAAATCAACTGTGGCCGTAGCCACCTGCTGCTTACTCTGTCGCCGCGAACTGCGCACTTTATTTTTGACATTAGCAACATAATCGCCGCGATAATTACAATCAAAAACCCGCCCACCCCAGAGATCGCCATTATCCATCCGCTGAATGGATCGGATCGACATTGTTTTGCAATTCTCAGGTCCGATAAAAAACGGTGAACCGGACGCATCAGAAAGCTCAACCCAACCATTTGGAAATACAGAAAAGTGATGCTCAATCCACGGTACCAACACTTTATCAGCCAAATGATCTAACAGCTTATTAACATGATCGGGATCGTGTAAAACATCCGCCAAAAGCGGCTCTTGACCGTAGATATCTGCCGCCAGACTATAGGGCGCTGAAATTTGTAAAAGCGGCTCCATCCCGGTTAACTCTTCGGTAACGCGCAAAATATCATCTATTATTTTGGGAATCCCAGAGTTGAAATCGGGCGTTTCCAACTCAAAACAGTTGTCTTTGTTGATTAAGGCATGATCCGGATCTGAGCCGGGTGGAAATTTATCCGGGTACATCATTTTCTGCCCAAGAACCTCGCAGGAAAAAGCGTAAAGCGCCCATGTAATATATAATTTATTAACGCCTAAAAGCCGCGAAACGGTTAAATTGGCGCGCACATAACGATAGGGATCCGTTTTGTAATAATCGTCAGCCGTGACCCCATAGATATCATGCAAAATCGCCAATGCGAGCATATGCACCGACGCGGTAGCGTGCACCTCATCCGCGGGAGCGAGGATTGAAAAATTTTGATCAAACTCTCCCGCGATTGCAGCGTCAAACACATCTTTAATTTCTGTCTTCGCCGCTGCTTCCCCAGCCTGCCATCGCTGCAAAAGCGTCAGCCCCTGCGGATAAAAATATGCGTCTAAATCCATTACATTTCTCCGCCTGCTTAAGATCCGGTCAACCTATATTGCAAGCCGCGGCTGCGGCTTAACTTCACCTTAGTAAGCATAAGAGTGGACACATCAAATAGACCCATTATAAATAATTCAATAGATCCAATATCAAGAGATTTTTGTTATAAAACAGTAAGACCGAAAACGTTTTGAAGAAAGAAAAGACCCATGAAACAAACGAAGCAAGATAGAATAGGCGTTACGATCCAACCAAAAACAATCTTTCCAAGAACCATCCATCGAATGGCGGATAAACCCTGCAGAATCGAAATACCAACCACCGCCCCCACCAGTGCCTGAGAGCTTGAAACAGGCACCAAGGGAATTGTTGGTAACCCCATATTGAACAGCCAAGCTTCTAGGCCGCGTGATGCAAATATAAACAGTACAACCGAATGCGAAATCACCGCGATCAGCGCGGCTGTCGCAGACAGATTGCCAAGCTGGTCTCCAACCGTCATCATAACTTTTTTAGAATAGGTAAACACGCCAAGCGCGATCGCCAATCCCCCTAAAAGCAAAAGCTGCTGCCCCGAGCTGAACACAAATGTACCAATCGTCAAAGGGGGTATCGGTTGTACGGGTATGAACACTCCAACCACATTTGCGATATTATTCGCACCCAAAGAATAGGCACCCAATGCGCCGGCAAGGATCAAAGCAATGCGCTTATACGCATCCGCAAAAACCATATGAACCGACAGGCGTTTTGCGCAGAATTTAAACGCTTTTATGAGAATGATCGCAATTACCCCCGATAAAATCGGGCAAATGATCCAAGTGCTTAGTATTTTTGTTAAAACCACGCTATCGGTGGGATTATTCGAAAAGAAATTCCACCCTATAATAGCGCCCACAATCGCCTGGGATGTGGAAACGGGCAAACCGGCACGGGTCATCGAAAACACCGCAAGTGCCGCTGATAACGCCGTCATGAAGGCGCCGGGCAAAGCAGAAATAGCGCCTAATTTCCCGAGCGTATGGGTTGTGCCCGCCCCGGAAATTACCGCACCAAGGACAACAAATAATGAGCAAATGATCGCCGCAGACCGCCAGCTGAGCATTTTGGTGCCAACCGCTGTGCCAAACACATTTGCTGCATCATTTGCACCAAGCGCCCAGCCTAAAAACAAACCGCTTGATAGAAACAAAAGAACAAGAGGGTCAAACAGCATCAGCTTTGTCTTTTAACCGCGTAAATCGTCAACCGGTCTGCCACATCCTCGGCCTGATCCGCGATTGCATCAATGTGATCCACAAATTCTCTTAAGTGTATTTTCTCAGCAAGCCCTGACTCTGAAGAAAAAATTTGTTTTTTCAAAGCATAACTAATTTTATCGGCTTCTTTTTCATACAGCGTAACCTTAGCATTATAGCTCGACACCAAATGCGGTGATCGAAAGAATACCCGGCACCCGGCGGCCAATTCATCAACCGATTTCACAACCATATTCGTTAACCGTCTATACCCGGCATTTAAATCTTTATGAATCTCCGGAGTTTCCACTTCAAAAGCCCAAAGAGAACTTTTGAACAGCGAAAGGATTTCATCGGCGGTTTCGATCAACCCCAAAACGTCACCGCGCGAATCTGGTATCAGCAAGTTCGTATAGAGCGCATGTTCGATCTGCCGCCTTAAACTATCTGCCTCTGTTTCTTTCGCGCAAACATGCTCTAGACGCGCGGTAAATTCTTCTGAAACACCAGCGCGTAAATACCCGCGGACGGCCAGCCGATAGATGACAGCAGCTTCCGACAATTGATCAAAAAACTTATCTACCTGCGACTCAAGTTCTTTTGTTCGCCGAAAAAGCCTAGCACTTATCATCAGGTTAAACCTGCCTTTCTGGGGTTAACATTAATCCGCCTGCTTTGCGTGCTGGGCTTAAAACGCGCCGGCACTTTATTTTTTCCGCCATTTATGCAGAAATTGGGACTTGCGAACAGACCCAATTTAGAGGAATTTATATACCCAATAGGAAAGAAATATGGTAAAATCAGCAAAAGGGGCGTTATTGGCAACGCTGCAAATCGACAAAGGGTCGACAACGCCGATCTATCGACAGCTCGAAAACTTTCTCAGGCGTCTGATCTTAGAGGGCAGCTTGCCCTCCAAACAAAAACTTCCATCCACCCGCGAATTGGCCGAAGAACTGGGCGTTTCGCGCATCACCGTAAAAACCGTTTACGAACAATTGATTTCGGAAGGCTATGCAGAAGCTAAAACGGGTGCCGGCACGTTTGTTTCCGAAGGCTTGATCCCTGAAAAGCCACTGTCGCAACAGTATGAGAAAACCGGCCCAGCGCTACAAGCGCAACAGTTTTCTGAAATTGCCGAAAAGATAAATGAATCCAAAGCCAGTGCCCGGTTTGGCTCAACCCTAGCGTTTCGGCCCGGCGTGCCCGCCTTGGATAAATTTCCGATAAAGCGCTGGAACAAATATATAGCTGCGGCGCTGAGCCAAGAGGATCGGCGCAATTTAAGCTATGGCGAATTTTATGGATCTGAAAATCTTAGGAAATCTATCGCCTCGCATCTTGCAGATTCGCGCGGCATGCAAGTGGATCATGAACAGATCATCATCACATCTGGCGCCCAACAGGCCTTTGTGTTGATTTCACTTATCCTATTAAAGGGAAGTGACACAGTTTGGTATGAAAACCCCGGTCATATAGCGGGACGCGATATCATGTCTTTGGTCGGGGCGACTATTGCACCCATTCCAATCGATAAAGAGGGGTTGGATTTAAGCTATGCCATTGCCCGCTATGCAAAACCTGCGCTTATTTTCACCACGCCCTCACATCAGCAACCTTTGGGTATTACGATGTCATTGCGGCGGCGTTTAGCGCTGCTGAAATACGCCGTCGACAATAATGCTTGGATCATTGAAGATGATTATGACAGCGAATTTCGCTATCGGGGCCGCCCGCTACCAGCGCTGAGCGCTTTGGATAAAAATGGCCGGGTTTTATATGTCGGCACATTTTCAAAATCACTCTGTTCAGCCGTGCGCCTGGGCTATGTGGTGATCCCCCATTGGTTGCGAGAAACCTTCGCGCACACACGAAACATTTTGGGCCAAAGTTCTTCGCCATTAACCGAACAGGCACTTTCACAATTTATAAATGAAGGCCGGTTTGCCGAACATATTCGCAAGATGCGCCGGCTCTATCGCGACCGTCGAGACATGTTACTAAATTGCCTTCTTGAAAACTGCTCGGACAGCCTGATCCCACAGCAAAGCGATGCAGGAATGCATATTTTAGCAGATTTAAAACATGGGATCGAAGATCAAACAGCCCATAAAGCCCTGCTTGCGCATGGTATAGATTCGCTTCCATTATCGGTTTATTGCAGCGAGCCAATCCAAAGATCGGCGCTGGTGTTAGGCTTTTCAGGCGTGCCGAGAAAAGCGATGCCACGATTGACAAAGAAATTGGGGGAAAAATTACGAAGCTTGCATTAAGGCGCCCTGCTTGGCGGTGTTCGACCACGCTCATAGGGCGCTTTTCAGCCCAAGTAAGTTGTAGAAATGTCCGCTGGGTTTTTACGCAGCGCGGGCAGAGGCTTTATAAGCCGCGCAGGGGGCTGGCTTGGGCATTCGCAGATAAACCGCCCCCGGCGTATTTGGCCAATCCGGTTCCTTGTTCAAGCCCTCAAGCGCTTTAAGCAAAGCAAGGCTTAGCCCAGCTGGCATTACACGGTGACATTTGCCAACACATCCTTGCGCGTGACCTCAGATTTTTTAGCCGCCATGGTCACCCGGCCGCGTTTTAACGTATAAAATCGGTCTGCAAGACTGAAGGCAAAATCAAAATATTGCTCCACCAAAATAATCGCCATATCTCCCTGCTGTTTAAGCAGTTCAATCACCTCACCGATTTGGCTGATAATATTGGGCTGTATGCCTTCGGTCGGTTCATCTAAAATCAGCAATTTGGGACGGGTAATCAACGCGCGGGCAATCGCCAATTGCTGTTGCTGGCCGCCCGATAGATCGCCCCCCTTGCGCGCTTTCATTTTCTTTAAAACTGGAAACATTTCGTAAATATGATCGGGGATTTGTTGATCTTTGGGCGGCAAACAAGAATAACCGGTCTGTAGGTTTTCCTCGACGCTCAGCAATGGAAAAATATCGCGGCCCTGTGGCACATAGGCCACCCCAGATTGGGCGCGTTTAAAGGGGGTCAAACGGGTTAAATCCTGCCCATCCAATTGAATATGGCCAGCCGCCACCGCATGCGCGCCCGATATGGCCCGCATCAAACTGGTTTTGCCCACACCATTTGTACCCAAAACGCAGGTTACCTGGCCTTTTTGAGCCTCCAAATCGATATCATAAAGGATTTGCGACTTCCCATAAAACAGATTGATTTTTGAGGTCTCAAGCATCGCTTACCTTCCTAAATATACATCCAGCACGTCTTGATTGGCGGTCACGTGATCCAACCGCCCCTCCGCCAGCACCGCGCCTTCATGTAAAACCGTCACTTTGCATTCAAGCCGCCTGACAAATTCCATATCATGCTCCACAACCACCACAGCGCGGGTTTTTGCGGCATTGACCAGCATCGCCGTTGTCTTTTCGCGCTCGGTTGCAGTCATACCGGCCGCCGGTTCATCCACCAGCAACAGTTTTGGATCCTGCGCCAGTAACATGCCAATCTCGAGCCATTGTTTCTGGCCATGGCTCAGCTCGCCTGCCAAACGGTGCAATGCGTTATCAAGCGAGATATCACGCGCCAAATCCTCCACTTTTTGGTGATCAGACTTACGGCGCTTATAGAACAACACGCGGAACACATTGCGGTGGTTTTTCAACGCCAATAATAGGTTTTCAAAGACTGTTTGATCTTCAAACACGGTAGGTTTCTGAAATTTACGCCCCACCCCTGCTTGCGCAATCTGTGCTTCATCCAAAGACAATAAATCAATGCTTTTATCGCCCCATTTCACAACCCCCGTATCGGGGCGCGTCTTGCCCGTGACAATATCCATAAAGGTGGTTTTGCCAGCTCCATTGGGGCCAATAATTGCCCGCAACTCTGCCGCTCCGATCTGAAAAGACAGGTTGTTAATGGCTTTGAAACCATCAAAGCTGACCGAAACGCCAGACACTTCTAAAAGCGAGCTCATCCTCAGCGCCTTTTCATAAAGTTTAAATCGAACAGGCCACCGATCCCCTTTGGCGCGAATAGCGTTACCAGCACAAAAGACACACCCAGCAAAACTTGCCACCAATCCACCCATTTGATCACACCAAACCCAAGCGATAGATCCGGGGCCTGCCCACCGGTAAACCATGTGGATAACAGGCTGACAAACGCCGCCCCGATTACCGCACCATAAATGCGCCCGCGTCCGCCAATCGCCACCCAAACGGCCAGATAAATTGAGGCAATCGGGGCCATTTCTGCCGGGTTTACGATACCGGCTTGCGGATAATACAGCGCCCCAGCAATGCCCGCGATGCAGGCCGTTACGGTGAAAATAGCAAGTTTATAATGTTCAACTTGATAACCGAGAAACCGCACGCGCGCCTCATTATCGCGAATGGCCCGAATAACCGATCCAAATTTTCCACCCACAATGAAGCTGATAAGAAGATAGCCCCCCCCAAGCGCTGCCGCCGAGCCCCAGAGAAACCACAAGGCCACCTGATCTTGGCCTGCGCTCACATAAGGCAGGTTTTGCAAACCCGATAAGCCGTTATTGCCGCGCAAGCCGCTTTCATTTTGAAACAGGTATAATGACAGCGCCAAAGTGAAAGCTTGAGTCAAAATTGACAGATAAACGCCCGTTACCCGCGACCGGAACGCCAACCATCCAAACAAAAAGGCCAAAGCGCCAGGCAGGGCCACCACCAAGATGAGCTGCAAAAAAAGGCTATCCGCAACGGCCCAAATCATCGGAAATTCGCTGCTGCCCACCACCCCAAAAATTTGCGTGCCGACCCCCTCAATCACCTCTTGCGGGGTGGGCGGAATTTCCGCTTGCGCCATCGATGTGGCCACAATGGTTTCGGTGCGCGCATACATCAGCCACATGCCAATCATATAGCCACCCAACCCAAAAAAGGCGAAATGCCCTAAGGATAATATGCCACAATACCCCCAAACCAAATCCATCGCGATAGCCGCAAGGCACAAACACAATGTTTTGCCGATGGTTTTGATGAAGGATGTCGAAATTACGCCACCCCCCATTCCCTCAGATAAAACGGAAACGATAATCGTAAAAATGGCCAAGCCTGATAGGAAGATCAACGCCGAAGGCGGGATTTTAAAACTGGTCATATACCTACCTCAATCTCCTGCTGCGCGCCCTTTAAGCGCGATGATACCCCGCGGACGGAACTGGATAAAAATGATAATAAATAGGATCATGTAGGTCTGCGCCGCCAATGTATTGGACGGGTTGAACCATTCAATGCCCTTTTGCAAAAAGCCCACCATCGCCGCGCCTGCAAGGCTGCCCCAAATATTCCCAACGCCGCCTACAACCACGGTCATAAAGCTTTGCACGATGTAATCATTGCCCATCTCAGAGGTGACTTTGGCGTAAAGGCCGATCGCCACACCGGCAATGCCTGCAATCCCAGAGCCTAACCCGAAGGTTAACATATTCACCCGATCTGGATTAATCCCCATCAAAGCGGCCATTTGCGAATTCTGCGTCACCGCGCGGGTTTCCAACCCTAGGCGGGTGCGTTTCATAATAAACAGGAACAACGCCAGAAAAATCAGTGCCAGAAAGAAAATGGCAATGCGAATAAAGCTGATGGACACCACATCATTGATCATCCAGGCCCCCCCCAGCCAATCGGGTGAGGTCAGCGGGCGTGCTTGCGTCCCAAATATATTTTTGGCCATTTGTTGGAGGGCAATCGAAATTCCAAAGGTCGCCAAAAGCGTTTCAAGGGGGCGGTTATACAACCACCGGATAACCAAGCGCTCCATGACAACACCGGCACAAAAAGTCACGGCAAAAGCGGTTGGAACCGCCAGTAAAATTGACAAAGTTTCATCTGGCACGATTTGTTGCAATACATAGCCCGTATAAGCGCCCATCATGATAAATTCGCCATGCGCCATATTGATAACGCCCATCACACCAAAGGTGATCGCCAATCCTATCGCTGCCAAAAAATAAATCGAAGCCAGCGAGATCGCGTCTAGAAGGATATCAATCATGTTCGACAAACTCACCCGATATGAAATGGCTTTCAGCGCCGCTTGCGCCGCTGCAGTGATTTGCGGATCAGGCTCAAGATATTGATCAAAGAAGCTAAAATTTGACACGGTCGCGTCAATCGCGCTTTGACTGATTTGCGCCGGCACCAAGCCAGCTTGCGCCAAAGCCCCATAGGCCTTCATGCGGGCGGCTGGATCGTCTAATTGAGCGATTGGAACGCCGCCAATACGACCCCCGTCAATATTGTCAATCAACGCTTGCTTGATTTGCTCTAGAGAAGGCTGCGCGGCGGCCTCACCGCCCGCCACCAGCAATTGATAGGCCTTTTGGGTTGAGAAACCATTCTGACCCGGCACCAAAACTTTTGCGATATTAGCGTCATCCGGCAGCGCAGTTGCATAGGTACGCCGGGTCGCTAATAGAGGGTTAAGCGCACCGCGTACCTCAACATCCAACGAGCCGCCAATTGCCGCAATTGCCGTAAGCCGCACCTCAACAGATTGGCCGTATTTCAGCGTTAACAAATGCACCAACTGCTGCTTTTCTGCCACTAGGGCGGGATCTGTTTCTAGCTCCAGCGATTGTTCGAGCAAGGGTAAATAGGCCGGATCTTCATTTCTGCGTATAGACGCTAAGGCGGCTTTGCGCATAGCAATATCCGGCGCATTCAATTGAAACGCCACCAAAGCCCCGGAGATTAAATTGCGCACGCCGCTATTGGGTTTGATCTGCTTAAACCCGGCCTTTTCAAACGGCCCAAGATCGGATTGCGTATCAAGATCAATCATCCGTTTATCTTGAACGGCGATGATCGCATTGGTGCTTTTATTCAGCCATAAGGCTTTGGCGCGCCATTGCACCAGCATAAATTCTACATTTGGTAATTTGCTTGCGACAAGCGCATCGATCGCTGGCTGGATCGTTTTACGCGAGCTTTTTGCTATCGCTTGGCTATGGGTGCTGACAATCTCTGACAAGCTTTGGGCGCTCAACGTGGCCTCGGAGCAGATCACCCAACACGCAAAAAGCGCAGCCGCTAAAACTCTCATACTTTTCACGCCTTGTACGGGTTGAAGGGCAAGACTGCCCTCCAACAATTTCCATCAAACGGATTAATAATTTGAACCGATTTGAACGCAGGATTTGGTTTGCGTGTTGTACATTCCGCATTCTAGGCCTGGCCAGTCAGACACCAAAACAGCGGATTCAGGCAGAAAATCTGTCCAAGCATCGCCGGGAACTTCGCTGGTTTGGCTGATGATATCAAACTGACCATCCGCTTGGATTTCACCGATCAATACCGGCTTTGACAAATGATGGTTGGGCAGCATTTCAGCCATTCCGCCGGTCAAGTTGGGAAATGTTTGGCCGTACATTTTGGCGCGCACCGCATCAACCTCTGAACTGCCCGCAGCTTCAACCGCGTTCACCCACATATTAAACCCGATATAATGCGCTTCCATGGGGTCATTCGTTACCCGCTCATCGCCCATACGTGCTTTCCAAGCGGCAACCCACTCGGTATTAGCCCCTACATCCGCTGACTGGAAATAATTCCACGCAGCCAGATGACCCACAAGATTGCTTGTGTCTAATCCAGAAAGTTCTTCTTCCCCCACCGAAAACGCAACCACCGGAATGTCATCTGCCGAAATACCTGCGGCTGCTAATTCCTTGTAAAAGCCAATATTTGCATCGCCATTAATCGTGGAAATCACCCCAACTTTTTTGCCATCGGCGCCTAAAGCCACTACGTCAGCCACGATTTTGGACCAATCAGAATGGCCAAAGGGCGTATAATTTACAAAGATATCCTCTGCCGCGATATCTTTTGAGATCAGATAACTTTCCAAAATATTATTGGTTGTGCGCGGATATACATAATCAGTGCCCAACAAGGCGAATTTTTCAACGCCCAGCTCTTCGAGGAAGTAATCCGTTGCTGGTATGGCTTGTTGGTTGGGCGCCGCGCCAGTGTAAAAGACGTTTTTCGAGCTTTCTTCGCCCTCATATTGAACCGGATAGAACAGCAAGCCGTTCAACTCTTCAATCACCGGCAAAACGGATTTGCGCGACACGCTTGTCCAATTGCCAAACATCACATCTACCTCATGCACAGTCAGCAATTCCCGCGCTTTTTCAGCGAATAAGGGCCAATCTGAGGCAGGATCAACCACAACTGCCTCCAATTGCTTGCCCAGTACACCACCCTTGGCATTTTGCTCCTCGATCAGCATCAACATCGTGTCTTTCAACGTTGTTTCTGAAATTGCCATCGTGCCCGATAAGGAATGTAGAACACCCACTTTAATCGTATCAGCGACCACAGCAGAGCTAAGCAGCGCGCTAAAAAGAACGCCGCCAGCCAAAGAATTTTTTAAATTTTTCATTTAAGTCTCCTCGCAGACAAAACCGCAGAGTGGCTTGTATTGTGGGAGGCCACCACCTAGAGTTTCGCCTGCAACTAATGTTGCAATTTGTGTGGCGATCGTTCCGAGCTGCAATTCGATCGGTCGTCACACGCCGTTACCGTCACATGGCCGCTCTGTGCCAAGCCGGTGATAAAGTCGTGCCGAGCGCAGGTGGAAAGCTCAAGGCACGCGGGCAAAAAAAACAAAAAACAAAAGTTTTCGACTATAAATTAATCATCGCCCTCTTAAATGATTAATAAATAATCGAAAACTAACCGAATTCCTTGAAACCTTCTGCATATGTTTGGATTTTCTGCGTCAAACCCGCAAGAAAGCGCAGGTGCAAAGACATGGCGCCTGCGCAATTGAGGATCGCGATGAAAGACCTATTGGACAACTCTGTTATCAATACCCCGCGCGCAATCGGCAGCCTCGCTGTCACGGCGCAAGCGGTGGATGGGTCAAGCCGTTTGAAAGATCTGTATCAAAACGGCTGCCTGAAAGCTTTGTTTCCCAACCAACCGGAACATCTGGAAGCGGTTTTGATCAATACATCGGGCGGCATAACGGGCGGCGATCATTTATCCTTTAACGCAAAAGCCGAACCACAGGCGCATCTCACGCTGACAACCCAAGCCTGCGAGCGGATTTATAAAGCTCAACCCGATAGCATAGGGCGCGTTGAAACCACGCTTAGCATTGCCCCAGAAGCCTCATTAAACTGGGTGCCTCAAGAAACTCTTTTTTATGATAAGGGGGGGTTGAGCCGCCGCTTAACCATCCGCATGCATCACAGCGCGAAGCTGTTGATGGTTGAGCCGGTTATCTTCGGCCGTCATGCGATGGGCGAAACGCAGATTTCTGGGTTTTTGCGCGATCAGGTCGAGCTTTGGGTTGATGAAGCCTTGGTTTATCGCGATGTGGCGCTGCTATCTGGTGATATTACAGCGACACTTGCCCGCCCCGCGGTTGCCGCCGGTCTCGGTGCCATGGCCAACATACTCTACCGTGCGCCCAATGCAGCGCGCC
>ERZ767310.1852-NODE-1852-length-11493-cov-18.685784_pt1 | contig 11493 bp, 16 predicted proteins | sample MGYA00374954_ERZ767310 | MGnify/ENA primary metagenome ERZ767310 (study PRJEB28948, sample SAMN06267188) | marine metagenome | isolation source: Columbia River Estuary | place: USA:Columbia River Estuary, USA | collected 2013-07-23 ...
GGACGGCTCCATCTCATGAAGGCAATCATGGTATCCTACCAAAACTTAAAGGAGAATAGTAAAATGGATTTTGAAAAGTTAATGGAAGACAAGCCTTTGCTTGTACACGCCATTGCACCAGCAGTAGCGGTATTCGTAATGATTGCTATTCTATTAGGTAGCATGGCTATCATCAATGCAGTCGTTTAAAGGAGAAAAAGAAAAATGGCAGATTTAAGAGATAATTTGGTATCAGCTTTAAAAGCAAAGTATCAAGCACAAATATTGGAATCAATGGTTAACATTCAAGTATTGTTAGAGACAAGAGTAGGAGTTGCAGAACATCCTGGTCTAATCGAAACATTGGATACTGAAATTAGTAAACTTGCAGAAGCAGAAGACAAGCTTGGAACTGTAAATGCTAACTTAGTTGTACCTATTCCACCAAAGGTTGTATAAATTATTGATTTTGTTGGTAGTTCTTGTATATATAAATTTATATGTTACATTACTGTAACAAATAAGCAACAAGAAGGAAACATGAAATACATAGCAAAACAATACAAAAAGTTCCATCATATGATGAAAAGGAACAGAATTCAGAACGTTTGGAGAAAAGTTCTCTAAATATCTGAAATAAACCATTGACATTCTTTATGATATAGATTATAATTGTTCTATAAATTAAATAAAGGTTTACATTATGGATAAGTTGACAGAATTACTTGAACGTGCTTTATATAAACATAAACAAGGTAAGTTGTGTGGTACAGGAGATCTGTACCGATCGCTTATAGGTTCATTAGGTGAATCAAAGGTTGTCGAGTTAACAGAAGGTGAATCAGTCAATGGTAAATTCGACGTCTTGGGTAGCATTCGTTATCCAGGTCGAATCGAAGTCAAAACAGCAAACAAATCTACAGACGGTAAATTAGGAGCTTGGAGTTTAAAGTGTAAACACAATGCTTGTGATTGGATCGCCTTAGTTGATGCTTCCTCTATTGAAGATTCTGATTACAGAATATCTATGATCCCCCACGATGCTTTCTTCGAGCATTTTCTTACTCCAAATTCTAAAGGTAATATTCCAGATTTTATTCGTTGGTCTGAAACCTATAACGAATCCGATAACAAATCACCAGAAGCCACAAATCTTTTCTTAAAATACGAAGTTTCCATTGACATTATCAAGAATCTTTGATATAATATATTTTTTATTATGGAGTCTATATGACAAAACCAACCAACCCAGTTTCGGTCGATGTACTACAAGAGTGTGTTGACCTTCAATTGAAAAAGTCGAGAGATTATCAAAATCCAAACTCGACTGTTCAACAAGCTGACTACTATCCTAACGGAATTACAACCATTCATGATATTATGCATGCAAAAATGCTACGTATGAAATCAGTAATGGAAGCAATGCAGTCAGATGATTACGATCCTAACTTTGAGTCCCTTGAAGATTCAGCAAAAGACTTAATTAACTATTCAAGTTTCTTTGTCTCTTATTGTCGTCAAGGTATTACAGGTCAGGATTCAACTAAAGATGTATTTAACAGGAGTACTAAATAATGAGCAATGTGATATTACCGTCAAGTGACGCAGACAAAAAACGAATCCGTGGTTGCATGGAAGAAATGAGTAATTCGTTTACTCGAATGGAATCAGAACGTGATTTTCAGAAAGAAGCAATCAATGCTTTGGCTGATGAAGTTCAGATCCCAAAATCAATCCTAAGGAAAACCGCAAGAGCTTTTCATAATCAAAATGTTTCTGATCTAATTGCAGAAGTATCTGATATTGAAGCGTTAATGGAATCCATCTAATGAAAACAGCAAATGATATCCGAGCAGACCTAATTGACAAGTATCTTGCAGAAGATTATGTCGTTGACAAGTCAGGCGCTAAGACTATTGAAGTTCTTGGTGAATCATTTGTTGCTGATGAAAATTGGTTGATTAGAACACCAGCTTATAAGTACATTGAACGTGAATTAGACTGGTATATGTCTGAGTCATTATATGTTGATGATATTCCTGGTACTACACCACAGATTTGGAAAGATATATCTTCTGACGAAGGTAAGATCAATTCTAATTATGGTTGGTGTATTTACTCTGAAGAGAATGGTAATCAATATAAACATGTACTTCGAGAGTTGAAAGCTAACCCAAACAGCCGTAGAGCTGCAATGATCTATAATCGCCCAAGTATGCATCTTGATTTCAACCGTGATGGTATGTCTGACTTTATGTGTACATTTGCGAATACGTTTATGATTCGAGATGGTAAACTTATATCCCATTATGCAATGAGATCTAACGATGCTGTCTTTGGTTATAACAATGATGTTGCTTGGGCAAAGTTTGTTCAAGGTCAACTTGCCTATGATCTCGAAGTTGAGGTCGGTGAATTGATTTGGACTGCTACTAATCTTCATGTATATGAAAGACATTTTGAGTTTATTGAGGCGTTAATTAATGCAGGAAAATAAATGGGATCAAAGATTTATACGAGTTGCCCGAGAAGTTTCAAGTTGGTCAAAAGATCCAAGTAAACAAATAGGAGCGGTGATTGTAAAAGATAAACGTATCCTAGCAACTGGTTATAATGGCTTTCCTAAAGGTATTGATGATTCAGCAGATAAGTATAACAATAGAGAACTGAAATACGAACTCGTTGTGCATGCTGAAATGAATGCAATCTTCAATGCCTCCTTTCATGGAGTATCGTTAAAAGATACAACAATGTACGTGTGGGGTTTACCTGTCTGTAATGAATGTGCAAAAGGAATTATCCAAGTTGGCATAAATAGAATTGTAATGGCTGCAGAAGATGTCCCTCAAAGATGGATAGAATCGTATGATAAGTCAAAACAACTCTTTATTGAGTCAGGATGTAAATTTGAAACAGATTTCAGATTGGCTAAATAAACTATTGACAACTGCACAAAAATTTGTTATAATAGTAAATATTAACAAGGAAACTATATTATGAAAGAAAAATTGAAAGACTTTGGATTTGGCGTAGCAACCGTCGTGTTAATTATTGGATTGGTATCAGCTCTCATCGGTCTCGGTGAATTGGTTGGTGCAACTTCTGATACAATACGAATCGCGCTTGCGACTCCATTCTTCATTTACTTCTGCTACATCTTTGGTGGATTAACTCGAACCATTTATTTTAGTAAGGACTAATTATGTCACCGCATAAAAGAATAGTCCTTGACTTTGACGACACTCTAGCATTTACATCAAACAGAGATTGGGATAACGCAAAACCCAATGTTGCTCTGATTGAAAAGTGTAATGAACTATATAATCAAGGTTGGACTATTGACATATATACAGCTCGTGGATCTATTTCTTGTAGGAGTAGAGAAGAAGCTGCAGATAAGTATGGACCTCAAATTGAATCGTGGTTACAAAAGAATAACGTAAAGTACCATGCACTCAGTTTTAATAAACCACTCGCAGCATATTACATTGACGACAAAGGTATTACACCTGAAGATTTTGTAGATGCTGATATTCGTGAATTGGAAGGCGGCCTATCAGGCTCTGACATTTACACCGACGGTAAGTTTGTTCACAAGACAGCTAAGAATGCTCATGAAGCCGCACTGTGGTATGAGAAAACCGGTTGGGCAGTATGTACACCTGAGATTCATCGAGTGGTTGGTGATACGATTACAATGGATTATATTGAAAACGATCCTAATTTCTTCGAAGACAGTCCTTATAAAGCAATGGCGTTAATTCAAGAAGCTCTTGATGCTTTTGGTGATATGCCAACTGAAACAAAGTTTCTAACCTTTGATGATTATATAGCAAGAATCGTAGGTCACTGTACTAATGCTAACCTTGAACCTTTTAATGATATTGTTGAAAAACTATCTTCTATTGATTTAGAGTATGGTTATTGTCATGGAGATTTTGGTATTAAGAACATGCTGTTTAATGACAGTGACACAATGTACTTAATTGATCCTATTCCTAATGTATTTGGTTGTCGTGAACTTGACATAGCAAAGTTTATCGCAAGTTTAATAATCAATCGTTATGATAGTCATACTCAAGATCTTGTGATTAATACAATGTTGGCATATAATCATTGGATAGATAGGTATGAGTTGTTAACGCTAACAGCAGCTGAAGTGATTCGAGTATACAAGTACCACCCAGATAAAGACTTTATCATTCAATGTGTTAACGATCTGTTGGATATTATTGACTATGCAGAATGATATATTCATAGTAAGCAATAAAATCTCGAGGATTGAAAACCTTCTTGAGATGTATAATGTATACGACGAAGATACATATATGAATTTGCATGTTATCTTAGATGATCGGCATACTACCTATAACGTAGAAAGTATATCAGATAAGATAACAATTCACTATGCAACTGATGTGATTGCTAAAGTAAAACATTTCTTTGATGAAGAGTGGTTGTTACGAATACTTGATGTATATGGAGTGGCAATCAAATGGTTGGTCTTTCCTTATGTACATGAAATATTAAACATCAACAGAGCAATGATGATTGATGACGATACGTTATTACTCAAGCCTGTTGACCACTATTTCTTTGAACCTTATGTATTCTATAACGAATCTGCATTAGGTGTTATGGGTAAGTTTGTAGAAGCAGTACTTGATCCAATTTATAAAGATAAGGTTGATATTACTACAATGAGAACCAAACCTTATTTTAGTATGAATTCTGGTCAAGTTGTACATACAAGAAACGATCATTATCTTGAGTTCTTTAAAAGAGCAGCTTGTAAAGATATGTATGTTCTTATTATGGAAGGTGTACACAAGTATAAAAACAAAAAAGGTTATGGTGGTTCTGTTATACCAAAGTATGGAACTCCAGGTAATAACCGATCTATGGGTGGAAAGTTTTGGTGTATAGAACAAAACATATATGCAATTTATTATAAATGGTTATCAGAGAATGGATTTGAGGTAAGTAGGTTTGGTAGTGACGTACGTATTTGGACTACGGTTCTAAAACTCGACGCAGTGTTAAATTTTAAAACCTTTCCTGCATATATACATTATCTACCAACTGATAAAACACCACTCTATACGGTGTATGCTAAACGAGTTAAAGAAATTTTGAGGGAAGAAAATGTTTCTAGATAGGAAAAAATTACCGGCAGATTGTAAGGTCGGATTTACATGTTCAACGTTTGATCTGTTTCATGCAGGTCATATTGTAATGCTACAAGAAGCAAAGACGTTGTGTGATTATTTAATTGTTGGATTATTGATTGACCCAACCGTGGATCGTCCTGATGCAAAGAACGCACCAGTTCAGACTCCATTTGAAAGATACATACAGTTATCTTCTTGTAAATATGTAGACGAGGTAATACCTTTCTCAACTGAACAAGAATTGGTTGATATGATTTTAACTATCAATCCTGATATTAGAATTGTTGGTGAAGAATACAAAGATGTTGAGCATACTGGAAAAGGTTTATGTCCTGTTCATTATAATCGCAGAAGGCATTCTTTCAGTTCGTCAGAGCTCAGACAACGTGTGGTCAATTCGGATAAATAAATTTAACAGAACGGCAAACTTTATATTATGAAAAACATTGGATTTGGAAAGATCGGTAAATCGGTCAAGTTTAAGCGGAATCGCTTCTCTCCTATTGGTGGAGACAACGAGCCGTCTACAGTACTTATTGCACTCGCAAATAATAACCCAGACAAAACATTTTACATTATCGGACGATCTGATTTCAGTACTCTAAATGAGTCTGAATCATTGGAGTTGTTTCCCTTTGATAATGTAATTGATATTTGGAAAGGTATTAAAAACAAAGACGAAGATAGATTCTTTAATCACGTGATTGATTACTTTAAGAGTAGGTCAATGAAATTAGACTATACTGTTTTAATGGTTGGTCAAGTTGGTACTGTTACCATCCCAGGTAAAATTGAACAAGTTAAAGATCGTACGCTTAAAGCTTCTGTGATTGATATGACAAAGAATTATACATCACCAATTGCGATTTGGATTAACGAAGAGAATCCTGATTATGTTGAGATTGTAAACGATCCTCGGTATGTCATGAATCAATCAAGAGACATATTCAATCTACCAAATATATCTTTAGGTCAATACGATTACGAATATAAAGTAAGTAGTATTAAATCTTACGAAGAACAAGATCGTTACGACAGATCAATGCCTTCAACATATGCAGGAATGGAAACTTGTTTCTGTATTAACTATCAACACACTGAACAGTTCAATTTAAATCGTAATGTTCCTTTTATGGTTATTCTCAATGAAGCAAAGCCTTCAAGATATAATTTATTAAAGGACTGGGTATTAGATGAACATGACGATGTTGAGATCTACGGTAAATGGGAACATCCTAATACCGAAACAGACGCAAGGTTCAAAGGATCTATTCATCTTGACGATGTAATGGCTAAAATGAACAATGTTAAATTTACTTTTATTATTCCAATCGCAAAAGGTTGGGTAACTTCAAAGTATATTGAAATGGTACATGCTGGTGTGATACCGTTCTTGCATCCATCTTATGATGAACAAGGGCATTTGCCAATACCAGAATTTTTAAGACCAAAGACTCCTGCTGAATTTAAAGAAAGGATGGATAGGTTATTAAATAACGAACAGGAATATGAATCAGTAATTACAGGACTGCGTAAACTATTATGCAAACCTGAATATTACGATGGAACATTCTTAAACAATAAAATTATGACAGCGATTGATAATGATTATGTTGCCCCCAATGTAATGGAATTTGATAAGAAAGTAGCTGCAACACTTGAGGACTTTTTCGGATGAACAAGAAAGAAATAACATGGGCACCACTTATTCCACTTATTGGTGGACAAATGCTAGGCGCAGAAAGAGCGTTTGGTAAACCACCTGAGGCAATCTATTCTTATGGTGGGTTTGAGGATAACGATAGCCATTACGTGAACTATCAACAAAACACAATGGGACGTGATATTCCTTATGTTAAACTTGATGAAGCAGAACCTGGTCAAATTAAACAAGTTGATGTGGTTTCTGGTACTCCACCTTGTGCTGCTCTATCTCAATTAAATACAGGAACAACCACAGAGAGTAAAGGTGCAGGTTGTGCTAAGAACGAATTTATGTATATGGTCTTTCAAGATGGTATTGATAAACTTGGTGCAAAGGTAGTCATCGTTGAGAATGCTCCTGCATTGTTTACAAATAAAGGACGTCCTGTAGCGAATCGACTGTACGAAATTTGCGCTGAGAGGGGTTATTCTTTGTCCCTATATAAAACATCGACGAGATTCCACGGAGTTCCACAGGGACGCGACAGGACTTTCGCGATTGGTTGGAAGTCAGAGTCCGCTCCTGTAATGAATTGGTATAACAAAGATAGAAAAGATTTCAAAGAATACCTTCAAGAGATTCCTGTTGACGCTTTACATCAAGACTTGATTATTAATAAACATGTACCTAACGAACCATATTACAATTTCATCAAGACAAAAACGAATCGTGAAGTTAGAGAGTTAATGGTTGAAGAGAATGTTAAGACAACTCTGAATTACGTTTGTAAGAAAGGTTGGATGAAAGAAGCTAACGAATGGTTCCATAAGACAGGCAACGAAAAAGGTATTAAATACTCTGATCATGCAATGATGAAGTTTGCTGATAACAAAGGTGTATGGGATGGTTCAGTACATGTCTTTGGTGAATATATGAATGCAGTAATTGGTCGTAACATGGTTGATACAATGCATCCGACTGAAGAACGATCATTGACGATTCGAGAAGCTTTACACATGATGGGCTTTCCTTCTAACTTTGAGTTATTACATGGTTTGAAGAAAATGAATCATATCGCTCAAAACGTACCTGTACCAACATCTGCTGATCTCCATAGTGAAATTGCTAAGTTCCTTACAGGCGAACTCGATATGTCAGAGTCAACCTATCTTCGACAGAATAACCACAAGCAATTAATAGAACATGACAAGAATGGAGTAGATACAACTCCAAACTTAGCTGAATTCTTTGCATAAAACTATTGACAAGACTAGTAAAGTTTGTTATAATAGTATATTAAATTAAAGGTAAACATATGAGAAACGATTTAATTATCGACTTCGAGACAATGGGACAAGACGTTCATAACTGTGCAGTCATTGATGTATCTGTAATGGTATTTCAGTGGGACAAGTTTACATCAGATGATCCTTACAATCTGAGTGATGTATTCAAGGCAAAGAAATTTAAATTGGATGTGGCAGAACAAGTAAAGAACTATGGTTGGGTAGTCGATAAAGGCACTCTCGACTTTTGGTCAAAACAGGATTCAGAAGTAAGAAAGAATATTGCTCCTAAAAGTTCAGACCTATCGGTTGAAGACTTTGTGAAACAGTTTACCGACTTTTTGATTGATTCTCCAAAGATTAACTATTGGTGGTCAAGATCTAATTCCTTTGATCCTGTTATTCTTGAAAGACTCTTTAAGTCTCAAGGTAAAGTAGGTCATCTACAATCACACCTTAAGCATTGGTCTGTTAGAGATACAAGAACCTTTATTGATGCAAAGTTTGATTTTGGTTTAAAGAAGAACGGATTCCCTCCTTGTGCAAACGAAGATAAGTGGGATTCAGTATTTAAAGCACATGATTCTGCATGGGACATATTGGCTGATGTATTAAGATTACAGTCAATCACCAGAGCAGAAAATGATATGGAGCAAATTACAGTATGAAGCTAGAAGTAAAGACAGAAGAACTACAAAAACAAAGACTCTTTATTGGTACACCTATGTATGGTGGTCAATGTACAGGTATCTATACTAAGTCGACTAACGATTTAAGTATGCTATGTAGTTCTCACAAAATTCCAATGAAGTACTACTTTCTATTCAATGAAAGTCTAATTCAACGAGCAAGGAACTATATCGTAGATGAATTCCTTCGTTCTGATTGTACTCATTTATTGTTTATTGACGCTGACATTGGATTTGATCCACGTGACGCGTTAGCATTACTTGCGTTACAAGTTTCAGATCCAGAAAAATACGATGTTGTATGTGGTCCATATCCTAAGAAGACAATTGCTTGGGAAAAGGTATCTGCAGCTGCTCAACATGGAGTAGGTAAAGAGAATCCATTTGACTTAGAAAAATTTACATCAGATTTTGTTTTTAATCCAGTTGGAGATATAAAACAATTTAAACTCGCAGAACCTGTTGAAGTTGCCGAAGGCGGTACTGGGTTTATGCTAATTACAAGAGAGGCATTAGAAAAATATCGAGATGCTTATCCTGAATTGGCATATAGACCAGATCACGTTAGGACAGAACAATTTGACGGTACTCGCGATATCCACGCTTTCTTTGATTGTGTCATTGACCCAGAATCTAGAAGGTACTTATCCGAAGACTACTTCTTCTGTAGAATGGCTCGTAAAGCTGGTCTATCAGTATGGATGTGTCCTTGGATGAAAATCAACCATGTTGGTTCTTATATCTTTAAGGGTGACATGGGATCTCTTGGTCAATTAGGCGTTACGGCAACTGCAGATGATACATCTAACAGAAAGTCTTATAATCCTATTGACAAATCTAAATAAACCTGTTATAATATACAACAATACAAACTAATGGAGAAACCTATATAATGAAATTTTCTAACGAAACCTTGACGGTCTTAAAAAGCTTTACTGCTATCAACAAGTCAATCTTGTTGTCTGCTGGTAATGTACTAAAGACTATCACTCCAGAGAAAACATTGATCGCAATCGCGAACATAGATCAAGAATTGCCTGCTGATGCATGTATTTACGATTTATCGCGTTTTCTATCAATTTTATCTCTATATAACGATCCCGACGTAGAGTTTAATGATAAATACTTTATTATCTCGGAAGGAAAAAGACGTACCAAGTATGTCTTTGCAGATCTATCAATGATTCACACTCCACCAGAAAAGGAAATTAATATTCCTACGGCTGATGTTGTTGTGGATGTAACGGCAGATACACTATCTTCAGTATTGAAGGCAGCAGGGGTATTACAATTTTCAGAGATCGCGTTTGTAGGCGAAGGCGGCAAATGCTATCTGAAAGCAATCGACAGTGCTAACGACAACGCAGATGACTTTGGCGTTGAAATTGGAGAAACTGCCGATGAGTTCAGGATTATCATTAAAACTGATAACTTGAAACTAATGCCAATAGATTATGAGGTTACGCTTTGTTCAAAAGGTATCTCACAATTTAAAGGCGAAGGCGTCACGTATTACGTGGCAATTGATTCAAAGTCGACTTATAATAAAAGGTAATGAATATGAATGATGCAATGCAACAAGGCCAACAAGGCCAACAGCAAGAGCAAGAAGCTGTAATTACTCTAGGAGATATCTCTACGATTCTACAGATCATTGACGTGGTCAGTACTCGTGGTGGATTCCAAGGGCAAGAACTAGCTGGTATCGGTATGCTAAGAAATAAACTCGAAGCATTCCTAAGACAGAAAGGTCCTAAGCAAGACGAAAGTGTTGGTGAACAGGACGCAGGTGTTGATACCGGTGCTGAAGGCGAATTGGCTGGTAAGCTTGTAGGTTAAACTACAGCTCATTTCTCGAGAAGTGGGGAAACTGTAACAGGGGACCCCGCGTTTTGACTCGAATTTTTTTATATTATGTATATGGTGAATTATGATTGATGCAAAATCAAACGAAGTCTTATGGGTTGAGAAGTACCGTCCACAAATCGTTGATGATACTATTCTACCAAGCAAGACAAAAGAAACATTCCGTAAGTTCGTATCAGACGGCAGTGTTCCAAATCTATTATTAACAGGTGGTCCAGGTGTAGGTAAAACTACAATTGCGAAAGCCATGTTAGAAGAACTAGGTTGCGATTATATCGTAAAGAATGGTTCTCTTAATGTTAATATTGATACCCTCCGATACGACATCTCTACTTTCGCTTCCGCTGTTTCTCTCACAGGAACAGGACGTAAGTATGTTATCTTTGACGAAGCAGATTATTTGAATGCCGCAAACGTTCAGCCTGCTCTTCGTAACTTTATTGAAGAATACAGTTCAAACTGTGGCTTTATCTTTACTTGTAATTTCAAGAATCGTATTATTAGTCCATTACGTTCAAGGTTATCTGAAATAGACTTTTCTATTGATACCGCTGACCGTCCACAAATGGCAATGGAATTTTTTAAACGTGTCAAGGCAATACTTGAACAAGAAGAAGTTCAATACGATACTAAGGTTGTTGCTAAAGTAATTGAGAAACACTTTCCAGATTTCCGTAGAGTATTAACTGAATTACAATCGTATGCAGCTTCTGGTAAAATTGATGAAGGTATCTTTGTTAATCTTGCTCAGGAATCTGTTGATGATCTATTTCGTTTACTCAAAGCAAAACAATTTACCGATATGCGTAAATGGGTTGCCAAGAACTCAGATCAAGATATGAATGAAATGTTTCGTC
>ERZ767310.1873-NODE-1873-length-11428-cov-4.618482_pt1 | contig 11428 bp, 10 predicted proteins | sample MGYA00374954_ERZ767310 | MGnify/ENA primary metagenome ERZ767310 (study PRJEB28948, sample SAMN06267188) | marine metagenome | isolation source: Columbia River Estuary | place: USA:Columbia River Estuary, USA | collected 2013-07-23 ...
TGATGTCATCCAATGGAAAACTACTCACTTCAACTACAATGAAATCTAAATCGCGTTCTGAAATCAGACGCGCAAGACTATAGCCCATATTGCCAGCTTCCTCTACATTTAATTCTGCATTTTTAAGCAGGTGATTTGTTAAGGAAGTGGTCGTGGTTTTTCCATTGCTTCCGGTCACTGCAATTAGGGTTGCGTTTGTAAACCAAGAAGCAAATTCAATTTCAGAAACGATAGGCGTGTTTTGGCTGTTCAGCTCCTTTATAATTAGCACCTTGTCAGGAATACCAGGGCTCTTTACCACTAAATCTGAAGTGAGGATTTTTACAAAGTCATGTCTGCCCTCTTCAAAGCTGATCTTATGGTTTACTAGTTCTTTCTTGTAATTGTCTTTTATCAGATTTAAATCTGAAACAAAAACTTTGTAGCCTAGCTTTTTTGCAAGAATAGCTGCACCTACACCGCTTTCGCCCGCACCCAAAATGGCAATATGTTTAACGTCTGCTATCATCTCATTTTTAAGGTGATGATGGCTAATACGGCTAACATGATTCCGATAATCCAAAAACGCGTTACGATTTTAGATTCGTGGTATCCCTTCTTTTGATAATGGTGGTGCAGCGGTGCCATTAAGAAAACTCTGCGACCTTCACCAAACCTTTTCTTGGTGTATTTAAAATATCCCACTTGAATAACTACAGATAAGTTTTCAGCTAAGAATATCCCACAAAGGATAGGAATGAGAAGCTCTTTGCGCACGGCAATTGAGAATACAGCTATGATTGCTCCAATCGCCAAACTTCCAGTATCTCCCATAAATACTTGAGCAGGGTAGGAGTTGTACCATAAAAAACCGATGCATGCGCCTATGAAGGCGGCAGCAAAAATTACCATCTCTCCCGTAAAGGGGATGTACATTATGTTGAGGTAATCGGCAAAAATGATGGAGCCGGAAAAGTAGGCGAGTATCGCTAAGGCGACCACAACAATGGCTGAGGTTCCCGTTGCGAGACCATCTATTCCATCTGTTAGATTTGCTCCGTTACTGACGGCAGTGATGATGAAAATAACAATCGGAATAAAGATTAACCAGGCGTATTTTTTTAGACTTGGACTTATCCAAGTGATAAGCGCTGCGTAATCGAACTCGTTGTTTTTAAGAAATGGTATTGTTGTTTTCGTAGATTTTTCGGCATCGTTGAAAACAGGAATGGTGTTTTCGGTTTCACCCCACATTTCAGTTTGAGTAGCTCTTGTAGCTTTTTGCTTTATCGTAACGTCCGGGTGGAAATAGAAAATTGAGCCTACAATAACTCCTAAAGAAACCTGACCGATAACTTTAAAAGTCCCTCTAAGACCTTCTTTGTTTTTCTTGAATACTTTAATGTAATCATCAGCAAAACCTATAGCACCCATCCAAACTGTTGTGAGCAGTAATGTGATGATATAGATGTTGTCTAGTTTCGCGAAAAGCAAAACGGGAACGATGATAGAACCCAAGATGATTAAACCGCCCATGGTTGGTGTGCCGGCTTTTTCAGACTGACCTTCTAAGCCTAAGTCGCGAACTGTTTCTCCAATTTGCAGCGTTCTTAGTTTGTTAATCAAATATTTTCCGAAAACCATTGAAATAAGAAGTGAAGTGACAATTGCCAATGCACCTCGAACGGAGATGTATTGCATCACTCCCGTTCCAGGAATGTTGAGTGTTTCGTCTAGATATGAAAAGAGGTAGTATATCATTAAGTGTGACTTTCTTTAAACAGTGATTTTATTTCCTCCATATCGTCAAAGTGGTGCTTTACACCGCCTATATCTTGGTAGGTTTCGTGACCTTTTCCAGCGATGAGAATAATGTCTCCAGGCTGGGCTAATGTGTTTGCAGTTTTTATGGCTATTTGCCGATCTGATATCCGAAGTGACTTGGCCTTGAGGCTAGGGTCTAATCCAGCTTCCATGTCATTCAGAATTTCCTCTGGATCCTCTGTGCGCGGATTGTCAGATGTAATAATAATTTGATTGCTCAGCTCGGCTGCGATGCGTGCCATTTCCGGGCGTTTGGTTTTGTCTCGGTCGCCACCGCAACCTACAATTGTGATGACTTTCTCGTTTCCTGTTCGCAATTTTCCAATGGTGCTCAGTACGTTTTTCAACGCGTCAGGCGTATGGGCGTAGTCAACAATAGCGGTAACCTTTGCTTTGGAAATGACGTATTGAAACCTTCCGGTAACTGGTTTTAGCGTACTGATTGCCGTAAGCAATTGTAAATGCTCTAGACCTAGTAAATCCGCAATAGCGTATACAGCGGTTAGGTTCGAAGCATTAAAATCTCCTGTCAGTTGTGTCCAAACTTCTTGGTTGTTTATGCTTAGCAAGGTTCCGTTTAACTGAGATTCAAGAATTTTTGTTTTGTAATCTGCTCCACTTTTTAAAGCGTAGCTGTAAAGTTTAGCAGACGACTTTTCCATCATTTTATTTGCATTTCTGTCGTCCACATTTATAACTGCAAAAGCTTTTTTCGATAATCCAGTAAAGAGCATCTGCTTCGCATGGATGTATTCGGTAAATGTTTTGTGGTAGTCTAAATGGTCATGCGTGATATTCGTAAACGCAGCGCCATCGAACTCTAAACCTGAAACTCTATTCTGAACTAAGCCGTGCGAACTCACTTCCATGAAGCAGTATTTACAGCCTTCGTCAACCATTTTTCGTAAATAACTGTTTATAGTTATCGGGTCAGGAGTAGTATGTGTTGCCGGATGAACTTCCTTATTTACTAAAATTTGAACCGTAGAAAGAAGGCCCGCTTTTTTATCTAGGAGTAAAAACAATTGATGCAATAGGCTTGCGACAGTGGTCTTGCCATTTGTTCCGGTAATGCCGATGAGTTTTAAATCTGAAGAAGGATTATCGAAAAAGTTAGATGCAACTATGCCAAGTGTTTCGGCACTATTTTTCACTTTGATGTAGGTAACGTCTTCATTTAATTGAGCTGGTAGCTCTTCGCAAACGATAGCGTTTGCGCCTGATTCTATTGCTTTGTCAATGTATTCATGGCCATCAGAAAGGGTTCCCTTTATGGCAATAAAAAGTGTATGCTTTACAATCGCTCTAGAATCGAAAGTGATTTTTTCGATTGCTAAATGCGTGTTTCCAGCCATCTCATCAATGCTGCATTTGTAGAGTATGTCTTTCAGTAATTTCATTTAAGCGCTAGGGTTACCCGATTAATATTGGTTACCGCATCACCTATGTTTGGCGATTGTTGGTATACTCTTCCGTTACCTGAAACATTTACATTGAATCCGTGATTTTCTAGAACCTGAATAGCCTCTGGAGCGGTTAAACCTTTTAGGCTTGGCATATAGTTTTTACCTAAAGCTCTTTCTGCATTTTCAATTTTCTGAGTTGTAGGGATTTGCATTTCGTATGGTTTAATAACATCTTCTTTAGGTGTCATTAAGTAAATTTCTTCAGCTACAGCTTTGAATACTGGACCTGCTACCGTGTTGCCGTAATATCCTTTGTAAATATTTGGTTTACTCACAACGACTATGCAAGAGTATTTTGGATCATCTGCAGGAAAGTATCCTGCAAAAGAGGCTTGGTATTCGCGACCGCCAGAACCGTAATTCAGTTGGCACGTGCCTGTTTTTCCCGCCAATTTGATGTCTTCTAATCTCAAGTTACTGGCTGTCCCTCCTTTTTTAACCACACCTTCCATTAAGGCTTTTAGCTTATCGATAGTTTCTTGAGAACAGATTGAAGAATTTAAAACATAAGGGTCGTTTTGTTTTACAACACGTCCGTGATCCGTTACCTGAGATACAAAAATGGGCTTGACCATTTTGCCATCGTTGGCAACAGCGTTATAGAATGTTAGTGTTTGTAATGGCGTAAGCGAAACGCCATAGCCAAATGCCATCCATGGAAGTGTAATGCCGCTCCAATTTTTGTCTTCTGGAGTTGGAATTATCGGAGAGCCTTCTCCTTGGATTTCTAGCCCTAGTTTTTTGTGCAATCCCATTTTGTAGAGTTGGTCTACAAAATCTTCGGGGTTGTCTTTGTAATGAGGATATACAGCTTTAACAATGCCTGTATTCGATGATTTGCGAAAAGCTTCGGCAATGGAGATTTCCCCATATCCACCTGGTTTACCATATCCAACATTACTGTCTTTTACCTTTTTGCCGTAAATGGTGAAAATCCCATTTTCAGTGTCAACAATATCTGCAGTGTCAACATAGCCGTCTTCCATTGCAACCATTAGAGAAGCGAGCTTAAATGTTGAGCCAGGTTCGGTAGATTCCCAAACTGCGTAGTTTCTAATTTCTTTGTATTCGCCACTTTTAGTTTTACCCAGATTGGCAATTGCTTTGATGTTTCCTGTGGCTACTTCCATTACAATCACGCAACCGTGATTCGCTTCATATTTGTTTAGCGTTTTTAAGAGCGATTCATGCGCTACATCCTGAATGCGTGTGTCGATTGTTGTGGTAATATCGAAACCATTTTTGGGCTCTTTTGTGTAGCCGCTTTCTATGGGTTTCCACTGTCCTTTGGTGATTTTCTGTTTCCATTGCTCACCATTTTCGCCTTCCAGATAACTACTGTAAGCGCCTTCTATTCCTGCTTGGTTTGTTTGGTTATTGTAGCCAATTGTTCTTTGTGCAATTTGATTCAAAGGCATTTTGCGATAATTGCGTCTTTCGTAAATCAATCCGCCTCGATATTTACCGAGATTGATGATGGACAATTCCTTAATGGCTTGCAATTCTAAAAAAGTAACTTTTCGTTGAAGGTTTATGTAGCGGTCGCCTTTTTGGCGATTTTCAGTGATGTAGTTTTTCCACTCTTTTGCAGTTCGTGCTGTTAAATAAACACTCAGGTCAGCGGCCAATTCGTCTATGCCTTCTTTAAATGCTTCGTCACTTGCTGCTGTTGGATCAAAAGCTAAATCGTAAATAGGCATTGATGTTGCCAGTAGTTTTTTGTCAGCGCTGAATATGTTTCCGCGTTCAGCTTCTATGACTACTTTTTTAATAGCGTGTTCATCCGCTTGAGCACGTAAATCACTACCCTCAAAAATTGTTGTTTTGAAAAGATGGTATAGGATTAATACGCCAACAACTAATATTGCTATCAGCAGGTGCACAATTCTATTGTCGCTATTTGGGCTGGCCTTAGTCAACGTCTAGAACTATTTTTTTTGGAGGTTCACTAGATGATTGAAGGCCCAATTCTTTTCCTCGCTCTAGGACCTGGCTTTCCATGCCAAGCTGCATCAGTTTTGATTTAGATTCTAAATATTCTGCCTCGAGTTCTTTGAGGTTATTTTTGAGTACAGATATTTCTAAAACCTTTTCATCAACGCTGTGGCTGGCGCGAATGGATAAGACCGCTAATAGCGTTAAGAATAAAATAAACCAAAAAGACTTCCCATTAAAAAGGGTGTCTTGCAGGTAGATTTTCCCGTTGGTTAATATTTGTTTCGGCCCCTTCATAGCTTCTCAGCGATTCTCAATTTTGCGCTGGAGGCGCGACTGTTTCTCCCGTTTTCTTCAGGGCTCGCCAAAACAGGTTTGCGCGTTATCACTTTAAGTGGAGTGATTTTATTGCCGTAAAAATCTTTTTCGGCCTTCCCTTCAAAGTTGCCATCGCGGAAATAATTTTTCACCAAACGGTCCTCTAAAGAGTGGTAAGACATAACGACTATGCGTCCGTTAGGGTTTAGAATGTCTTCACATTGCTCGAGTAATTCTTCAATAACTTTTAGCTCTTCGTTAACTTCTATGCGTAAGGCTTGATAGACTTTTGCTAGAAATTGGTGGCCTTTAAATTTTGGAATGAACCGTTCCAAGCAGGCATTTAAATCTGCTGTAGTTTCAAGCGGATTGTCTTCTCTGTATTTTACAACCGCATGTGCTATGGCATGTGCATTTTTTAATTCTCCATAAAGGCGAAAAATGTTTGTGAGTTCTAAAACATCCGCTTCTGCTAATACTTGCTTGGCTGTTCTGTCTTTACGTGTGTTCATACGCATGTCAAGCGGACCTTCAAAGCGAAGCGAAAAGCCACGGCTGCCTTCATCGAATTGATGCGATGAAACGCCAAAGTCAGCTAAAATGCCGTCTACTTTCTTAATCCCGTAAAGGCGTAAAAAGCGTTTGATGTGCCGAAAGTTTTCTGGAATAAAAATGAACCTAGGGTCTTCCCAAGTATTTGCTTTTGCATCAGAGTCTTGATCGAAAGCAACAAGCTTTCCATTTTCACCTAATTTTTCAATAATTGCTTTGGAGTGACCGCCTCCGCCAAAAGTGACGTCAACATACGTTCCGGATGGTGAGATGTTTAATCCCTCAAGGCATTCATGTAAGAGAACTGGATCATGATACATTCTCAGAGTTGTTTAAGCCGCCCATCACATCTTCTGCCAAGTTCCCGAAATCCGTTTCCGGATTGTTCAGAGTTTCTTCATACGTCTCCTTATCCCAAATTTCTATCATGTTAACAGAGCTGCTCATAACAATGCTGCCATCTAAGCCAGCAAATGCTTTTAAATCTTTTGGGAGGAGTATTCTGCCCGAGCCGTCAACTTCTTGAAGTTTAACCCCGGCAGTAAATAATCTTATAAAGTCATTGTTCTTTTTAATGAAGCGATTTAACGTGTTGATTTGTTTCATCACATCGTTCCATTCGTCAACGGGATAGAGTTCTACGCATTTATTAAAAACGCTTCTTTTCAATACAAAACCCTTATCTAAAACTGTAGCTAACTGCTTTTTTAGGGCAGACGGAAGCAGCACACGCCCTTTGGCGTCTGGTTTGCATTCGTATTCTCCTATTAAATTCAGCATGTTAACTATTCGTTGTCGTTGCGTCCAAAGATAAAAAGTTACTCCCACTTCTTACCACATGTTACCACTTTGTTAATAACTTTCCCCACTTTGATTTATTGTATTTGAATATTAATTCTTGAATGCCAATGTTTATTGGGGTTAAGGTTGTGGGGTAAAAGTGGGTGAAGGTGGGATGCTCTATTGTGCTACTTTTGCCGACCAAGAAATTTTACCATGGAGATTAAGCAAGCGGAGTTTATCATGAGTGCTCCCGAATTGAAGCAATGCCCAGAAGAGCGCGTAACTGAATATGCCTTTATCGGAAGGAGTAATGTCGGAAAGTCATCTTTGATAAATATGATGGTTCGTAAGAAGAACCTAGCAAAAACATCAAGTACACCAGGAAAGACACAGCTGATAAACTTTTTTAAAATAAATGACAGTTGGATGTTGGTTGATCTACCCGGTTATGGCTATGCTAAAGTGGCAAAAAGCATGAAGGGTAAATTTCATAAGATTATCACCGACTATGTTTCTAGGCGAGAGAACCTAGTTAATCTTTTCGTGTTAATCGATAGCAGACATCAGCCACAAAAAATTGATTTAGACTTTATGGAATGGCTTGGAGAAGAAGGGATTCCGTTCAGCATAGTCTTCACAAAAGTGGATAAGATTTCAAGTACGGTATTGAATAAAAACTTAAATCATTATAAAAAAGAGATGTTAAAAGTGTGGGAGGAAATGCCCAAAAACTTTATTTCGAGTAGCACCTCCGAAATTGGACGTGCTGAACTTCTAAGTTATATTGGAAGTGTAAACACTTCTCTTGAAGGGAAATTCAAGTAGGAAATAGTGAAACAAAAAAAAGAACCCCTTTTAGGGGCTCTTTTTTTAAGGCCGATTAGTTGCATTATGCTCGATCAGTTTGGTTATATAAATGTAAGAAAAATAATTCTTATAATGCTATAAGACATGAATTTTGAATCATTCTAAATGACGGCTATTTTCCGCAATTGCAACCCCAGGTTGTTTGAATTTTAGCATCTGGCCACCAGTCGCTGTAAATGTCAGAGTCTTGCTCTCTGATGTAAGTCTGGCGTAAATCAATTTCTTTCAAATTTTTCAGTGACTTCATTTCCTCTGGCAATTCATCAATATGGCAAAGCCAGCAATCGAAAATTACCAATGCATCGAGTTTGGAAATGTGTATTGGAATTTGAGTAATGGGATTCCGAGCCAAATATAATTCCTTCAAGTTTGGAAGGTCGGTTATGCCTTCACTTATTTGATTCAGTTTATTGTTGTTTAATGCGAGCGTCTTTAAATTGTTCAGCCCGCGTAAAGTATCTGGAAGGGTTGTGAGTTTGTTTTTGCTGAGGTCTAGGTATTCAAGGTTGCTGAATTTCATGATTTCAACAGGAAACGTCTTCAATCTGTTTTTACTCAAACTTAAAAACTTAACGGATTCGGGATTCTTTAAAGCGTCTTCAAGATTGGTAAATGTGTTCTGGCTAAAACCGAAATGAAGAAGCCCGCAAAAGATTATGATAAAATACTTCTGCATTTCGCTTCGTCTAGAATGAGTTGAGCTTTTAGTTTTTCTACAGATTCAAATTTTTGCTCATCACGAATACGTTGTTGAAAAAACACCGTGAGTTTTGTGCCGTAGATGTCTAAGTTAAAATCGAACATGTTGATTTCTATAGTCTTTGTTTTTCCGCTAACGGTAGGGCGAATGCCAATATTACACATGGCTTGGTGTTGAGTATCGCTGCCGTCTATTCTGACCAAAACTGCGTAAACGCCATTTTTTGGGATGAGTTTTTTTGAATCGTCTAGATTCAAGTTCGCGGTTGGAAATCCAATTTGCCGTCCGAGCTGATTGCCTTTAACTACAAATCCCGTAAAACGGTAAGGACGTGTGAGGTATTCGTTGGCCGTTTCAATCTCACCTTCTAAAAGCGCCTTTCTAATTTTAGTTGAGCTTACTTTAATATCGTTAATGTCTTGGGCTGGAATTTCATCAACATCAAATCCATAAACTGGCCCAAACTCTTTGAGGTGTTCGAAGCTGCCTTCTCTATTTCTACCAAAATGATGGTCGTAGCCAATGACTAACTTTTTTACTCCAATATTCTTCACTAAGATGTTGCGAACAAATTCCATGCTTGATGTTCTGGAAAACTCTTTTGTGAACGGGTGAATAATGAGATGATCGAGTCCGCATTCCTTTAGAAGTTCTGCTTTTTCCTCAAGACTGTTTATAAGGTTTAAGTCTAAGTCTGGCTGCAATACCATTCTAGGGTGTGGATTAAACGTAAAAAGAACGGATTCGCCATTGTTCCTTTTAGCTGTTTCAATCAACCTTTTCAAAATAGTTCGGTGCCCGACATGAACCCCATCGAATGTTCCAGTTGTTGCAACTGCAAAATCAAGAGGCTCAAATTCATTTATGTGATGATAGACTTTCAGGAACTATTATTTCTTGGCAATATTAGAAAATTGGACTTAGTTTTGGCTCGATTAAATTAAACTTACTACCATGACGGATAAGGATCTTCTGCATGCTAAGCTGCAAACTGAAATTAAAATGCCTATTGGCGATGTTCTTTCAGGTGCGTTTGACCTTTTTGGAAAGGCTGCAGGAAAGTACATTGGATTTATGGTGTTGATGTTTTTTGCTGTAATTATTTTGGGTGCAATCACAGCTGTGTCTTTATATTTAGGTATGCTCGTAATCATTCTCTTTGTACTTGTCGTATTGCCAGGTTTGCAAGTTGGAATTGGACGGTTTACCAAAAATTTAAAGGAAGATAGAAATCCACAGTTTTCTGATTTCTTTAGTGGGTTTCAGCACAATTTAAGCCAATTAGTTCTGCAAAGTTTTGTTATTTCTGTTATTTCTTTAGCCATCGCATTTGGTCTAAATCATGATTTGTATCTGGCTTATTATGATTTGGGAATGAATTATGATGGTGATCTTCGAGAGCTGGCTAATCAGATGTTTGAAATAAATGAACAATTCAATCAAACTACAATCCTGTCTTTCTTTGGAGCTTTGTTTTCGTTTTATATCAGCCTTGGTTTATCGCTTACGCCATACATCGTTTCTTTTTATAAAGTCAGTGCCTTTACAGGTATGGATATCAGTTTTAGAACAATAAATAAAGTGGTATTTAATGCAGTCGCAATTCAATTCGTTTTAGGGTTCATTGCATTCATGGGTTTCATAGTGCTATTAGTTGGTTTGTTTGCAACCTTGCCAATAGCATTTATTGGTAGTTACTTAATGTTTAGATATGCTATTGGTGAAAAGGATTCTATTGAACCAGATGAGTTTGAAATAAATGAACATTTATTGTAGTAAATAGCCGTGTTTATTGGCTTCATATGGAAGCTCTAAAAAGACGTGCTTAAGTTTCAATTAAAATTATTTTTCAAGGGCTTTTTTAAAAGGTATTTAACTTATTTTTGCGCCCGAATTTGGGAGGGAGAAACTCTCTTGTATTTCAAAATTAAAGAATCAAAAATGTCTCAAAAGAAAGGTAGAATAGCCACTATAATCGGACCGGTTGTTGACGTAAGCTTTGATGCAACAAAACACGAACTCCCAAAAATTTACGATGCACTTACTGTGACACGTTCAAATGGGCAGGTTGTAGTGTTAGAAGTACAACAGCATATTGGAGAAGATACTGTTCGCACAGTAGCGATGGACTCAACCGATGGTTTTAAAAGGGGTGAGGAAGTTACTGCAACAGGTAACGCTATTGCAATGCCAATTGGTGAACAAATTAAAGGTCGTGTATTTAACGTTGTAGGCGAAGATATCGATGGTCTTGGAAATGTCTCAAGAGAGAAGACATTACCAATTCACCGCGATGCTCCTCGTTATGAAGATCTATCTACCGCAACAGAAGTTTTATTTACAGGTATTAAAGTTATTGACTTGATTGAGCCTTATGCAAAAGGTGGTAAAATTGGTCTTTTCGGTGGTGCCGGTGTTGGTAAAACTGTTTTGATTCAAGAATTAATTAACAATATTGCCAAAGGACATGGTGGTCTTTCTGTATTTGCAGGTGTTGGTGAGCGTACTCGTGAGGGTAATGACTTACTGCGTGAGATGATCGAATCTGGTATTATTACATATGGAGAAGATTTTGTTCACGACATGGAAAAAGGTGGATGGGATTTGAGCAAAGTTGATAGCGGTGCTTTAAAAGAATCTAAAGCAACTTTCGTTTTCGGTCAGATGAATGAGCCTCCTGGAGCACGTGCTCGTGTAGCTTTATCTGGTTTAACGATGGCTGAATATTTCCGCGATGGCGAAGGAGACGGCCAAGGGCGTGATATTCTTTTCTTCGTAGACAACATCTTCCGCTTTACACAAGCGGGTTCTGAAGTATCTGCACTTCTAGGTCGTATGCCTTCTGCGGTAGGTTATCAGCCAACATTAGCAACCGAAATGGGTGCGATGCAAGAGCGTATTACTTCAACAAAGAGTGGTTCTATTACATCTGTACAGGCGGTTTATGTTCCTGCAGATGATTTAACAGATCCTGCACCAGCAACAACCTTTGCTCACTTAGATG
>ERZ767310.1892-NODE-1892-length-11382-cov-3.409464_pt1 | contig 11382 bp, 9 predicted proteins | sample MGYA00374954_ERZ767310 | MGnify/ENA primary metagenome ERZ767310 (study PRJEB28948, sample SAMN06267188) | marine metagenome | isolation source: Columbia River Estuary | place: USA:Columbia River Estuary, USA | collected 2013-07-23 ...
CCGGCTTTTACCCACCCTTTGTCGATCAATGCCTTCACACAATAATTCACCTTACCGACACTCACGCCTAATTCTTCAGCCAGTTGTCTCTGCGATATATGCGGATTGGACGCTATCTGTTTGAGTATTTTTAGGTGAGTTTCTGTGGGCATGGTCTAGGTTTACTGTTGGCCGACACGCTACCGCCCTACCCGGTTACTTATGGCATTTGCGGTACAGCTCGTCGGCGATTTAGCGTTCAACTATTGAACACTGTTATTACATTAGTACAAAAAATCGTTATGTATAATTTTTAACGAGCGTTTATGCGCTTTTTTTGATTTGGGTATTGGCTAACGATGTGGGTGTTTGTTGATTTAACAAACTAATTAATACAATGGACCTTTGTTGGCCATCGGTATGACTGAACACTGCGTTTAAGCCCTTGAATGGACCTTCTAATATATTGATACTGTCGCCCGCTTGCGGCACATCCGGCGCACTGGCAGGGCTTTCACCCGCTAAACTCATGTGTTCACGTAATTTAATCTGTGCAATCAGGGTTTCGGGCACTTTAATGGGCTCTACGCCAAAACCAACTATTTTACTCACTCCACGACTGGAACGGATGCTGGTGTAGGTTAGGCCATTTTGTTCGGGTTGTGCGTTAATAAATAAGTAACCTGGGAACAGCGCTTCTTCCACCTGAATACGCTTGCCACGGCTGAGCTTTTCTACCCATATTTGTGGGCAATAGCAGTCGCCATTTTGACGCTCTAGGTTTTCCAATGCGCGCATTTCTTGCCTTGGTTTAACTTGCAGCAATAACCAATTAGACGCGCTCATGAGTCACCTCGCCAACATCGGACCAACCATGCTGTTTAGACCAGTACACATACCCTGCGGTGACTAGCACAAACAAACCAGCGCTGACTTGTGGCCAAAGCAGTTGCGCTAACGCACCTATCGCCATTAGCACCAATGCAATCATAATCAAGACAGCCAACGATTGGCGTGTATTTAAGCCTAGATTTTCTAACATGTGATGAACGTGAGAACGGTCTGGATGAAAGGGCGATCGGCCCGCTCTTAGGCGTTTAATAATGACCACCACCGTATCAATCACAGGTAAAGCAACACACCAGAGCACGTTGATGGGCTGGATGGCTTGGCGGGTTCCTGAACCATCACCTTGGCTTAACTCAATCAGCACCCACGACAGAATAAAGCCAATGAACATACTGCCAGCATCACCTAGGAATATTTTACGGTCACTGATAATGGAAAGGTTGGTGAGCAGATAAGGTATTAGTGCAGCAACCATGATCAATAAGAAATCAAACATGCGATAATTGCCGCTAATGCTCTCGAAGACAAACACCCCAAGAATAGCCACCAGTGCTAAGGAACCCGTTAGGCCATCAATGCCGTCGCTCATGTTGACGGCATTGACTAAGCCAATCACGCTAATCACGGTGAAGGGAATGCCCCACTGGCCGAGGTGAATTACGCCCGTGCCGAATAAGTCGCCCAAAGATTCAATATAGATACCTGCACCTTTGATCATAATTACACAGGCAATCGCCTGAATAAGAATGCGCACCCAAACACCCAATTGCTTTATATCATCCACTAGGCCTGCCACCAATATAAGAGAGGCAGACGCTAGAAGGTAAAAAAGTTTGTCGTGAATTGGGTATACAGCAAGAATAGCGACTAGCACGCCCACATAAATAGATAAACCGCCAATCAGCGGAATGTGGCCAACGTGCTGCTTACGCCCGGCTGGTATGTCAACCAGGTTAAAATAGACGGCAATGGGACGCAATACTTTAATCGCCAAATATGCACTGACCAACGCAATAAGGTTGGCCTGCCAAAGTTCTGCTGTTATTGCCATAAAAATACCCTTTTAAGTCAAGCCTTAGTATAAATGATGACTTTTAGGAATTTTTCCTAAAAAAGCTATTTCTACCATACACTTACCAAGCTGAGAATACACTATAGACCTTATTTTCGGGTTTGCTGGTTATTGCCAATAATAACTATTAAACCTTGCTGTTTTAATACTCCCTATTTTTTTAACCCTCATCCCCGCTAAACTTACGCTATGTGGGTTTGGATTGCCGCGCTACGCTCGCAATGGCGCAGTGGTGTGTGTCGTCTAATAATAAATGTAGGTCGCCATATTACTCAGTAGTGAGGGCCCTTTGTATGTGAAAATGCCGCGCTCATAATGTGAGGAAAAGGCATGCACACTCAAGCTCTCATGCGCCAACTGGTCGCACAACGCAAATCCAACTTTAGCTTACCGCAGCCGTTGTATACGGATGAGGCGTTGTTTAAGCTGGACATGGAAAACCTGTTTCACAAACAGTGGTTATTTGCCGGCCATGATTGTGAAGTGGCCAATGAAGGGGATTACATTACCCTAGAAATTGGCGCCCAACCGGTGATTATTGTGCGTGGTAAAGACGGTGTAATTAATGCCTTTCATAACTCGTGTAAACACCGTGGATCGCGTATTTGTTCGGAAAAAAGCGGCAGCGGGCCTAAGTTGGTGTGCCCCTATCACCAGTGGACTTACGACTTAGACGGCCAACTGCAGTTTGCCAAAGACATGGGGCCTAACTTTAACCCCGCTGATTACAAGCTTGAACGTACTCACTGCCAGTCTGTGGGCGGTAGTATCTTTATCTGCCTAGCTCAGCAGGCACCCGACTTTTCTGAATTCACCCAACGTATAGAACCATACCTGCTACCACACAACCTGCGCGACGCCAAGGTTGCCCACCAAAGCACCATTGTTGAAGAAGGTAACTGGAAGCTAGTGGTCGAGAACAACCGCGAGTGTTACCACTGCCAAGGCAGCCACCCTGAATTGTGCCGCACCTACTCCGACGACCCAGCGCTCACCGGAGTGGCCTTAGAAGGAGGCTCGCCAGAGATCGAAGCCCATTGGCAAAAATGCGAAGACAAGGGCATTCCTAGCCGCTTTCACATGCACGAGGGCGGCCAGTACCGCGTGTCTAGAATCCCCTTATTACGCGACACCGAGTCGTTCACTATGAGTGGTGCTGTGGCCTCTGGCAAACCGATGGTTAACGGCGATGACAAAGCCCTTGGATCATTGTTGTTGTTCCATTACCCCAATACCTGGAACCATTTTCTGTCGGACCATGCCATAACCTTTCAAGTGATACCTGTGAGTGCCACCCGCACGATCGTCACCACCAAATGGTTAGTACATAAGGATGCCATAGAAGGGGTTGATTATGATTTGGATACACTCACTGCGGTGTGGCAAGCCACCAACGAACAAGACCGTCGCTTAGTGGAAGAAAACCAGCTGGGTATCAATTCTCCTGGCTATACACCAGGGCCCTATTCACCACTACATGAAGATGGCGTTGCCCAATTTGTGGATTGGTATTGCCAAGCTACAGCGCAGGCATTGGGTGATGCAGAGCCACAACCCATCATCATGCCCATAGCTGCTTCGCCAACCCAACCAACAGCGCCAAGTGTTATTGCGCCCATAGCTCCTGTAACCTTAGCACCACAGACGCCACCGTTGATGGCACCTGAACAAACCGCGGACAGCAAGTACTTTGAATATTTGAACCAATCCATCCCCTGGCGCGATCAGTCTCAGTTGTTGGAGGTGGTGTCTATTGTGCCCGAAGTGGCAGACGTGATGACAATCACCTTTCGTACCGAAAACAATGCCTATTTCAACTTCGCTCCAGGCCAGTTCATCACCTTAGAGCTGTCCGTTAATGGCGAAAACCTGTATCGCACTTACACCATTTCTTCCAGCCCATCACGCCCTTACTCGCTGTCGATTACGGTTAAGGCGCAGCCCAACAGCATTGGCACCCGCTGGATGTTGGATCACTTAAATCCGGGTATGAAAGTGCGGGCTTTTGGCCCTTCGGGGCAATTTCACCTATACCATCACCCCGCCGAAAAATACTGCTTTATTTCGGCCGGCAGTGGTATTACACCCATGGCCTCCATGACCAATTTCCTCTATGACCGAGGCGGAGACATGGACGTGAGCTTTATTCATTGCGCCCGCCGCCCTTCAGAGATCATATTTAAGCGCAGCTTAGAGCAAATGGCGGCCCGCGTGCCGGGCATTCACCTGGCATGGATTGTACAAGATAAAGACCCGTTTTCTGCCTGGACTGGCTACGTAGGGCGTTTTAACCAGCTCATTTTAGAACTCACTACACCTGATTTTTTTGACCGAGAAGTCTTTTGCTGTGGCCCAGAACCGTTTATGCAAGCCGTTCGCGATGTGCTCATTGCTGCCGACTTCAACATGGCGCAATATCACGAAGAGAGTTTTGCAGCTCCTAACTTTGAAGACGACGACATTGAGCACGACGACGTTCAGCTAGACGATGCAGTCGCCACCAAAGTGCATTTTTTGGTATCGGGCCATCAACTGGACTCCAATCAGAATATCACCGTACTGGAATCGGCCAACCAAGCGGGGCTTAATATCCCTAGCGCCTGTAACTTTGGTGTATGCGGTACCTGCAAGGTGAAAAAGGTGTCTGGCGAGACCCACATGGTACACAACGGCGGCATCAGCGACGCTGACATTGAGGCGGGTTATATTTTGGCGTGTTGCTCTAAACCGATTACCGATGTGGCGATTTCCTACTAGTCGTATTAGGAAGTTTTCCAAAAATGCTATGTCACGAAGTGGTGTGGGCTTGCCGGAGGACAGCTTTGTTTTCTGTTGCTTTAATAATGTCGGCAACTAACTAGCGGAGGGTAATGTAATGATGGCTAATATAAATGTAGTGTGTCGGCGCTAATTTATTTTTGCTAGCATGCGATAAAGCTCCACCTTAAAGGCCATCAGCACATGAGCACTATTCTGAAGCAACCCATTACCGGGCCCTCTGTCTGGACGGCCAACGACTACACCAACGACCAAAGCTATATCCACCACCTTTCACAACAAGATGTGGCCAATATTAATAGTGCCTTAAGTGCGCTAAATAACGCGGGGCGAAGCTACCCTAAGTTCAACCAAACGGACTTTCCACTGGCACAATTTGGCGCCAAATTAACCCGGCTTGCCGATGAGTTAGAGGATGGCCGCGGCTTCTTTTTATTACGCGGCCTGCCGCTTGACGACTACTCTGAAGACCAAGTACACACCATTTATTACGGTATTGGCCTGCATTTAGGCATTCCCGTGGGCCAGAATCCTAGGGGAGACATACTCGGTGGCGTGGAAAACATCGGCGATCCCAATGATAAACAAACCCGCGTCTACGAAACCAACCTATATCTGCCGTACCACACAGATCCCTCCGACGTCGTTGGCCTCTTGTGTTTACGGCAGGCCAAACGTGGCGGCCTAAGCAGCTTGGTGAGCGTGGCCGCTATATACAACCAACTACTCAGTCAACACCCCGAATATTTGGGCCTGTACTACAAAACCTATCACTATGCTCATTTAGGCAAAGACCTGCCGACTCCGTCGCCCCTGTTTAGCTACCACCAAAGCAAACTCAGCTGCCGCTATTTACGCCAGTATATAGAGTTAGGTCACGAAATGATGAACCAGCCCTTATGTCAAGTGGAGCGTGAGGCCTTGGATCTGTTTGACCAGATTATGTTGCAGCAAGAAATGCGCCTAGACATGATGCTGCAACCGGGTGATATGCAGTTTGCCAACAACTACCTTGTACTCCACTCTCGCACCAGCTTTGAAGACCATACAGCGCCAGAGCAACGTCGTAAATTGTTGCGACTATGGTTAAAAATGCCCAATGCACGTACATTGGCACCTGAGTTTCCTGGCCGCAATGGGTTCCCACTACCTACGGACCTCCTCCAAAAGTAGGAGACAAATACCTTCTTTTTACCGATGTTCGGTCCCCCCATTGTTTCGCTATGCTAAAAATGTCTAAAGACACACCTAACATAGTAATAACAATAAACTAAGGACCCGATCATGATCTACTCCAATCCTGGCAGCGATGGCGCTGTCGTCAACTTTAAACCACGTTACGAAAACTTTATTGGCGGCGAATGGGTCGCACCAGTGAAGGGGCAGTATATGGACAACATATCGCCTATTAACGGTGCTGTGTTTTGTGAAGTCCCCAATTCTAGTGCCGCCGATGTAGACCTAGCTGTAAACGCCGCGTCTAAGGCCGCTGGCGCTTGGGGCAAAACGTCTGCCACAGAACGCTCTAACCTGTTGCTAAAAATTGCCGACCGCATCGAAGCTAATTTAGACCTCCTAGCGGTAGCCGAGTCATGGGACAATGGTAAAGGTGTACGTGAAACCTTGGCCGCAGACATCCCCCTTACGGTAGACCACTTCCGTTACTTTGCTGGCTGTATTCGTGCCCAAGAAGGCACCAGCGCAGAACTGGACGAAACCACCGCTTCATATCATTTCCACGAACCATTAGGTGTGGTTGGACAAATCATTCCTTGGAACTTCCCTATCTTGATGGCGGCTTGGAAACTTGCACCGGCATTGGCTGCAGGCAACTGTGTGGTACTAAAACCTGCCGAACAAACACCCGCATCCATTTTAGTTTTGGTGGAGCTCATCCAAGATTTGGTCCCTGCTGGTGTATTGAACGTGGTTAATGGTATCGGTGAAGTCACAGGTCAAGCGCTGTCTACTCACACAGGCATCGCTAAAATTGCCTTTACTGGATCCACTCAAGTGGGCCAAATTGTACTGGCCAATGCCGCTGAAAACTTGATCCCTTCAACTGTTGAGCTGGGCGGCAAGTCGCCCAACATTTATTTTGAAGACATCATGCAGCAGGAAGATGATTACATCAGCAAATGTGTTGAAGGCACCGTATTGGCATTCTTTAACCAGGGCGAAGTGTGTACCTGTCCCTCACGTTTATTAGTTCAAGAATCCATCTATGAAGAGTTTATTGCGCGTGTCATAGAACGCACAAAACAGATCATTCGTGGCAACCCACTAGACACTGACACCATGGTCGGCGCGCAGGCCTCAGCAGAACAGCAAGAACGTATATTGAGCTACTTAAAGTTGGGCCGTGAAGAAGGTGCCGAATTCCTTATTGGGGGCGGTGTGGCAGACGTAGGTTCTGAATTATCGGCGGGTTTCTACATTGAACCCACGCTGATGAAAGGCGACAACAAAATGCGTGTTTTCCAAGAAGAGATTTTTGGACCCGTAGTCAGTGTCACCACCTTTAAAGACGAAGCCGAAGCCCTTGCCATTGCTAACGATTCTGAGTACGGCCTTGGTGCTGGCCTTTGGACCCGAGACATGAACCGCGCCTACCGTATGGGTCGTGCGATTCAAGCCGGTCGTGTGTGGACTAACTGTTACCATGCTTACCCAGCTCACGCTGCATTTGGTGGTTACAAGAAGTCGGGTATTGGCCGCGAAACACACAAGATGATGCTTGACCATTACCAACAGACTAAAAACTTGTTGGTCAGCTACAGCACTAGCCCACTAGGTTTTTTCTAAACCCAAGCGTTATGCCATAGCAACACGGGTAACCGGCCAAGGAGGGCCACTACCCGTTTTTCGTTTTGGCGTTATAATAGCTTTGTAAAAACTCTTAGAGAACGCCATGGCCATCTATTCTGCAAGCTCTTGTCAGCCCAATGCGGCCTCAGCCGTTGCCGAAATCGGCCAACAATTAGGCCCACATCAGAGTCAACTGTTGTTGTTTTTTTGTTCCACACATTATCAACAGCAAGAACTCGGTGAAGCGTTACAACAGCAGTTTCCCGACACCTGCATTGTTGGCTGTACCAGCGCAGGAGAACTTAGCCCTAACGGCTATGCCCATAATTCAATTACTGCAGTTAGTTTTGCCTCTGAAGGCAGTTTTGTTGCCAGTGCTTTGATTCAGAATATCGCCGAATTTAGCCTTTCTGACTCTCAAGAGTTAGTCGACAAGCTACTAGACCAATGCCACCAACACGGTGTTGCAGAGGTCAATAACAATACCTTGGCAATAACCTTATTGGATGGCCTTTCCATCCGCGAAGAAGAGTTCCTCCAAGTGCTTAATGCCTTTTTGGGCCATATTCCGCTGTTAGGCGGCTCCGCGGGTGACGATCTACACTTTGAACATACCGAAGTCTTCTACCAAGGTCAGTTCTTCAGAAATGCAGCCGTACTATTGGTGATTAACACCCAACACCCGTTTAGCTCTTTTAGCCATCACCATTTGCAGCCTAAACAAGAAAAGATGGTGGTGACCCATGCCGATGCTGCTCACCGGCGGGTGTATGAACTCAACGGCCAACCTGCGGCCCAAGAGTACGCTAAGTTATGTAATCTACCTGCGCATCAACTCACTAATCTACAGTTTGCCCTGCACCCTCTAACCATTAAAATAGGCGACAGCTACTACGCTAGAAGCGTGCAACAGGCCCATGACGATGGTAGTTTAAGCTTCTATTCTGCCATTGAGCTGGGTGTTGTACTCACCGATGCCGCGCCTCACAATCTAGTCCAACAAACCAGCCTTTGGCTTAATCAGTTGCAACAAGACATCGGCCCGCCGCAACTGGTACTCACCTTCGACTGTATTTTGCGCTACCTCGAAATAGAGCACAGCAAGCTGCACCAACCCATGAATAGGCTATTACAAAACTACAACATGGCAGGCTTTAGTACCTACGGCGAACAAATGGGCGGCAGCCATTTAAACCACACCTTTACCGGCGTTTATTTTGGCAGCATCAATGGCCAGCAGTGAAGCCCAACAAAGTGCCGAAATAGCGCGCCTAAAAAAGATCAATAAGGCCTTAATCACCCGCATTGAAGCCGGTGCTAGCGGCCAAGCGGCCTACGATCAATTCGCCCATTCGGTGTTCCTTGCCGATACCGTGCGCGACCGAACCGCTGCATTAAACCAAGCCATGCAACAATTGCAACAGGCCAATACCAGCCGCGCCCAACTCATGGCCGCCATTAGTCATGACGTGATGCAGCCCGTGTGCGCCGCCCAACTGTTATTGAGCAACCTCATCGAGCACCCGAGCCCAACCGCGTATGAGCAGCAGTTACCTGCAGTAGCCAATGCCATTTGCGACATCGAATATTTATTACAAAGTCTATTAGATTACGCGCGCCAAGACATTGACCTAGCCAAACCCAACGTGCAACCCACCAACGTGCATGAGGTGCTAGGTAGTTTAGCAACCGAGTCAGCCCCCCTAGCACAAAAAAAAGGCCTACAGTTACGCTACGTTACGAGTTCCTGCTGGATAATGACCGATGTTAATCTACTGGTACGTATTCTGCGCAACCTAATTACCAATGCCATCCGTTATACCCAATCAGGTACCATTTTATTGGGCGTGAGACGGCGCCACAACAAAGTTATCATTCAGGTTATAGACAGCGGCATTGGCATGCAAGAAGACCTGCCAGGGCAGATATTTGAAGCCTTTCACAAGCTTAAAAATCACAACAATGTAGAAGGCTTAGGATTAGGTTTAGCCAACGTTAAAAAGCTCTGCCACTTACTAGATCATGACATTGGCTATGAAAGCCAACTCTCGCGGGGCACCTGCTTTAGTGTAACCATCGATCGATGTGCCCCCCCTGTTGCGGCTAAAACCCCAACCTCGATGGCGGGCATTGTGCCCTTCACCCATAACGTCATGGTCATCGATAACTCGGTACAGGTGTGCCAAGCCTTAACGCTGTTGTTAGAAAGCTGGGGCAGCCAAGTGGAGAGTTATTCCCAAGTAGACGAGATTACCCCAAAGAGCGTCGCCTGGGCCGACCTACTCATTGTCGACTATCACCTAGACCATGGCTTAACGGGATTACAACTGGTGGACAGTTTGAACATCACTTGCCCGTTACTGTTCATTAGCGCAAGTAATGAGCCGGCCGTGCTGGACGCCATTCAAGCCGCCCACCACCCGTTGCTCAACAAACCCATTCGTCCAGGACACCTTAGGCGAGTGCTAGAAAACTTAGTGAACTAGCAACTCTTGCAACAGGTCCTTATCCAAAGCCAAGGCGGCCTGAGTACGGTTTTTAACACCTAACTTGCGCAGTATATCGGAAACATGGGTTTTAACCGTGGTTTCAGCAATGCATAAACGCAGGCAAATTTCTTTATTAGCACAACCTTCAGCAATCAACGACAACACTTGTAGTTGTTTATTGGTGAGTTGCTGAAGTTGGTCTTTACTCCATAGCGTTTGATCCGCGCTGGAGTTAGAGCATTGACTGAGGTCGGGAAAATAAATTTTGCCAGCCAGTACCAAGTCAACGGCTTCCATCAGGGCTTGACTAGGTTGTGACTTGAGCACAAAACCAGCGGCACCGGCAGAAAGGCAATTGAGAATAACTTGTTTATCTTGCTCTGCAGAAATAATCAGTATGGGTGTGTCAGGCACCTGCTGACGCACGATTTGTAAGCCCGATACGCCCTGGTGATCACCCAAATTTAAATCGAAGAGTATTAAGTCTGGGTCTAAACCGGCCTGCAAATGTTGTAAACATGCATGCAGGCTGTCGGCTTGAGTAAGCACCGCCTGCGGGTACTGACGCTGCAAAGATGCAACGACAGCGTCACGCAATATTGGATGATCATCAACAACAAGTAACTGGAGCACGAGCAATAAGCCTAATTTATGATTGCACCGAGTCTATCAACTGCGCGGCCTATAATCCATGACTAACGCCCTATACCTATACCACGGGGTCAGGCCGATCCGTCACTGCTTGCCGATAGGCACCAAAATTGGATCACCTTACTCCCATATGGCAAGGCCAACTTGCTGATCAATATTGCCAATACCTTGTTAAGACACACCATCAACACGTGGATTCTGCGTTGACTGAGAAATGGCTGCACTAGGTTCTGGCAGTGCTTTCAAAGGCCGCAATTTGAGCACAAATATGTCACCATGAAGCCACACCCCAAAAGCCAGCTCAGAATAAAGATTACCTATAATTTCTGTATTATAGAGCAATGACCTATGACCTATACCCATTATTTAGCGGGCCAGTCAGTTTAAAACTACCATCAGGCAGTATTTTCCCAGTCAGTGCTTGCCACCTATCTGTTGAGGGCAAAAAAGAGGTGTCGGTTGCTTCTAAATAGACGTTATTCTTGCCATCGACCTGCAAGACATCCGAGCCTAGGTACTCAGCTTCTCCAGCAGATGGTCCGGCATTGATTCGGTACCACTGTGCGGAATTTTGTTCTACTCAGAACTTTTTCAGCTTTGCAATTATGCTCCTTTCAACCTGGTAACCAAATGTATCCTTCTCCACGGGCAGCAACGGCAAGAGGTGTTGCTGACGCCATTTTTCAAACTGCACAGCATGTACCTCTGGCTGACCCGTTTGTGTCTTTCCAAAACACACTCCTTCACTATGAGTAG
>ERZ767310.1898-NODE-1898-length-11372-cov-5.432270_pt1 | contig 11372 bp, 9 predicted proteins | sample MGYA00374954_ERZ767310 | MGnify/ENA primary metagenome ERZ767310 (study PRJEB28948, sample SAMN06267188) | marine metagenome | isolation source: Columbia River Estuary | place: USA:Columbia River Estuary, USA | collected 2013-07-23 ...
TTTAAGTTCTTCAGTAATGTAGCGTTCAGCATTTACTAAAGTTTGCTTGCGTATCCACGATTCTGGAACTTTGTCCTTGTGCGTATTTCGTACCTCTAAGAAATAACCAAAAACATTATTGAAGGAAATTTTAAGACTTGTGATTCCCGTCAATTCCTCTTCGCGTTTTTGAATTTCTGCAAGTTTGTTTTTGCCGTTTGACCTTAAGTCACGCAATTCATCAAGCTCGTCTGACACACCAAAAGCGATAACATCCCCTTTGCTAATTAGAACTGAAGGATTTTCTTTAATCGTCTTGTCAATTAGTGATTTTAGATCATCACAATCCCAAAGTTTTTTAGAAAGGTTTTTTAAGTCCTTATTGTCAGATGTTTGAAGAACCTGTTTTATCTCTTCAACAACTTCAATAGAGTTGGCAATTTGTTGAAACTCTCGCGGTAGTATTCTTCCAGTAGACAGTTTTGAAATCAATCGTTCTAAGTCACCAATTTGAGAGACAAGGTTGTATACGTTAGTTGTGTATGTTGAATTAGAATGAAAGTATTCTACAATATTTAGCCTTTTATTGATGGCATCTTCATCCTTTAAAGGAAGTGCTAACCATCGCTTCAACATCCTTGAACCCATGGGCGAAGATGTCTGATTGATAACATCTAAAAGACTAGTTCCATCTGGAGAGTTGCTGTTAAATATTTCTAGATTTCTCAAAGTAAACTGGTCCATCCAAACATATTCGTCTTCTATAACTCTTGAAATAGCTGAGATATGATCAAGCTTATTATGTCGTGTATCTTTTAAATAATGAATTATAGAGCCAGCCGCTATGATACCAACTTCCATATCTTCTATCCCAAAACCCTTTAATTTTTTTGTCTCAAATTGATTGGTCAAGAGTTCGTAAGCATAGGTTGATTGATATACCCAATCATCTAATTGAAATGAAAACTGTTTGCTTGAGAGTAATTCAAGATACTCGGCTTTGTTAGTTTTAGGGTAAAGTATTTCGCTAGGTTGAAAGCTTTGAATGAGCTTTTGGATGTAATCCCCTCCGCCTTGGGCCGTTAAAAATTCTCCTGTCGTTACATCACAAAGTGCTATTCCATAAACCTTGTTTGAGATATAAACTGAAGCTAAAAAATTGTTGGAGTTGTTTTTTACAATATGATCACTAAAAGTAACTCCAGGAGTCACTAATTCAGTGATACCTCGTTTTACAATAGTTTTAGTAAGCTTGGGATTCTCGAGTTGATCACAAATTGCAACACGTTGTCCTGCCCGAACAAGTTTGGGTAGATAAGTGTCTATAGAATGATGGGGAAAGCCTGCAAGTTCTATGTGCGAAGATCCGTTGGCACGTTTAGTTAAGACAATGTCTAGTATTTTACTTGCTTTAATGGCATCTTGCCCAAAAGTCTCGTAAAAATCTCCAACTCTAAACAATAGTAATGCGTCAGGGTGTTTTGTCTTAATTTCATTATACTGCCGCATTAGCGGAGTTTCACTCGTCTTTTTTGCCAACTTGATATTGCTGTTAAATTTGCTACTAATATAAATGTAACCATGAGAAAATTAAGGACAACAGAACTAAATCGACTAGATGTTGAAGAGTTTAAATCAGCAAAAAAAACACCCGTAGTTATTGTCTTAGATAATGTTAGAAGCCTTTTGAATGTAGGTTCTGTTTTTAGAACATCTGATGCGTTTAGGTTTTCTAAAATATTTCTGTGTGGAATTACTCCAACACCTAGTTTGGAAATGAATAAGACAGCGCTTGGTGCAATAGATAGCGTAGAGTGGGAGCATTGTAAAGATATAAAAACAGCATTACAAAGTCTTAGGTCTGAAGGCTACTCTGTTTATGGAGTTGAACAAACGGATTCAAGTGTCGAGCTTGATGCAATTACTTCTTTTCCAAAAAAAGTGGCTGTTATTCTTGGGAACGAGGTAAAAGGGGTTTCGGTAGAAGCTCTCGAGTTGTGTGATGAAATAATTGAAATTCCACAACAAGGGACAAAGCACAGTCTGAATGTTTCAGTTTGTGGAGGAATAATTAGTTGGGAGCTGTATAAGCATCTTCGAGTGAAATAGAAAAACAAGAAATGTTTTAACAAAAAAAAGGGGCTATAAAGCCCCTTTTTCTATTTCTGTATTAGAATTATTTAATTCTAAATTCAACTCTTCTGTTGATGTCATTTCTTTTAGAAACTAACTCAGTTTCTCCTTTCGCAGTTACTTCTAGTCTGCTTTCATCCATATCGAAATCATTAACTAATGCTTTCACCACAGCTTTAGCTCTTCTTTCGGAAAGGTTAGTGTTGTAGGATTCCGTTCCAATAGGATCAGTATGACCAACAACTTCTAATTTAGCATCTGGGTTAGCTTTCATGTAGTTAGCAATAACTGCCATTCTTTGGTAGTTCGCTGTTGTTACCAAAGACTTGTTGAAATCGAAGTAAACACTTGGCAGGAAGTAAGAATCGTTTCCACCGCCACCGCCAATGCGATCTTTGATACTAACACCTTGGTAATTTACTAACTGACCAGTTGGTGTATTTTGCTCTAAATCCTTGCCGTCAGGAACACCATCAGCATCCTGATCATATTCATTACCATTGGCATCAACTTGTGCACCTTTAGATGAGTATGGATCTTCATCTAACTCATCAGGAATACCATCTTTATCCGTATCTTGAGAAACACCGGACCCATCAACAACATAACCTTCTGGAGTTTCAGGATCTTTGTCGAAGTAATCAGAAACACCATCGTTGTCACCGTCTTCCATAATTTTGTCAACATTGTCTTCCAATGAAGAGACTCTTCTTTCTAAATCAGAAATAGGATTAGCATAAATGATAACTTCTGGTTTTGCTTCTTTGTCACCACGTTTAACTTTTTTACCTCCGATATACCAGTTCACTCCAACACTAGTGTATAGGCTTGCGTCAGAACTTGTATTGGTGAAATATTTAGGATTTGCATTTCTGACATTTGGTTCAGTAGCTTCTAGTGAAGCTGACCCATCGACATTATCTCCAAAAAATATTAGGGCTTGCGTGCCTACTTTTAAATCCCAATATTCTGCAAATCTCCATCTATACTCTATGCCTAAATTACCGAACACAGCATTATTCCACTTCTCAGTTGTTTCGGAAGAGAAATTGAGTGAAGTTCCATCTCCCGTTAGTGTATACAAAAATATTGGTTCAGTTAGTGGTGTTCCTGGGTTTGCATCATCATGAAATGTATACATTTCGGGTTTGTTCCATAAAGCACCAACTCCTGCATGCAGAATCCAGGCTGAACGTCTAAGCTTTGTTTTGTTGTTAGCTCCAGCTCCGGAAAGGTTGAAAAGCAAATTGAAATTTGCTCTAAAACTTGGTGTTGTAAACGCATATTCTTTCTTGCTGCCAGACATTTTCTGATATGCAGCCTGACCTTGAATACCGAACATGGACGTATACCATTTCTCTATTTTTAAAGAGGCTCCGATATCTCCAAGATTTCCATAATCTGACCAAAGACTGTGATCATTAGCCTCAGATGAATACATATCCATCATCGTAAATGAATTACCAATATCTAATCCTATACCCCAAGTTGTATAATGAGGTTTCTTGTGATCGTCAGTTCGTTCACGTTTTTCCCACTGGCTAGGTTGTTGTGCGCTTAAAAACGCAAATGATAAGGTGAAAATAAAAAGTATAATCTTTTTCATAAGTAGGCAGCTTTTGCGCTAATTAATATGGTTACTAATAAAAGCAAAAATAACATATAATTTATTCCAATCAAATTGAGAAATGAGATTTACTGAAAATTAAGATGAGACTGAGCTTACCTGTCTATGATGATTGGTTCATTAGTGTCAATGCAATCACTCAATAAGTGACTGATTTTTTGATTTAATGTGGGGTGAGTAAAATTTGGTAGAAGCTCAAATAAAGGGACAAGTGTAAATTTTCGGTTTTGAATTTCTTGATGCGGAATGACAAGGTGATCGCTTTTAACTATCTGATTTTCAAAAAATAAAATATCAATGTCAATAGGCCGATCTGAATATTCTATTCGAGAATTTGAGATTTTTCCGAGCCCCCTCTCTATGTCTTGAGTCAATTCTAACAATTGAAAAGGAGTTGATTTGTATTCAATAACGAGTACTTGATTCAGGAAATTATTCTTGCTTTCATACCCCCAAGAAGGGCTTTCGTATACTTTAGATTTTTTTAGAATCAGACCAATATTCATTGAAATAAGCCGTTTTGCTTCATCTAAAAAGGCCAATCGATCGCCTAAATTGGTGCCTAAAAGTAAAACAATCTCGTTTTTATTTAAAATCATTGATCTTGACTATAATTGTGTAAAAGTAAAATCTAATGAAATCAGTATTCAAAATATTTTTAGCCTTTATTCTAGCGGGGTTTTCTTTTCTGTTTTTAATCTTCTTGTTTTTTGGAATAGTCTCTCTATTCAGTGATGGAAAACCCAAAGTAAAGGAGCACTCTATCCTTACGATCAATTTTAATTCTGAGATTGTTGAAAGAGGAATTGACAATTCCTTCAGTTCTTTTGACTTTTTAACACAAACCAATAGTTCAGTCATTGGTATAGACGATTTGAAAAGAGCTTTGTCCGCGGCAAAGAGCGATGCTAAAATTGATGCAATCCTTTTAGAATTTTCAGGACTGATGGCTGGACCTTCCACATTAAAGGATGTAAGAAGAATGATTGAGGAATTTAAATCCGATTGTGATAAGCCTATTTTCAGCTATGCTGAAGTATACACCCAGAAATCATTCTACTTAGCTTCTGCCTCTGACTCTGTTTTCCTTCAGCCAAGTGGTTTGATTGAATTATCGGGCCTGAGCGCAAATGTGGCTTATTATAAAGACATGTTTGGTAAAATAGGAATAAAGCCAGAAATAATTAGAGGAAGCAACAATAGATTCAAGAGTGCTGTAGAGCCTTTTATTGCTGATGAAATGAGTGATGCTAACCGACTGCAACTTGAAACACTATTTGGTGACTTGTGGGTTGAATACAAGACAGCAATCGCGGTAGGTAGGAATATAGATGTTGAAGCGGTACAAGCTATTTCTGATTCTTTCGCGGTTCAATCGCCTAGCTCAGCGTTAAAACTGGGATTGGTTGACGGACTTCGTTTTGAAGATGAAGTAAAAGCATCCTTAATGAAAATAACAGCTGCTAAGAGAGAAGATAAAATCAACTTTATTGATTACAAAACATACAACCGTTCGTTGAAGAATGATATAAATACGAGTAAAGATCGCATTGCTGTGATTTATGCAGTTGGAGATATTATGAGCGGCAGAGGTGATGAAAACACGATTGGATCTGAGACCACAACGAAAGCAATACGAAAGGCAAGACTTGACAAAAAAGTAAAAGCAATTGTTTTAAGAGTAAGCTCACCTGGAGGAAGTGCTTTGGCATCTGATGTGATTTGGAGAGAAATGAAGTTAGCACAAGAAGCTAAACCTGTTGTAGTATCTATGGGAGATTACGCGGCAAGCGGAGGCTATTATATTTCTGCACCTGCAGATACTATTGTTACACAGAGCAATACTATTACAGGGTCGATCGGTATTTTCATGACGTTGTTTACTGCACAAGAATTAATTGAAGATAAAATGGGTATTCACCACGATGTGGTTAAAACGAGTCAATTTGCAGATTTATATTCTTTCAATCGTTCGTTAAATGAAAACGAAAAAAGAAAATTGCAATTGATGGTAGATGAAGGCTATGGAAGATTTCTAAGCCTTGTTGCCGAGGGACGTGGATTAGATTCACTTTATGTAGATAGCATCGGACAGGGAAGAGTTTGGACTGGCAGAAAAGCAATTGAGCTAGGCTTAGCAGATTTGGAAGGTAACCTAGACTATGCCATAGAAATTGCTGCTGAAATGGCTAATTTAGAAAAGTTTAAACGTGTAAACATGCCCAATATTGAAACGGGTATCGAAAAATTCATGAATAGTTTGAATGCGTCTTCAGTGAAAGAGGATATTTTGGAAGATGAATTAGGGGAGTATTATCGCTACCTTGAAGCACTTCAGAAAATGAAAACGTGGGAAACGCCACAAGCGAGAATGGAGTACGAATTGATCATGAACTAAATGAGCCCAAAACGTCTTAAGGGATATAAGCTCAGTCAAGCGAGATTCTTGTTTTTGGCTTTATCTGCTCTGTTTATTGCCGCACTTATCACATGTAATATTATTGCCAATAAGTTTGTAAACATCGACTTAGGCTTTAAAGTCTTCACGATTTCCGTAGGCGTTTTGCCCTATCCAATAACGTTTTTAATCACAGACATTCTCTCCGAAATATACGGGCGAAAAAAAACGAATGCCGTAGTTATTTCCGGATTCATAGCAAGTATACTGGTGATGTTCATATTATGGTTAGGCAATGTGTTCGATGCTATTCCTACTAGCAATGTTAACAACGAATCGTATGCGACTGTCTTTAGCAGCACTGGCAGAGTGATTATGGCCAGTATGACGGCCTATCTTTTCGCTCAGCTCATTGATGTTCGTTTATTCCATTTTTGGAAAAGAAAAACAAAAGGCAAACACCTTTGGGTTAGAAATAATTTTTCAACGATTTTTTCTCAACTCGTAGATACCATACTTGTAGTTGTTGTGTTATTTATCGGTCAATTGTCTGTGGATGTTATGACTGGGTATATTTTAGACGGATGGTTATTTAAGGCCTTGGTAGCCTTAGTAGATACATTTTTTATTTACCTCATTATTTATGCATTTAAACGGTTTTTTAGTTTAAAAGATGGGCAGGAAATTGAAATTTAGTTTAAGTAAAAAGGCGAAGCTTTTAATAAAATGGGGCTTTGTTGTTTTGTTGCTTTTGTTTTTGTGGAACAAATTTTCGAAAGAAGACATTGCCTTTAACTTTATTTACCTCAAACAGATCGTAGGCTCACCGATTCTAATGGTTTCAATGGTGGCGCTTACCTTATTAAATTGGGTTTTCGACACAATCGCTTGGAAAGCCGTTTCTAAGGATCACCAAGAAGTCCCGATGCGAAAAGCACTGGCAACCAATTTAATTTCACAATACATCGGTGTATTGACACCATTTGGTTTGGGAGAGTATCGTGCAAAAATGCGTGTGTTTACAGACAAGAAAGAACGCAATCAGAGTGTGGTGAACACGGTGTCTTACCGCTGGAGCAAATCAGTTTCAAAATTTGGAGTAGGTTTAATTGCAGGGACTTATCTTTTAATTTCACAAGAAAAATGGAATTATCTATGGGCATTACTTTTGGCTTGGGCGATCTATTTCATTTTCGTGGTGAAGTATAAAAGCATATTGAATTTCGCTGTAAAGCAGTTTAAGCTAGATGTGAAATGGGGCTTGAGCATTGATAGAATTAATGTTTACCCTTCTGTTCTACCTTCGGCTTTAAAGTTTCTAAGTTATGCTTTGCAGTTTGGCATTATTGTGTTTAGCCTTTTTAATGTCCCCTTTTGGGACGGTTTGATGTATGGAATCATCTTGTACTCGATTACTTCATTTATCCCCCAAGCCAGTTTTCTTGATCCTCTCATAAAAGGAGGGATTGCAACCTATTTACTGCCAAATCTTATTCCTGCGGAAGCGATGCTTTCTACTGTGCTAGCCATTTGGATATTTAATATTGGAGCGCCTGCTGTTTTAGGCGCTGTGTTGTGGTTAAATCCTACTAAACCGAAAGCGTAGTAATATAACCTTCGTGCGATCGCACATTAAAGACAATACCTTCTTTAAAGATTAAGTACTGCCCTTTAATCCCCATTAAAGTTCCTTTAAACTCAGGAGCTTTGCTCAAGTTTAAACTTTTCACCTTTTCGGGATAAGCCTCTACAGGGTAATTCAAATCACGAACATCATTGTCTTCGCTGATGTATTGTTTAAGGTCGGCTGGAATGAACTCGCTCAAACGTTTTTTCTCTGCCTGTAAATCAACTTCGGGGACTTCTCCTTTTACCATTCTTTGCCAAGGTGTTTTGTCGGCAATGTGGTTTTTCATTTCCACTTCTGCGACACCAGCTAAATAGCGGTTAGGGACTTCTAAAAAGGGAATGCCAAAAGAGGCACCTTGGTCAGTCCAACGTGTTAACATTTGCGCTTGACGCGTTACCCCAACTTTTAAGCCGGCAGAATTTGCCAAATAAACCAAATGTGGCTGCAGTTGCTGTCTTTTCTCCCACTCTAAATCTCGGTCTTCAATACCTAAATGAGCCGTGCTTTTTTCAGGATTAAAAATAGACTCACCAGCTTCAGGCTTTGAGAAGAAACAATCGTAACAAAAGTTTGAGCGGTAAACTTTGTCTTTCAATTCACCACAATGGCATTTTATTTTTCCGCTATAGCTGATTTTTATTTCTCGTCCAATTAATGGATTCATTACCAAAAAGTCATTACCGATATCAAGCGTGTATTTGATAGGGTCTGAATAAACCGTAAACATCTTTCGCAAAGGGCCCGTAAAATCCATTTAATTTAATTTCTTTGAAGTGCATAAATGTAAGACTTCATGAAGTTTTCACCTATTAATGACATTGTAAAACTTTATACCAAAAGTAGGTTTATAGGAATACAAAAGTTTTTAGACAATCCGCTGGACGTGCAGCGAGATATGTTAGCGAAAATGGTGAAGTCTGCTGCAAGCACTGAGTATGGCAAACAGTATGGTTTTAAGTTTATAAAAACCTACGAGGAGTTTAAAAGAACGGTGCCTATTCGAGAGTACGAATCGTTGAGTCCATACATACAACGCATTAGAAATGGTGAGCAAAATGTGCTTTGGCCCACGATGATCAAATGGTTTTCAAAATCATCGGGAACTACAGACAACAAAAGCAAGTTTATTCCTGTAAGTTTTGAGAGCATAAATGACAATCATCTAAAAGGAGGAAAAGACATATTAAGTTGGTATTGCCATCACTATCCAGAATCGCAAATATTTACAGGGAAATCTTTACGCTTGGGCGGAAGCTCTTCTGTCAACAGTATTAACCACGAATCGTACTATGGCGATTTATCTGCCATCATCGTAGAAAATTTACCGCTATGGGCGGAAATTAGAACGACCCCGAACCAACGTATTTCGTTAATGCCAGAATGGGAATCGAAAATGGAAGCGATGGCCAATGCAACCATAAAAGAGAATGTTACAAGTTTAGTTGGTGTGCCGAGTTGGATGTTGGTGTTGAGCAAACACATTTTGAAAAAGACTGGAGCCAAAACTTTGAAAGAGGTTTGACCAAACTTAGAACTATACATCCATGGAGGCGTTAGTTTTAAGCCTTACCGTGAAGAATTCTCAAAGCTAGTCGGAGAAGGGGATATGGTTTATACCGAAACCTACAATGCGACTGAAGGCTTTTTTGCCGTTCAGGACAGTTTCCCGAGCAAGGGTATGCTACTGCTTTTAGATCACGGTATTTTTTATGAGTTTATTCCCTTAGATGAATTCAATGGCGAAGAGTCTGAGGCGATCTCTTTGAACGAAGTAGACTTAGGTGTTACCTATGCCATGGTTATAACGACTAATTCAGGCTTGTGGCGCTACAGTATTGGAGATACCATTCGCTTTGTGAGTTTAGATCCGTATAGAATTGAAATAGTGGGCAGAACGAAGCATTTTATCAATGCTTTTGGTGAAGAGCTCATGATAGACAATGCGATTACAGCATTAGAGCGAGCGAGTAAACAAACTGGCGCAAACGTAAAAGATTACAGTGCTGCTCCTGTTTATATGAGTGGCGTAACTGCGGGTGGCCATGAATGGATTTTTGAATTCAATACCGCTCCTAATGACATAGAGTTGTTTGCCAAGATATTGGATGACACCTTGAAAGAAGTGAATTCTGACTACGAAGCGAAACGGTATAAAAATATGGCGTTGCATTTTCCCGTTATTCATGAGGCACGATCAAATGTGTTTTACGATTGGTTGAAGAAAAAAGGAAAATTGGGCGGGCAAAATAAAGTGCCTCGTTTATCTAACAACCGCACTATTTTAGAAGAACTCTTAGAACTAAATGCACAGTAAATTTATCATAGCTCTTTGTTTTATTTTCCAATTGGGGTTTTCTCAGTCGGGTTGGGAATTAGATACGGCCTTTGAAACAAATGCGACTCAAGTGTATGCTGACCATTTAGGAAACATATACTTGACCAACGAATGGACGATAACGAAACATTCGTGGGGGTTTGAAGAGAAGTTTGTATACAATAGCCCTGGCTTAGGTAACATAAATTTCGTGAATACCTTCAACCCTTTTAACGTGTTGTTGTATTACCAAGATTACAATCAGTTTGTTTTTTTAGATAACAAGCTCAACCCTAACTTAAATGCCTTCGAGCCATCTAATGTTGGGTATTACGATGTGCAACTCTCTGCCACTTTCGATGAAAATGACATTTGGTTTTATGATCAGGGTACAGATAAAATTTACAAATGGTCATTAACCCAAGGAAAAGAACTAAGTGCCTCTTTGCAAGTTGGTCAATTGTCAGGAAGTGATACCAGGCCAAATTACATCTGGGCTACCCTTAAAAATGTCTACTTAAATGTTCCAGAAATTGGTGTTTTGGTGTTCGATAATTTCGGGAGTTACAAAAGCAGCATCCCGATTAAGGGTTTAAAAGAGTTCTTTTTTTCTGAGAGTTCATTAGTGTTTTTTATAGATGAAGAAATTGAGCTTTTTAATTATTTCACCAAAGCCTCTAAAAAGGAGGCGCTTCCTGAAAAAGGATTTATCGATTTGTATTTTGCAGAAGACAAACTGTACTTTCTAAAACAAGGACAATTAAAGATATTCACAAGGGTGAAATAGTACCTCAATTTAATTACTTTCGGAAGCCTAAAACCATTTCTATGCACATAGCAATAGCAGGAAACATTGGGTCAGGTAAAACGACCTTAACCAATTTATTAGCAAAACATTACGGATGGGATGCGCACTACGAAGATGTAGAGGAGAATCCGTACTTAGATGATTTTTACAGCGAAATGCAACGTTGGTCATTTAATCTTCAGATTTATTTTCTGAAAAGTCGCTTTGAGCAGGTCATGAGCATTAAAGAAGGTGGTAAGAATGTCATTCAAGATCGCACCATTTATGAAGATGCCTATATTTTTGCACCTAATCTTCACGCTATGGGTTTAATGACCAAGCGTGACATTGACAATTACTCTGGGTTATTTGAATTGATGGACGGTTTTGTAAAAGGACCAGATTTGTTAATATATCTGCGTGGTTCAATTTCAACCTTAGTAGACCAAATTCAAAAGCGAGGACGACAATACGAAAACAATATTCGTATTGATTATTTGAGCC
>ERZ767310.1899-NODE-1899-length-11371-cov-3.970484_pt1 | contig 11371 bp, 11 predicted proteins | sample MGYA00374954_ERZ767310 | MGnify/ENA primary metagenome ERZ767310 (study PRJEB28948, sample SAMN06267188) | marine metagenome | isolation source: Columbia River Estuary | place: USA:Columbia River Estuary, USA | collected 2013-07-23 ...
CCTGTTCCAGGGATTCTACTTAATCCTTGGTTAGCAAGTCCGCTATCCATAGTTTGCAACTGAGAACTTTTGTACTCTCTCTTAATTGTAGAGACTTTTCCTATTTTACCCATAATGTAGTTTAATTAATTTTTGGTTTATTCTTGTAGAGTGTCCTGATCAAACAGATAGGATCTAGTCCGACACTCTGGTATTTATGAGAAAGCAACCTCCCTCTAAGGAGGGACAGGGTGTGTGAGGAAGGAGCTTCTCTGTAATATTTACTATTACGTTTATTAGAATTGTGGAATCTCTTCGATCAACACAGTTCTTGATAAATCTTCAATGAAAACATCGCAACGATCTTTCATCCAGATTTCGTATCCTGGGAATTTATTAGCAGAGCTCATTCCTTGAGATTTTGCAAATCCTAAGTGATGACGAGTTCCATCAATATAACCCCAAGTCATAGAAGGTGCACCCTTCATACGTACCTCACGGATGTTGTTGATCATTGAACCATCAGATTCAGGAGATACATCAAATACCATAAATACAGGAGTAGACTTCTTGTTTTGTCCAAATTCTAAGTTAGTTTGTGGTAAATCTAACTCTTTCAAGTGTACAAGTTCTACACGTCCAGTCTCACGAGTTACCATCGCATCAAATGCAAAGTTGTAAGTGATTGACTGTCCTTCTCCTTGTAGATATCTGTTTCCAGAATCTGCCATGAAAGTTAATCCAGAGTTTAATGCATCATCTTTTAAAGCTTGTTGGAATACATCGAATCCAGCTTCATTAGTATACATCTTAACTCGTCTATCTTTAACATCCACTCGTCTGTAGAATAAATCTCCAAATACTGAACGTATTAAGTTAGCAGAAAATTCTCCACGGTTGTATTGTACTAGGTTACCGTTATTACGCATTCTGTGATATACACCAGCAGATGTACGCTTTAACTCTTGTCTAGAACCATTAGTCTTAACGGTACCAGGCTTAGCCCAGATCATACGCTTAACTTTAAGTTCAATCATAGACTTACGCATCCAGAACTCAACGAAAGGTTCCCATTTAACATCATTACGAGTTAGTGGTAACTGATTACGTCTTTGTGGAGCATATACTAAGATATCCAAAGCTTGACCTGAATTGTCTCTCAACATTTTATCATCAGCCCATTCTGTAATTTTGTGCTCATAACCATATCCTGAACCTAATGATTCAAACATTGTTATTTTCTCACCTAATCTAGGAAGACCTAATAAATCTTGATCAAATTCTCCAATTGCAGCATCGATCAATTCTAGCTCAATACCTGGCTGTAAGAATGTAGATGATATAAAGTCTACTGTTGGATTATCACTTACTAGTGTAACTGTATATAACCAACCAGCATTCCAAGGCTGTGGATCTTTTATCACATATAGACGTGGTCCATATTGACGTGTTCCTACAGAAATGATAGCATTTTTAGAAAATTCATTTGTATCTAATACAAGTTGAAATTCTTGACCATCAATACCTGGCTTAGCTAGGTCTGTTGTAGTTTCTGGAATATCAATGATTTTTGGAAATTTGTATGGTACAGCGATGTCCCATTTCCAAGAGTCACTATTCGTATCAATGAAGTACGGTGTGCTCTTATTAATCATATCTAGAAAATCATTGCTATACAATGATGATTGAGTATACAGACTGATAATTTTCTTATCATAATCTGCAGGCTCTGTTGAGTGGAAGCTTTCCAAGTGATTTGCATCTGTTAGTTTCCCTACAGCACGCTTATCCATGGACGCAACTCTCGCATAAGTAAAACCAGTTAATCCTGGTATAGTTTGAACTTTTGACATGTTATTCGTTTATTAATTATTAATTACTGATTATTATAAAAACCACTTTGATGAGGCTTTAGATCCTTTTTTTGTTGACCTGTTACTTTTATCTTTTGTAACTTGTCTTGCAACTTCCCCAAATAATTTGTTTGTCTGCTTAGACGCACCTTTTCTTTGTATAGTAGATAACGTAGGATCTTTTTCTAACATTTTCATTAAAAGTCCAATTTTTACTTTCATTTCGTGATTCTCAGGTCTTTTCATATCTAAAATAGCACGATCAAAGTCTGTAAGTGTTTCTCCAGCAGGAGTTTTCCACTTATCTACTAATAGGAAATCTTGTAGTTCATTTGCTAGGTTAGAGTTTATTGGTATTCCATCAAACTCTTTTTCTTTTACCTTATCTGATAATATAGACTGAACATTTTGTACATACTGATTTCTAATTTCAGTTTTTTGTTCTTGAATCTGTTGAGCTTCAATGTCTAATTTTTCAAGTTTTTTAGCTTCTTTTTTAACTAACACTTTATGATGTCTTGTAGCTACAGTATCTAAATCACCATAGTCTTGCAATCTTTCAATTTCTTTACTTATGTCTTCTGGTTCAAACCCTTGATCAGCTAATGCTTGTTTCATTATAGATACTTGGTTTTGTTCTTGAGATAAATCCATTTCTGAAAAACTCACAACCTTACCGTATGCTCCAAAGTACTCTTTAGGATCTACACCTTTTACAAATATAGAATCAAATGCATTTTGGTAATCTTCTCCGAATTGACTAATAAAGTTTTGAACTAATTCAGATGCTCCTTTTTTCTTTTCAGCATTGAATCTTTCTAAAAACTCTTCTGGTGTACTAATGGAAACTTCTTCATCTTCTTCTTTATTAAATACTCCTAAGTTAAATAGGTCATTTGATAAAGCAGTAAACTTATTATCATCTTCACTATCATCATCATCATCATCAGCATCATCTAAATCCCTACTCGCTTTAGTTAAAGCATCGTTTGGAGGATCTACCTGAATATCATCATCTTCATCATCTTCTTCACTATCAGTTAAGAAGTCAGCGATTAATGATTCTCCTGATTGTTTTTCTTCATCAGTTTTACCATCTACACTATTAGGAGGTGTGATATCTTTTCCTCTTGGAGGATTATCGTTTGTTTCTACCTTTGGGGTATCTATTTCATTTACTATAGGTGTAACATCTTCAGGATTACCTGATGCAGTTTCTGGAGCCATTAAATCATTCAACAGTTGAGCATCACCTGCTCCTGTTTCCATAGTATTTTGTATACCAAAAGGATTACTCTTGTCAGACATATGTAGTTGTGTTTTATTAAAAATTGGTTTATTTGAATAAAATTAGAATAACACTACGTATCTACAAAGGATATTTCACTTTTTTGTAAAATATTTATGCATAATATAGCATTAACTTTTTTGGTAACTAACTGTGTTAGTTATTTTTTCTTCCCTTTGCGTTCATTTTAGCAACAGCTAAATCGTTTGCTTGGTTATCTCTAGCTAGTGATATTTTTTCTCTTTCAATTTGTAACTTTTGCTGAGCTAAACTGTTCTTAGAATTTATATCAGCCATTTTGCTATCAAAATTCTTTTGAGCAACTTTTTGTTGCATACCAAGCTTTTCTATCTCTAGCACATCTGGACTTCCAGAATTATCTAAATCTTCACTTGTTGTACCTTCTTTTGAAGCTGCATTTATCATAGCAATTTCTTTTTTGTTAAGACGGTCAAGTTCATTCTGATAGTTTTCATTAGCTTGTTCCGCAGCAGCTAATTGCTGTGCTTGTTGCATTTGAGCTTCAGCTATTTTACCTTGTTGCTCCATTTGAGCTTGTTGTTGCTGTTGAGCTGCTTGCTGCTGTTGCAATTGCTGATCTCTTAAATCCTTGAAAGTTTTCTTCATCTCTCTCATAGACTTAGTGCTATAAAGTTCAATGATATCATATAGACTTCCACCATTTTGAATAAGTGCTTGAGATAATTGTCTAAGCTCATTAAACATTTGTGTATCTTCTGGTCTATTTGTTGGAAATACTTTTAAGTCACGAAGCTTTAAGTCTGATCCGTTAACTTGAACAAAAGAAGATTCTCCTTCTGATGTTATGTAAGATAACGTAGATTGTGGTTTAGAGCTTTGTATTTTTAAAGACGCATCTATTATTGCCTGATATAACTGACCTGTTACATACTCGTGTGCAACGAATAGAGGCTCTGTCTGAGAGTAACTCTGTTGCATAGCAGTATTTGTACCTGTGGCTGTTTCTGATGCAGATACGGAACCCATACGCTGTCTAGACATACCTATTAGTTCCCAACATTCTATCTTCATTTGTTGAGCTAAGTTGTAACGAGATTGTATTTCCTGTGTACGTGTAAGATCTAAAGATGTAAATTGGTTAAATGAGCTTGGTGCTTTTAGATTCTCTGGACTATCATCAATAAATACAACACCACGTTCTCTAGCTTCCATTTCCCAAATATCTAATGCATCTTGTGCATCACCATCTTTAGGAACTGGTATATGTCTAAGTGACATTAATTGAACCTTACCAACTTCTTTCTCTAAAAGCTTATATAATTGGTTCATACAAACATTGTATATAGTTTGGAAAGGTTTCATTAAATCAACTAATGATCTCGCTTCTGTATTTTTTACTTCATAAGTAGTTCCAATAATAGGGCAGTAATCTAGTAATGTATAAGGTTTTACGTGATATATGTCTGGACCAATTTTAGTTCCTTGGTACCATTGATTAACCCATCCCCACTCTAAAGATATCTGTGTAGGCATGTTTCCTGACTTGTAATCCTCAGTAACTAAAGCTGATTGCTCGTTACCCATTTCATCTTCATAAATAAGCTTTCCTATTTTTCTTTTAGATATCCAGTAACTTCTTACAACTACATATTTATATCCAAATGAAGATACGTTACTTGTAAGTCCTAAGAAATCACGAAGGCCATCGTTATTCTCCTTCATTTCACTTTCTATAATCATTCGTGTCTGTAACACTAATGGATCATACGTATCATAAATTACAGAGTCTTGTCCAGGTGTAACATCAGGATTTCCAAGGTTAGATTCTCTTACATTAATTAGACCATAGTCTTGTAATGAACTTCTTAAGTGATCTATCTCAGTTTTAGTTAAGTCTGGAAACGCTTCTATTATTTCTGATATTTCCATAACCTCCACAGTACCAGCAGCATATGCTCCTCTACTTCTACCTGAAGGGTCTGAAATATATTTTTTATCTGGTGTAGTAAGAAACCAAGTATTTTTTGGATTAGCAACTTCTACATTAAATCCTGTTTTAGAATTATCTTCATAGAGATGATAAAACTCTCTTGCAGATATAAGCAAGTCTCTAAATGCATCTTCACTTTGTTCTTTTAAATGAAAGTCTGCTTTATTACAAGTAAGTGTATGATTTGCCCATTTTTCTGCAACAGATGTGTAAGAATCAAGTTCTTCTTTGACTTGTTCCATTGTAATCTTTTCAATATCTTCCATTGCAAGTTCTTCACCAGACATAGCTGCTTTAGCCATGACTTGCTGTTTAACTTGATTGATTACATAAGCTTTTAATGTATCAGTCTTAAACTGTAACTCCTGAGCTTTACTGTCATCATCAAAAGCTTTAACTCTGTAAGCATCAGGTCTTTTACTTATCTCACCAACAAGTTCGTTAACTGGTGTAGTGATAATTGAATAATGCTTTACATATCCAGGAAGAGATAAGTCTTTTTCTAGCATATCTGTAAAACTCTTAACCTCAGGCTCATCTATAGCAAAGTCTTCTCTTCTTAGAATACCTTTCATTAAATCATAGTTAGGTACAAACGTATCTCTATTCTTAATGTATTCTGCATAAGCTTTGTTAGAAAAATAGTCCATGGTATTTTTTACCCAACTATCATCTTTCTTTTGCTTTTTTGTTTTAAACTGATCAGGGAAAATGTTTAAATAAGCATATCTAATGTTTTCCTCTTTTGTATATCTAATAATGGCCATTATGAGAATATTTTATGTTTAGAGCTGCTAAATACACCTCTAGATTTTGTAAATAATTTGTTTTTCTTGTTCTTATTCATAGCTGTTAATCTAACATCGTCCTGTGCTCCCACCTTTCCAATAATTGGATCTAGTTTCATAGCAAGTCCTATAGCTAACTCAGCTGCAATAATTCTATCAAAGTTACCTGTTTCATTATACTGAATCATTTCTTCTAGTAATAATGGATCAAGTATTTTAGCCATACCTTTAGTACTAGATATAACCTCACCATCTTCGTTAACTTCAGAAGCTATAATTTCTTCTGAATACTTTTTAAGACATCCATGTAGGAAGTCTCTAATCTTTTCTGATGATCTGTGTATACCAAAGTCACGTCTTACAGTAGTATTTGGTACAATTTCTTTTAACCAATCTGGTTGTCTTTCTAAATATTGACTATCTCCTTTAGCGATCATGTGATCAATAAAAGATATCTCATCATTCTCACACAATGCTCTTGCGTTAAAGTATTTGATGAGGTAACGAGCTTGGTTCTCCCAAGTTTCTTTTTTATCAGGACGTGCACAGTAACTTGCTACAAACATATCCTGGTATTTTTCACCAGCTATGGCATGCATCCTTTTATATATGTATACAGAACCTAATGAGCTACTGTATGCAGATTTACCTTGTCTATATGGATCCACTCCAGCTACATATAAGCCATATGGTGGATTATCTATAGGAAATTCATATATCACTACAGGAGCATCTTTTAAGTCTGTATGCTTTAACGGAAAGTTGCTTATAGGCATCTTATCTGTAAAATCATGCTTCACTCCTTCCCCATCATCATATAGTATAACAGGTGTACCTGTTCTTTCTCCTTGTAACAGTCTAGTTTTTTGACGCTTTGCAGCTTCTAAGTCAAATATGTTTGTATCCTCATTTAAGAATATATCATCTACCTCTTGTGGATAGTACATCTTTTCTTTTAGATAAGCTAATCTATCCCCAGCCTTCTTTAACCTTTCTAGATTATCATTTGTAATCTTATCAGCCTTTTCCTTATTAGATACCATCATAGGTATTTCATGTAAGGGCGAATCTTTTGGTTTATCTAAAAATGTGCCAAGGTTACTATCTTCTTTTGCTTCCATCCTGTAATCATGGCCAATAAATAACCCATGAATACGCTTATCATCTTTAGCGTTGTTATATGTAAGAAAGTTAAAGTTCTCTACATCAAACATTAAGGACTTTGCATCCATAAATTTTTTCATGTCCCCACCTGTACCTGTAAGTATAGGACTACAACCCCAACCAAATGGTGTTGTGAATCCTGGAATAGCTGCTTGAAGACCTCTTAGAAAGTTACCTTTACCTATCTCATCAATGATAAGCCTTCTAGGTTTTGTACCTGCAATAGCTTCTTCGTTATTACCTCCGTCTAAGTTACGTATAAGGATTTGTGAAAACGGTATTCTTTCACCACCTCTAGTTTTAATACCTAACGTAACCTGATTCTTCCAGTTATCTTCTACTCTTTGCCACCTCCAAGCTTTAGGTAAGAAGTTTAAGCCTTTATCAATCTTATCTGTAATAAGTTTTATATCAGGAGAGTTTAGTCCTGCAATAACATTTTGTGAATTCTCATCAAACGTAGCTCCTTGTGCAATATAACTTGCTTCAATAACAGACTTTGCTAAACGTCTAATTCCTAGTATAACTAGTCCTTTCTTTTCTTTCTGTGCCCTATCTATCTCATTAGTTACAAGCCACTCATTATCTCTCAGTAATGGATTTGCGTACTTCTGGTTAATTCTACCAAAATCATCTATGATATCTACTTCTGTATGCCAAGCATTTAAATGCCAGTATAAGAAAGGGTTAATATAAGTACCATCCATCATACAACCGTTCATACTCAGCTCTTTATGAAAATCAAAGAACTCATCATACTCTTCAGAGTCCTCATCTGGGACTCTTTTCTGGTTAATGAACCATTCGTTATAGCTTACATTATGTAGTTTCATTTATTTTCTAGTCTTGGCAAACTTTTTTGCCATTTGACCTAATTCTTGACCACCTCTTGTCTCAAGCTTCTTTTTCTCTTCCTTCTCACGTAGCTTATTTACTTGGTCTAACAATGCTAAGTAATTCTTCATCATATCTTGAAGATATTTACCTTGTTGTTCAACTGTTGCTACAAGTGAAGGAACTGATCCAGATTTAGTTTCTTTGTAAGTGATTCTATCCTTAAGTTCATGTAAAGGATTGTCTTCAATATACTTTTGCCAGTTACTTATTTGACTTTCAGCCCAATCAAGTTCTGCGTTAATGTATGTAGTTTTTTTTGCTGTTGCCATATGTTAATCTTCGTATTCATTAAAGCCTACATTATAAAGATTCTTCCCATCCATAAGTATACTTTCTATGTCATCTTCCTGATGTGGAATATCCATATCTAAACTAGCTTGATAGTTGATTAAATTATTATGTAGTTCTTTATCTGAGGTTGCCCATAGGTCATTCATGTTTTTTGAATCGATAGCTGTAGCTATATGCTTACCTAGGGATATTGCTGGATGTGATGTTTTTAACTCAGTTAATGTAGTTAAAATTTTTTCGTAGAATTTCATATTAGATCATTTATATCTTCATCAGTTAGTTTTTTACTTATCTCAATTTGAGGAAGGAAATCTGATATACCTTCTTGATCCTGTTCTAGTTCTAATTCTATTTCTGGTTGTTTGGAATAATACTCAGGTTTAATTGTCACCTTTATTCTATCACTTTCACCTTTAATCTCGTTTTCTTCTCCTTCTATGTCAATAAAGTCCACACCCTCTTCAAACAATTCTGCTAATATTTGCATCATTGCTGTTATTGGTATTTTGTTAAGTTTTAGAGTTCTTTTTTTCGACATTCTCTTTTAATTTTGCCTCTTCTTCAGATGACATTTCTGCTTTCCACTTGCCTGTAGGGCATTCACAAGATAAGCATTTTGTTTTTGCTGACAGTGTACAACCACAATTTACACAATGTGCATCTGGTCTAACTGACTTATAATTCTTTGAATGAAACTTACAACTCTCACAAATAGATGTCCTTTCAGTAGATACTTTTTCTATCTCCTTTTTAAGGTGTGCTGGGGGTATTAAATTATTCCTCCAACCTTCTACTATTTGTCCAAATTTAGTCTTCATTATTTAACTTTGACTTTAACGAATTAATTGTTAGTGTTAATGTACTAATTTTATTTTTAATCCAAGCCTCTTTTTTAGTTTGTTCTATTCCTTCAGCAACATCTTTTTCATAACCCTCTTTAAACCTTTGAAGCTTCACTAATCTCTGATTAGCTTTTCTTACATTAAAGGTGAACTTACCAAACCCACTTATCTCAACAGTATTGTTGTCTTTTAAAGCGTCATGTGCACCATTGAACTGATGCATCACTACTTGGTTAATTACCTTTTCCGAGATAATCTTATCCCTCGATATCTGCTTGACTATCTTCTCCGTTAATGTCAACTTCTTTGACCTCATGTGTAAGCTTGATTACTAAATTTAAATTTTTTTTGAAATCCAATACAATCACTGGATTCACTTCTATCTTTCCATCATTCTTTAAGAAGATGAATTGCTTCTTTAACTTAGATACAATATTATTAATAGTGGCTGTTGTTGTATTATACTTTTCACAGAACTCTGTTCTATGGTTAGCATATGATATACTTCCTTTAACTGCTGTAAAGGCAACAAGCTCTATTTCCCTTTTAGTAAGGTGCAAATTGTTTATTGCAGATAGTATGCTATAATACTTTTCTGCCAATGCATACTCATTAACTTGAGTGCTCTGTAGTTGTTGTACTATTTGTGTTGGTTGTTTCATATTTAGTTACTGTTTGTATATCCTTACCTAGGAATGTGAACAATCATGACTAGCCCACCCACCCCCAAAGGTATACAATTTTTTTGTAGCCAACCAAATTTTTAAAAAAAACTTTTTAGACATGCCCCCACCCACCGTGTGGGTAGCAAAGGAGACCCCTACCAATTGAAGACCCCCCAAAAAAAATGCAGGTTGGCTGTACCCCCCTTATAATGAGGGGAATCAGTACATTAAATAAAACTGCGTTTTAATTTAATAAATACGGATAATTATGGCTACAAAAGCTGAATTACAGGCATCATTAGATGCAAACGGAGTAGATTATACTCAATCTATGAACATGACTACATTGCAATCTTTGCTTGACAAGCATGAGGCTGATGCTTCTGATGTTGGAGGCTTTGAGGATTTGCTTGGAGAAGAGCGTGAGCTTGCAGACCGAAATATTAGTGGAACTTTTCAGCAGTATGTTGATGCTGTTGGTAAAGCTAATGGATACAAGAATCCAACTGCCTTTCCAACTGATAATGCTATTGATGCTAACAGTACGACAAGATTTCAATTGGAAATTGGAGATGCTGATGCAATGGTTACTAACGCAAAGGGTATCAAGTCCTTTAAGAACTCTAAAAGGATAACCTGTTCTGAGGGTGTTAGCAAAATGCTCAAAGCAGGAGATATTGGTTACTCTGAAATTGGTGCGTTTCCTGTTGCTTGGAGAATGATTGCTTCACAAGACCCTCTTACCAAGCTTTATTCTGATTCAAAGGTTTATTTTGTTGAGCGTCCACAACGAGTACAAACTAACGACAGGTTTGCTCAAGGAGGTTTCTCGAAAGATACTGTTATCAACGAAAGCTTTGAGGAATCTAGAACGACAATTAGTACGCTAAGATTAGGGTAAACTGTTGGAGAGACTATGTGGCAGGGTGTAACAACACTCTGTCACGATTCTCTTATTTTGAGTTTTAAAATTCATACATAGGGTGGGTTGTGATTAAGTAGGGTGGGCTTTACATATATTATCTAAACTCTGTCCTTAATATATACATTCTTTGTATGTAATGTAGTGTACGTCTTAACACTAACAGTTTATTCTCCTTATTTTCCTTGTTATGAAAAACATATTCAAGAAGATACATATAGCATTAACTCAAACATTTGCTCTATGTGTATTATAACTTTCTTCTCTATGCTTATTATAAGTTAGGGAGCTCTAAAACATATTAAAATTGTAATGTAGGCACTTTCTGATCTGTTAACTGACGAGTTAACGCGTTTGTAGCAACGTTATTGGATTAAAGACTACCAGACTCTCACAAGGTGTGAGTTAGTTGTACACTGCTTTGGGCAGATATTGTAACACAAAGAGGTGTCTGCATTACATATTTTTAACTTTCTTCTCTATATATATTATTATTAGGGGAGCTATAAAAACTTAAAGCTGAAGAGCATTATACTATTATATTATGTTACCAAGTTTACCAAGACAAGTATTCACTACAGAAAAAGGTTCTATCTCAATGATACATCCTTGTGAGTTTACAAATAACGAATATGAAATATATTCTCTTGAGGGAGATTTATTTGATGACGTAGAGAGATATCCATATCATAAAGAAGTTATGGAAAGAA
>ERZ767310.1928-NODE-1928-length-11267-cov-4.536657_pt1 | contig 11267 bp, 6 predicted proteins | sample MGYA00374954_ERZ767310 | MGnify/ENA primary metagenome ERZ767310 (study PRJEB28948, sample SAMN06267188) | marine metagenome | isolation source: Columbia River Estuary | place: USA:Columbia River Estuary, USA | collected 2013-07-23 ...
CAGTAGATTTAGCTAAACTTTCTCAAAATGCTCTTACCGGTAAAGAACTTACAGAGTTTATAAATAGAAGTATAGATCTAATCAAATAAGTAATTTAAGATTTTAGCTAATCTTATACCTCCTATTAATAATAGCTCTTTCACGGTGCCAAAGTTTTTATATTGATATTCGTAACCTAATTTATCATCAACTGATACACCTGCATATATTTGATTTGTATATACGTGTATTTCATTCACCCAATCTAGAACATCAGCTCTTTCAAAATCTTTAGCCTCATCTGTAAATACTAAAAAATCTGGATTTGGCAGATTAACAGCTAATTCACTATAACTCATGTTATGACTATTTATCATGTCTGAGTCCCAGACTCTGTGAAGGTTTGAATTTCTTCCAAACCATTTTACATATACCCTGTTTGCACCTCTATCTTCATATCTACCAATATGAAGAGGTTGATGAAGATCTCCAACAAAATGGACAAGTAACTTAAGATAAAATGATTTTTCAGAATCTGATACTGAATCACTCTCTAAAACATCAATACATTTATTAATTGCAATAAAGACATCTCCTTTCTCTGATGGGATAATATCCTGGTAGTCATCATCCAATTCCATATTTAAAAAATGCCAATCATAAAAATTATCGTATCTACTATCAGATTTAATATCATCTGCATAAGTTGATGCATTAACTAATGTTTCCCCATTAAGAATTTTAATTATTCTTTCGTTTGAGTTATTTGTTAAATATTTATTTGCTACTTCTGCTATAACCCTATGGCCTGTTGCACCCCAATCTTCATTAGGATAAATATTGAACAATAAAAGAGTTAAAACTAACCACATAAACTTTTTAATCTGTTTAAGTTCAAATATATTATTATCTAGTAAATCCTTATAATTTTATTACTTTTAAATTGAAAAAAAATATTTGAAGAAACTACCTATAATTTTAGCCCTGATTTTTGTTCATTCAAATTTGACTTTTTCTCAAGAAATAACTGTAAAGTACACAGAGGAAAAGATTAATATTGATGGGTCTCCAGAAGATTTAGCATGGAAAAATGCTGATATAGCTTCTGATTTCTGGCAATGGAGACCAACAGATTCAGTAAAAGCTGTAAAGCAAACTGAATTTAAAGCTTTATTTGATAATGAAAATTTATATTTTTTAGTAAAAGCTTACACTAAAGAAAAAAAGTTTACTGTCTATAATCTTGAAAGAGATTTTGAAACTAGAAGTGCAGATTATGTACAATTAATTTTTGACACTTTTAATGATGCTTCAAATGCTTTTAAATTTCAAACTAATCATCTTGGATTAAAAGGAGATATGTTGTTATCCTCTATTATGTCTTCCGGCGGGAGGGGGATGAATTCATCATGGGATGCAATTTGGGAAGTGGAATCTAAATTATATGATGATTCATATATAGCTGAAGTTAAAATCCCATTAAACCAACTCTATTTTATTAATGGAGCTAAAAGCTGGAGATTCAATATATATAGAAGTGATACACAAACATTAGAACACTCAAGTTGGGCCAAAACTCCTCAGGAGCAAAGAATTGGAGACCTAGCTTTTATGGGTAAAATTAATTTTGAAAAGCCTCTAGGTGAATCAAAAAAACCAATTTCATTAATACCTTATATAAATGGATCTCTTGGAAAGAATTTTATTCAAGATAAAACATTGAACAATTTAGATTACGGGCTTGATGTCAAAATACCAATAGGAAACTCTATTAATGTTGACCTTACTGTTAATCCTGATTTTTCTCAGGTTGAGGTGGATGATCAATTAGTAAACTTAACTCAATTTGAATTGAGACTTCCAGAGAGGAGACAATTCTTTACTCAGAACTCTGACCTTTTTACTGACTTTGGTCAAGAAAGAGATGCTGAACCTTTCTTTTCAAGAAGAATAGGAATTGCTAAAGATTTTGAGGGTAATACTGTTGAGAATAGAATAATTAGTGGAATGAGATTAAGTGGAAAAATAAATGATAAACTAAGAATAGGATTATTAAATGTTTTAACGGAAGAGGATAGAGCTAAAGGGATTCCACAAAATAACAATACACTTTTTACACTTAGAAATAAGGTTTTTGCTAGATCAAATTATTCTTTCTTTTTTATAAATAGAGAAAACACAAAAGATTATGATTTTATTGAAAATCAGAAAAAATATAATAGAGTATTTGGATTTGAATATAACTTAGCTTCTAAAGATGGTCAATGGAAAGGAAGAACATTTATACATAAGTCTTTTACTCCTGAGAAAAATGATAAAAATACATCTTTTGGTATTAAACTATCAAAGAATTCACGTAAGCACTATATAAGTTTGGGTGGGTCTTATGTTGGTGATGATTTTAGATCAGATCTTGGTTATTACAGAAGATATGGTTTTATAAAATTTACTCCATTTTACCAATTTAGAATATATCCAAAAAATAATGATAAAATTCTAAATTATGAACTTCAACATTATGCAGCTTATGTATTTAGACCAAATAAAGAAGAAACATTTGAAGGAAGGTGGAATATTTCATCTTTTGAAATAAAATATTTAAATCAAAGCACATTTGAGATTAAACAAAACATAAAGAGAGACTATTTGTATTATGATTTTGACCCTACCAGGACTGATGGTGCAACACCGCTTCCTGCTAATAACTTTTATTCTTCTACAGACTATGAAATAGCATTTTCATCTCCTGATAAAAACTTATTTAAATTTAGAGTTGGATTACAATATGGAGACTTTTTTAATGGAACAAAATTTTCATTCAAAAACGAATTTAAGTTTAGAGTTCAGCCTTATTTTAATACTAGTCTTAGAATTGATTATGATTCTATTGAATTGCCTGACCCATATCCAAGCAGAGATATTTGGTTGATAAGTCCGAAGTTTCAATTTACCTTTAACAAAGAAGTCTCCTGGACAACCTATATTCAGTATACAAATCAATCCGATAACCTTGGAATGAATTCAAGGGTTCAATGGAGATTTGCTCCTCTATCTGACTTATATATTGTTTATAATGATAATTATATCACAACTGGCTCTTTAGAACCTCAGTTTAGATCTATAAACCTTAAATTAACATATTGGATAAATATTTAAAATGAAAAAAATATCACTCATTAGTCTAACTTTATTTATTATTTGCTGTAATTCAGATCAGAATAATATGATTGTGTCTGGAAACGTGGACGGGCTTAGAAAAGGTACTATTTATCTTCAAAAAGAGATAGATTCAACAATAGTATCATTAGATTCTCTAAAAATAAGAGGAAATAGTAATTTTAAATTAAATACTATAATAGATGAACCTGATATCTATTATCTATATCTGGATAAGGAAGACGGAGATTCTCTTAATGATATAATCACTTTTTTTGGAAATAAAGGAGAGATAAATATTAATACTATGCTTTCCACATTTGATTCTAGTTATGAAATTTCTGGATCGAAGAATAGTGAATTATTGAGAGAGTATTTTTCAATTATAAGAAAGTATAACCTTCAAAATCTTGATTTATTAGAAATATTCTATAATGCTCAGATTACTGATAATCAAAAAAGAATTGACTCTGTAAATGAGAGGCTAGAAAACTTAATAAAAAGAAAATATCTATACAGTTTAAACTTTTCAATTACTAATGCCCAAAATGAGATTTCCCCCTATATAGCAGTTAGTCAAATACCTGATGCAAATAAGGATTTACTCAGAAAAGTTTATGATACTTTACCTGAAAACATTAAAGTATCTAAATATGGTAAAGTTTTAATGGAACTAAGCTTAGACTAACCACTATACTCAACAAAATTTCTTGGAGTTTCATATAATACTACTTTAAGTTTATATTTTTCCTTAAAATACTTAATTAGCCTATCATAAATTAATATAGCAATATTCTCAGCTGAAGGATTCAGAGATGAAAATTCCTCTATATCTAAATTTAGATTTTTATGATCTAGATAATCTTCAATTTCAGATTTAATTATTTGGCTTAATTTTCCAATATCAAAAACATAACCAGTCTCAGGATCAACTTCTCCAGTAAGACTTACAATTAATTCATAATTATGACCGTGAAAATTTTTATTAGAACACTTTCCAAAAACTTCATTATTTTTTTCATCAGACCAATCTGGTCTATATAACTTATGGGCAGCATTAAAATGAGCCTTTCTACTTATTGTTAATTTCATTTATTTAAATATTTATAAAAGTAATCAAAAGCTATTTTAAACCATATAGTGTAATTATCACCATTTTTAATTATATCATCATTAAGAGTTTGCATATCTACCCATTTAAAATCATCTGCTTCATCAAGGTTTAAAATTGGATCTTCATTATATACACCATAATAAACATGATCAAATTCATTTTCAGTTAGCTCATTGTCAAGCTCTGCTTTATAGATAAAATCATAAACTTTTCTAAGATCAGTTTTGATACCCATTTCTTCTAGTAACCTTCGATTGGCAGCATCTTCAGTCTTTTCTCCATCTCTAGGATGACTACAACATGTATTAGTCCATAATCCACCTGAATGGTATTTTGAAATAGCTCTCTTTTGAAGTAGTAACTGATAATTACTATTAAAAATAAATACTGAAAAGGCTCTATGAAGAAGACCTTTTTGATGAGCTTCAAGTTTTGGCATTAAACCAACCTGATTATCATTTGCATCAACAAGAATTACTTTTTCTCTTGACATTGAATCAAATTAATAATTTAGCTCTTCCTCTTCTTTATTAATTAGCAGACTATTATATTCATCTTTAGGTCCAACAATTATATCATTGTAGTTTCTCATTCCAGTACCAGCTGGTATTTTGTGACCTACAATAACATTTTCTTTTAGACCTTCAAGCATATCATTTTTACCATTAACTGCTGCTTCATTTAAAACCTTTGTGGTTTCTTGGAATGAGGCTGCTGAAATAAATGATTTAGTTTGAAGAGATGCTCTAGTGATACCTTGTAATTGAGTTGAAGCAGTTGCTGACTTTGCATCTCTAGCCTCAACCAATTTCTTATCATCTCTTTTAAGAATTGAATTTTCATCTCTAAGATTCCTAGCTGAAACAAGTTGTCCAACTTTTAGATTTTCACTGTCACCAGCTTCTTCAATAACCTTTTTACCGTATAACTTATCATTCTCAGAAATAAATTCATCTTTATAAGTCAATTGGTCTTCTAAGAATAATGTATCTCCTGGATCAATTATTTTAACCTTTCTCATCATCTGCCTTACAACTACCTCGAAGTGTTTATCGTTAATTTTTACACCCTGGAGTCTATAGACCTCTTGAACTTCATTGACAAGATACTGTTGAACGGCCGAAGGACCTTTAATATTAAGAATATCGTTAGGAGTAATTGAACCATCCGACAAAGGCATACCTGCTTTAATAAAATCATTTTCTTGAACAAGTATTTGATTTGAAAGCTTCACTAGATACTTTTTAATATCTCCAAACTTTGATTCAACAATGATTTCTCTATTTCCTCTTTTAATTTTACCAAATGAAACTACTCCGTCAATTTCTGACACAACAGCAGGATTTGAAGGGTTTCTAGCTTCAAATAGCTCTGTAACTCGAGGTAAACCTCCTGTTATATCACCTGACTTGGCAGATTTTCTTGGAATTTTAACTAAAATCTTACCCTTCTCTATTGATTCATCTTCATCTACCATGATGTGTGCACCTACAGGTAGATTATAAGATCTAAGTGTAACGCCTTTTTTATCTTGAATTAATAGTGTTGGAATTAGTTTTTTATCTCTAGAATCAGTTATAACTTTTTCTTTAAATCCAGTTTGTTCATCAATTTCAACTTGAAAGGTTTTACCAACCTCAATGTTTTCATAAACTATTTTTCCTGAAAATTCGGAAACAATTACACCGTTAAATGGATCCCATTGACAAATAATATCTCCTTTAGATAGTTTCTGACCATCTTTAATATTAAGATATGATCCATAAGGAATATTTTTAGTACTTAAAACATTTTTAGTTTTTGAGTCTAAGATCTTAATCTCAGAAGTACGTGAAATAACAATATTTGAGGATTTTCCTTCTTTATCTTTTGCTTTCACAACTTTTAAGTCTTCAATTTCAGCAATACCGTCAAATCTAGTTACTAAAGAGTTTTCTTCAGAAATATTACCTGCAACTCCTCCAACATGGAATGTTCTAAGAGTTAACTGAGTACCTGGCTCACCTATTGATTGAGCAGCTACTACTCCTACTGCTTCACCAATCTGAACTGGTTTTCCAGTTGCAAGATTTCTACCATAACAACTAGAACAAATTCCTCTTTTAGTTTCACAAGTTAAAGCTGATCTAACATCAACAGAAGTAATTAGAGTATTTTCTATTTTTGCTGTAGCATTTTCATCTATTAGTTTTCCACCCTCAATTAGAACTTCGTTAGAAGAAGGATCTATTACATCATTAAGAGCAGTTCTACCTAAGATTCTTTCACCTAAAGTCTCTACAACTTCTTCATTCTTTTTAAGTGCATTCACTTCAATTCCTCTAAGTGTTCCACAATCAAATTCATTAACTATTACATCTTGAGAAACATCTACAAGTCTTCTAGTCAAATATCCTGCATCTGCTGTTTTCAAAGCAGTATCAGCTAGACCTTTTCTAGCACCGTGAGTAGAAATAAAATATTCTAAAATTGATAAGCCTTCCTTAAAGTTAGATAAGATAGGGTTCTCAATAATCTCACCTCCACCTACATTAGACTTTTTGGGTTTTGCCATAAGACCTCTCATTCCAGTTAACTGTCTGATCTGTTCCTTAGAACCTCTAGCACCTGAATCAAGCATCATATAAACAGAATTAAACCCTTGTTGATCCTCACTAATCTGTTTCATTGCAAGTTCAGTAAGAGTAGCATTAGCTGAAGTCCATACATCAATTACTTGATTATACCTTTCATTATTTGTAATTAGACCCATGTTATAGTTTCCTATAATTCCATCTACCTGATTGTTTGCATCGTCAATAAGATGTTGCTTCTGTTCTGGAATAATAATATCACCTAAACTAAAAGACAAACCACCTCTAAAAGCAAACGAATATCCAAGATCTTTTATTTTATCAAGAAATTCAGCAGTTTCAGGTACACTAGTTACATGAAGTATTTGTCCAATAATTTCTCTTAAGTTCTTCTTTGTAAGAACTTCATTAAAGAAGCCAGCCTTTTCAGGAACCACTTCATTAAAGAATACTCTTCCAGGCGTAGTCTCTATTATTTTATATGAATCATCAGATTCAGGTGTTTTAATTCTACATTTAACTATTGCATTTAAATCAACTATTTTCTCATTATAAGCCATATTAACTTCTTCTGGAGAATAAAAAGTTAACCCTTCACCTTTTAATTTAAGTGAGTCCGTAGACTTTCTTGATTTAGTCATGTAGTACAAACCTAGAACCATATCTTGAGATGGAACAGTAATAGGTGATCCATTTGCTGGGTTTAAAATATTATGCGAACCCAACATCAAAAGCTGAGCCTCAAGAATTGCTTCTGGACCTAGAGGCAGGTGGACCGCCATTTGATCACCATCAAAGTCAGCATTAAATGCAGTACATGTTAAAGGATGAAGCTGAATAGCTTTCCCTTCAATAAGTTTTGGTTGAAATGCTTGGATACCTAACCTGTGAAGTGTTGGAGCTCTATTTAGCATAACAGGATGTCCTTTTAAAACATTCTCTAAAATATCCCAAACTACAGGTTCTCTTCTATCAATAATTTTTTTAGCAGACTTAACAGTTTTAACAATACCTCTTTCAATAAGTTTTCTAATGATAAAAGGTTTATATAATTCTGCAGCCATATCTTTTGGAATACCACATTCATATAATTTTAGTTCTGGACCAACTACTATAACTGATCTAGCAGAATAATCTACTCTTTTTCCAAGAAGATTCTGTCTAAAACGACCTTGCTTACCTTTAAGCGAATCTGATAAAGATTTTAAAGGTCTGTTAGATTCTGTTTTAACTGCAGATGATTTTCTTGTATTATCAAATAACGAGTCAACAGATTCTTGAAGCATCCTTTTTTCATTTCTTAAAATAACTTCAGGAGCTTTGATTTCAACTAACCTTTTAAGTCTATTATTTCTTATAATTACCCTTCTATATAAATCATTAAGGTCTGAAGTAGCAAATCTACCTCCATCTAAGGGAACAAGTGGTCTTAATTCTGGAGGTATAACTGGAATAACCTTAACTACCATCCATTCAGGAAGGTTTTCTTTTCTTTCATTTCCATCTTTAAAAGATTCTACAACCTGTAGTCTTTTAAGTGCCTCTGTTTTTCTTTGTTTAGAAGTCTCAGTATTTGCTTTATGCCTTAATTCATATGAAAGTTCTTCAAGATCAATTCTTGAAAGTAGTTCAATTAAACATTCAGCTCCCATCTTAGCAATAAACTTTTTATCATCTGAATCATCTAAAAATTGATTATCTGCTGGAAGAGTTTCCATTATTGTAAGGTATTCTTCCTCTGTAAGGAAATCCATTTTATTTACAGGTTCACCTTCAGCATTTTTTGCTTCTCCTGGCTGAATAACAACATATCTCTCATAATATATTATCATATCAAGTTTCTTAGATGGAAGTCCTAAAAGATATCCTATCTTATTAGGTAAGGATTTAAAATACCATATATGAGCAACTGGTACTACTATGTTAATATGACCAACTCTATCTCTTCTAACTTTATTTTCAGTCACCTCAACACCACACCTATCACAAACTATACCCTTATATCTTATTCTCTTGTATTTACCACAAGCACATTCATAATCTTTTACAGGGCCAAAAATCCTTTCACAAAAGAGTCCATCTCTTTCAGGCTTATGAGTTCTATAATTAATAGTTTCTGGCTTGAGAACTTCTCCTCTTGAGTTACCAAGTATTACTTCAGGAGATGAAAGACCAATTGAAATAGTATTAAATTTCTTTTGCGTTACTAAATCGTTATTTTTTGCCATTTTATTTTTTAATTTATTTTTCTTCTAATCGAATATCTAAACCAAGACCTTTTAATTCATGCATTAATACATTGAATGACTCTGGAAGACCAGCTTCAGGAAGGTTTTCACCTTTAACAATAGCTTCATAAGCTTTAGCTCTACCTATTACATCATCAGATTTAATAGTTAAAATTTCTTGTAGTGCAGCTGAAGCTCCGTATGCTTCAAGAGCCCAGACTTCCATTTCCCCAAACCTTTGACCACCAAATTGTGCTTTACCACCAAGTGGTTGTTGAGTAATTAAACTATATGGACCAATAGATCTTGAATGCATTTTATCATCAACCATGTGACCAAGTTTTAACATGTAGATTACACCAACCGTGGCTGCCTGATCAAATTTTTCTCCGGTTCCTCCATCATAAAGGTAAGTATGACCAAATCTAGGCACACCTGCTTCATCGGTAAGTTGATTGATTTCATCTAATGTAGCTCCATCGAAAATTGGTGTAGAAAATTTTCTACCAAGCTGTTCACCCGCCCAACCTAACACAGTTTCATATATTTGACCTATATTCATTCTAGAGGGAACTCCCAAAGGATTCAAGACAATATCAACTGGAGTTCCATCCTCTAAGAAAGGCATATCTTCTTGCCTTACAATTCTGGCAACAATTCCTTTATTACCATGTCTACCTGCCATTTTATCACCTACCTTAAGTTTTCTCTTTTTTGCAATATATACTTTAGCAAGCTTTTTTATTCCAGGAGGTAGTTCATCACCAACACTAATTGTAAATTTCTCTCTTCTTAGAGAACCTTGAATATCATTTTCATGTATTCTATAGTTATGAAGAAGTGTTGAGACTATTGCATTTAAATCATCAGACGTAGTCCAAACTCCCTTTGTAAGATGAGTGTAATCCTCAACATTTGACAGCATCTTGTTAGAAAACTTTTTTCCTTTAACTAATACTTCATCTCCTAAATCGTTAAATACTCCTTGACAAGTTTTTCCATTAATTACAGATGCAAGTTTATCAACTAACTTTAATCTATGATCTTCAAGAATCTTCTCATACTTTGTTTGAAGTAATTCTAGATCAACTTTATCTTGAGTTCTTGTTTTCTTATCTTTAAGAGATCTTACAAATAATTTTTTATCTATAACGATTCCATTAAGAGATGGAGGTGCTTTTAATGAAGCATCTTTAACATCACCTGCCTTATCACCAAAAATTGCTCTAAGTAATTTCTCTTCTGGTGTAGGATCAGACTCTCCCTTTGGAGTAATTTTACCAATAAGAATATCACCTGCTGTAACATCAGCACCAACTCTTATCATACCGTTTTCATCTAACTCACTAGTTGCTTCCTCACTTACATTAGGAATATCATCAGTAAGCTCTTCTGTTCCAAGTTTAGTATCTCTTACATCTAATGAATATTCATCAATGTGGATTGAAGTAAAAATATCTTCTCTCACAACTTTTTCTGAGATTACAATTGCATCCTCAAAATTATAACCTTTCCAAGGCATAAATGCTACCTTAAGATTTCTTCCAAGTGCTAATTCACCTTTTTGAGTGGCATAACCCTCACATAGAACCTGTCCTTTGGAAACCTGATCACCTTTGTTAACGATAGGTTTCAAGTTTATACATGAACCTTGGTTAGTTTTTTGAAATTTAATAAGATCATAAACTTTAGTATCATCTTCAAAGCTCAATAATTTCTCTTCAACAGATAATTTATACTTAATAACAATTTTATTTGCATCAACGTAATCAACTACTCCATCTCTTTCAGCATTAATTAATACTCTAGAGTCAGACGCAACAGCCTTCTCTAAACCAGTTCCAACAATTGGAGATTGAGGTTTTAGAAGAGGAACAGCTTGACGCATCATATTAGATCCCATTAAAGCACGGTTAGCATCGTCATGTTCTAGAAATGGAATTAAAGAAGCTGAAATAGATGCAATTTGATTAGGAGCTACATCTGTGTAATTTATTTTATCAGGAGTAACAACAGGAAAATCTGCTTGATCTCTAGCAATTACCTTTTCAGTCTTAATTTTACCAGAACTATCATGATCTATATTAGCCTGAGCAATTAGATTATTTTCTTCTTCCTCAGCAGACAAATATGTTATATTCTTGAGATCTATCTTACCATTTTTTACTTGTCTATATGGAGTTTCAATAAAACCAAGACTATTAACTCTGGCATATA
>ERZ767310.1942-NODE-1942-length-11218-cov-4.010571_pt1 | contig 11218 bp, 12 predicted proteins | sample MGYA00374954_ERZ767310 | MGnify/ENA primary metagenome ERZ767310 (study PRJEB28948, sample SAMN06267188) | marine metagenome | isolation source: Columbia River Estuary | place: USA:Columbia River Estuary, USA | collected 2013-07-23 ...
CGTATCAACAGCCTGTCTGCTATTCTTAACTATGCCTATGCAGAGCTGGACTTGGATAAGCGTAACCCCTTCTCAAGACTGTTCATCAAAGGAGAAGGTGAAGATAGCCATAAGCGAGGCACCTTTACCAATGAGCAGTTGAAATGGGGATACGATAAGGCGCTAGCTTCAGGAAGTCAGATCAAATTGCTTATGCCACTTTTAGGAGAAACAGGCTGTAGGCTGGCAGAGATCGTGGGGTTGAAGCTGGAAGACATCGATTTTGCGAATGACATGATCCATGCACGACCTAATTCAGCAAGGCGTTTGAAGACCAGGAGCAGCCAGAGAATGAAAAGAATGTGAACGAAGGTAACGATAGGAGCGTCTTCTTCTAGAGGGTGCCACCCTACACACCCGACACCGAGGTTGCTTGCCGCACAAATGTTGTTAGTTTTTGGCCACCCAAATGTTACCTTCGTAATCTATTGCATTAAACGTATTGAGCGGTACCTGCTTCATCGACTTCATCATCTGAACGTTCTCTGGAGGCATATCCTCTGGAAGCCCATCACACCATTTTTGAACACCACCGTCCTTGGTGCAATATGAAGTGCCATGGAACGGGCAGGTTATGTGGCCATTTTCGTCTATTTCCCCACCAGATAGGGGTAAATTCATATGAGTACAGGTATTTTGAACGGCCCTTACATCACCGTTGAATCTAAACAACAATACGTCATCACCGTCCAATTCGAATTCAATTTTATTTTCTTTTGACAGATCTTTGCTGGCACCTGCACGTGTCCATTTTATTCCATCCTTCACCAGTGCATCATGCTTTTTAGCGACTAGGCTTTCGCCTTTTACCGACTTAATTTCATACAAAGTAATTCTCTCACTAGTACCTTTAAGTTTCGTTCTAATGAAATCTTCCACCTCAACTCTATCTTGGATTTGGTTATAGGCGTTTTCTGTAATAAGCATTGTCGTATCTGCTTCTTTGTTGGCACTTTCTGCTCTAGCAGCCATATTCACGGTATCACCAATGACGCTTAATCTTTCCGTGCCCCTGCAACCTAGCATTCCGATTATGGCTTCTCCAAAATGAATTCCAATTCGAATTTTGAATTCTTCATCAAAGTTTTCTTCGACGGTACTGGCAAAGTTTTTCAGGTCTGACTGCAATTCTAATCCAGCTTTTACAGCCCGAAATGTTTCATCGCCTTCACCATCAAGCCCAAATATTGCCAGAAATGCATCACCAATATAATTATTAATTTCACCGCCATTTTTCATGACGATATTACCCGCAAAATCAAAATACTTGTTTAATAGATACATCACGTCAAACGACGCTAGTCTCTCACTTAGTGGCGTAAAGTCCTCAATATCCGCAAATAAAATCGCAACTTGTTTGTTAGATCCAATTGAGCCAGATGATTGCATTGCTGCCTGTGCAAACTTTATATCTGCTTGGTTCTTAAATAACTTCCGTATTTTTGCGTCCCCACTTAATAGCGTTTGGCAAGCCAGGCGTACATCATCTGGGAAATCAAGCTTGTCAGCTATAAGCTGTTCTTTCTGAGACCGCTCGGAACAATTTTCTAAGCCATTCAGGATTTGTACTCGACAGGTAGAGCATCGTCCGAGACCGCCGCAGACATGCAAGTGTTCAACTTGGTTTTCATTTGAAATTTCAAGAATGCTTTGGGCCTCTGAAAATTCAACTTCACGTTTTTCATCGGCATAAGTTAACTTTGGCATATTTTTCAAAGGCTCCATTTTTTATTATTATGGAACGCTCAGAAAGCATCGTAAAGACAAACTAACGTCTAACCTGTGCTCAACTCCGCCGAATGCTTACCGGAAATTTAATATTTTCATTAATTCTTACGATTTTCAAAAACTCATGTTAATCTTTCTGAGTTGTTAACCAGAAATAGGAGAGAGTAACATGTCGTCAATTGAGACAAAAGCATGGTCAAACCCTGATGAAGCGATGACACCCGACAAAACACATGCTGCAACTATTAAATTTGGACCAGTTAATATCACGAAAGCAAATATGCAGCCGGGATGGAAATGGTCTGAGTGCATTAAACCTCATGTTGGAACTGACTCCTGTCAGGCCGGCCATATCGGCGTGCTTATGCAGGGGAAAATTCACGTAGTTTGCGACGATGGTTCCGAAGAGACAATCTCTGCGGGTAGCGCTTATAGAATTGCACCAGGTCATGATGCATGGGTTATAGGCGATGAGCCTGCTCTCGGCATTGAATTTTCAACTACAGAAAAAGAGTTTGCAGCTTGGACAAAGGGCTGAAGCAGTAAGATGCTATTTAATCAAGTGATGCTCAGCGCTTACAAATGCTGAGCGTTACTAAAATTCTATCAAAAACAAAAGGAGGGAAAATACGATGAATGATTTTGCCGAATTGAAAGAGAAAGCAAAAAAAACATGGTCTGATTTTGCCTCTATGGAGAATTTCACCGGTGTCGCTGCACCGAAGCTCGTGCGGTTTGCAGGAGTTTTATCAGATAGCCGAGTTCTAGATGTTGCCTGCGGTACCGGAGTAGCGGCTCTAACCGCAGCAAGGTCAGGCGCAAAAGTGACGGGAGCTGACTTAACGCCTGACTTGATAGCCCGAGCAAATGAAAACAACAAAATCCTAGGGCTAGATATAGATTTTCATGAGGCAGACGTAGAAGACTTACCATTCCAAAATGAAAGCTTCGATATTGTTCTTAGTCAGTTTGGGCATATGTTTGCGCCTCGACCCAATGTCGCAATAAAAGAAATGTTACGAGTGCTGAGGCCTGGCGGAACAATAGCATTTTCAAGCTGGCCTCCAGAGTTGTTCATGGGGCAATTCTTTCAGATTAATGCTAAATATGGACCGCCGTTACCCGATGGTGCTGCAGCGCCAGTACAATGGGGGTCTGTCGAAACAATCAAAGAGAGACTTCAAAATTTGGTTCATGATTTAACATTTGATCGTGATAAGCTTGAGATGCCGGGACTAAGCGTTGCACATATTCGTGCTAATTTTGAAAAGGGCGCAGGTCCTCTTAAGAGAATGGTAGAAGCTTTTGCTGAGGAACCAGAGAAGCTTTCAAGTCTACGAAATGAGATCGATGAGGCCATTTCTGAATATTTTGAAGATAACCTTTTACGCATGGACTTTCTAATGGCGAAGGGCAAAAAATTTAACCAGTAAATATTTGACGAAGAACAAATCTGGTTGACACACACAGCTCCCCTCACTGTCAAAGTTTAAGTATATATAATGGCCACAAGGGCGTGGGCCATGCGGCGCCAACTACTGTTGACCAGTGAGGGCGTCACCTGCGTAGCCTGAAAACAAAGTTTTTATAAATTTTTTTGTAAAAACGTTTGGTTTTACCTGACACACCCGACACCGATTACCCAACTTCTTATATGATTCATTTACTCTTGTGCTTTGATAAACTTTATCAAGCGACCTGACCTGCCATCCTCCAAGGCCCAGATGGCACCATCGCTTCCAAGCTCCACGTCACGTACTCGTTGCGACCAACTGAATCGCTCCGCTTCAACTGGTAGATCATTTTTGAACTCTATCCTTACGAGTGCTCTGCCCTTCAATCCTCCAAGGAAAGCATCCCCGTTCCAATCCGGGAATTCATCACCTTGATAAAAAAATAGGCCGGAAGGAGCTACTGTGGGAACCCAAAATAATTTTGGCTTTTGAAATTCTGGTCGAGTATCGTGCGTTGGGATAACTGCACCACTATAGTGGTTACCTTCCGACACTATCGGCCACCCATAGTTTGCTCCAGGAAGGATTAGATTCAGCTCATCGCCATGCTTCGGCCCCATTTCATGAGCCCAAAGTTCATTCTTATGATTGAATGCAATTCCTAGCGAGTTTCTGTGACCAATCGACCAAAATGTTTTTGCTAATTCTCCCTTGTCTTGGAAAGGATTATCGCCGGGTACGGATCCATCATCATTTAAACGAATAATCTTTCCTAATGCTTTATCCCAGTGTTGAGCGGGCGTTTGCTCTTGCCTATCGCCGGAAGTTATGAAGATTTTGCCTTCATGTTTACTTCCCTGTTGTCCCAAGGTGATTTTATGTGAGAAGTGACCTTTTCCAGATCTCGCCGGGGTTTGGTTCCAAACTGTTGTAATGTTTTCTAACTTTGGTGAATGTTTTATATTTAATTCTGCCCTAACCACAGTGGCGTATCGTGTATCGCCTGCGGTATCTGAGGAAATATAAGATATATAAATAAATTTATTTTGTTTGAAATTTGGGTGAGGAACAACGTCGCCTAAACCGCCTTGACCACCATAAAAGACTTTGGGAACGCTGGCGACTAAAGACTTTTCACCATTTGTATTAACCAGCCAAAGATCACCAGATTTTGTCGTAACTAGTAGTCGGTCAGGCGAAATAAAGGACATGGCCCAGGGGTTTTGAAACCGTTCAACTACACTCCCCTTTATTTTTGAGCCCTGATTTCCTTCAATAATGTTATTCGCCAGCGCATGTGTGGCTAAGCTCATCAAAGCAACATAAATTAGCAGCCGCATTTGTACTCCAATTTCAATATATCTACTTTAATTTGAAACTTAGATGCTTTTACGATCAACCCTAAATCCAAAAAGAATTAATATGAAACTCAAATGAAAATCCCTATTGATTAATATTTTTATTATGCTTCGCCTAAAAAAGGCGATTTGAAGAGTTTTGTCGGTCTCATTTATTTAACTTTGATGAAATGACTTTGAGGTCTAGCCTAGTGATGTAGAATTTTGTGACCCAAAGTGTCACAAAGTGACCATACACAAAAAGGGAGGAAACGTTATGAGTGAACCAAATTTTATTGTGATAACCGGAGCGACAAGCGACACCAACGATAGAGCAGGCTTAATGGGTGCAATGGGTGATTTCGCCCAAGAATGCAAAGACAATGGCGCCATGCGTATTACATACGGCAGCGTTCTAAGTGGCAAGCATCCAAACGCCTTAATATTTATTCAATTCTTTGAAAGCCTAGCAGGGTTTGAGAATGTGATGAAGGCCATTCCAAACTCAAAACCGTATGAGAGCATGATTAAGGATCATGCAACAAAACCTTTTGTTCGCAATGTTATGCAGAGCAAAGCAATACCCTTTGAACCTACGCTATCACCCATGCCGAACTATTTAGTTCTTACTCGAGCAAGGCCAAAGACTTTAAATGAGGCCGAAGTGATTAACTTATTATCGTCCACCACTTCAACGTTTAAAGATCATGGGGCTCAAACATTAAGGTTTGGCCATACCGTGACAGGAAACGATATTGGGACTTATCTACTGGGCGTCACATATCCCTCAATGGCTGCAATTGAAGCAACATACACTGAGCTTGCAACCAATCAGGCCTTTGCCAAACTTTCTGCAGGTATTGATATTGATATGAGATCGATAGTGAAAATTGCAGGTATACTTTAAAAAGTTTCCAGGTTACGCACTGACCATACAAATGGTTAACACACCCCCAGCTCACCTCACTGTCAAAGCTCAAGGATATATAACGGGCATAGAGGGGGTGTGGCGTATGCGTACCCCCTTTGTGGTAACCACTTATTGTATCGAAACAGGCAGCTTACCCCTTGGGATGAGTTTCATGAATTAGCTACATCGAGTGGTCTTCTGTCGTCCCACCCCTTGGACACATCTTGTCACACATTTGGTCCACATTGGCACACATCAAGAGATAGGTCGTGTGTTGACAGGCTGTCCTCACCGTGTGAATCTATACGCAGGAATTGACGTAAGTGTCTGATAATGAACACGAAGCGAATTAGAGCTTCAGGTGCTAGTGTCTGTATGGACGTGGAGGTTCGAGTCCTCTCCTGGGCACCAAAATACTATTAGAATTTATAATAAAGCAAGCAAAAACAGTGGTATAGATTTGTAGAGGACCACTTTTGGGACCGCTTACAGGACCAGTTTGTCGAAACTGTTCGCTAAATAGTCAGCGTTAAACCACCGGTTTTACTTGCAACTGGGCAGCTAAGTCTCAAAGCTAACAGCTATGAGTGATGATATGCCGCTTAAACTCCCACGCTATGTATTTCGCCGTGCCAATGGCAGCTTTCGATATAAACGCAACGTTCCCCTGCATCTTAGAGCCCTGATTGGGAAAGCAACGCTCTATCGCCAGCTTGGGGATAGCTACAAAGAAGCCATGCAAAACCTGCCGCTGATACATGCTCGAATCGAAGCACTGCTAGAAGGTGAGAAAGAGAAGTCAGCACGAGAGCGCAGTATTGAGATTATTAGGGGTGCGCTGGGCGATGAAGTGGCGGACATGGTGCTGGCCAATGCCGTACCTGAGTACTCTGAGATTGAGGATGCGCTTAATGAGTTGGGTAAGGCTCTGCATAAGCAAAAGCTTCCTTCAGAGATTGTAGAGCAGGTTTATTCAGGCAAGTTAAGGCAAGAGGTCATAACGCTTGAGACGGCACTTAAAGACTACGTTTCCTATAAGTCAGATACACCCAAAGCAGAAAAGGAAATCACGCAGCGGGTTGAAAGGCTGCGCAAAGACATGCAGCACATCTACGGTAAGCAAAAGCTTAAGTATGTCTCGCTTAATGATATCAGCAGGCAAGATGCGAATGACCTTAGGGATCACCTGCTAAGCCGTGTGTCTGCAAATAGCGCTGTTAGAATGCTGGGGGTTGTGAGAACGGCTATTAACCATGCAATCGTAGAGCACAGTCTCAACATCCCCAATGTATTTACCAACCTTCGCATTAAAGGTGCGGGTGCAAGTAAGCTAGATAGGCTACCGCTGAGTGATACTCAGGTCGTTCATTTAGAGGCAGCTTACTTGAATGATACAACAGCCTGGGCGCTGTTTGTCTGTCTGAGAGATACGGGATGTAGAGTATCAGAGATAGCAGGCCTGAGGGTCAAAGACTGTGACACTGACAAAGAATGTTTAATCATATCCCCTACCCCCTGGAGAACGCTAAAGACCAATAACTCGCAGCGCTCTGTGCCGCTCTCGCCAGAGGCTATTAAAGCCCTTGAGGAAGTATCCCAAGGCAAAGATCCTGAGGCACCTCTCTTTCCTCAATACGCAAAGGAGCGTGGAGGGGATAACTGCTCAGCCATGCTCATGAAGCGCCTCAGAACCATAATCACAGATAAGAAGCTTACGATGCATTCACTACGCCACCGCATGAAGGACAAGCTGAGGAATACAGGCTGCCCGGAAGCTATCTCCATGGCCATCCTAGGGCATGGTTCTAACACAGTCGCTGCGAACTATGGCTCAGGCTATGCCTTAGACGTCATGCGAGAGCATATGGAAAAGGTGTGGTAGGCTGAAAAACGCTTTAACCCAAATCAGCATCGAACAAGAGATTTTTACCCTATTCTAGAAAACTTTTTTCCAACCTACTTCAATCAGTTTATCAACTACATCTTTAATATCTAATTTTGACAACTCTGCTTGAATTTTGGCATCATTAATAAGTTGGCAAGCTACACAAGGTGAGCCCCCCAAACCTCCACAGGTCCGTTCTTTCATTAGTTTTCCCTTTAGCTAGAAGTGGCTAAACTTCTATTCCCAGATAAAGAGTAACAGGTTTAAAATGATAAGTATGCTTTTTATTTTTTCTACGTCTCATTTTTAAACATATAAATAAATTAAGAACTCTCACCGAACGGCACCACTTTACTAAGGGCCCATATCCTAAGCGAAAGCATATGGAAGAGGTGTGTTATAGCTCCCACGCCATCTATAAGTGAGCCTTTAAGTAGCGATCCCATCGCCCTGTCCAGCCACCTATATTTACCCATTCATTTTGTATTCTATGGTAAGGGTTCTGGAATAAGTAGTTTCATGTTTAGGGCATGGTGCAGCCTGATAAAATTATATTGCGTAAACCAAAAATTGATGGCGACCGGGGCTAATTAAGAGTTTAATCTTCGACCCACCAGTCTTTATATACAGCTTTCAAAAAAACTATTTTTAGTTCTGGTGCTAGATACTCAGGAGGGCATATCGGCCCTATAAAATCTGATTTTTGTTTCATTTTTTGCATCACAAGCCTCCCATAGCTTGCTAAGACAATTAAATGATAGAGGTGAGATATCAGAATTGAACTGATAGTATAACTGTGGGTACAGCTGATTTGCCGCAGTTTGGAGCTTAAAGTTTATTCAAAACTTCATGCTAAGATTAATAAATGATCATAAATTGCATATAGATTTTGACGCTAAGCTGAAGTTTCTAGGTTTGACGAAACATTAATAAAGTCTGACCTGCAGAAGTCACATTACCTTCTTCATCCAAAAATTGCCTACGTTTAGCATAAGCAAGAGCTTCAAGATCATAATCGGTTTTAAGAACCTCTTTGCAATGATCAAGTATAAGATATTTAAGATCCAAGTTTACAGACTTATTCATACGACCAACTCCTTATCGCTGGTATGCATTCAAAATATCTGTTGGCTACTGGTACAATGTATAATTCACTGTATTTATTTTGAAAAGAAGTGACCTTACGTCGCAAAATTTACGTTTACTAATCGCGCCCTAAAAAGCCCTGTTAAGTCTAGGAGCTCATGCAAGAGCACATCAAAAAGGTATGGGCTTAACGGAGCTAATTGGTGTCGTCAGCTTCTGATTTTCCACCAAATGTATCTCGATACCAAACATAAAAACCAGAAATAGCAATGATGATGGCTCCAATAATTGACCACTCATCTGGAAATTCTCCAAAGAATACCAAACCCCATATGGTAGCGTAGATAAGCCCAACGTAAGCGAATGGGGCCAATAAACTAGCCTCGCCGATGGCCAGTGCTCTTATAAGAAAGAGTTGAGAAAAGGTCCCGCAGAGGCTGAGTAGTACCATTAGGCCAGCTGAAAATAGGCTTACAGGTTGCCAGAAGAATGGTACCATGCAGCTAAATACTACGGCTCCAAACAGAGCGCTATACAACAAAGAGGTCCAGGGGCTTTCCCGGTTTCCTACGAAGCGAGTGGTAAGATTGTACGTCGTGTAGCAAACCGCTGCGACGAGAGGTAGAACTGCATAGACTGTAAATACATCAGTACCGGGACGGATAATAATTAATGCTCCAATCATAGATGCAATGATACCTAAAATCCGCCTGGGACCAATTTTCTCGCCGAGAAAGAGAAAAGCTCCTAAAGTGATTAAGACAGGATTAATGTCCATAATAGCGGTAGCTTCTGCCAACCCAATCTTTGAAATGCTTAAAAAGAATAAGCAGGTGGCAGCCATTAAAACGACAGAACGTAATAACTGAAGCTTGGGATACTGAGACTTAGCCACCTCTCGAAGTCTTGGCAGAACAATCAAAAAGACCAGCAGAGCTTGTCCTGTGTAACGCACCCAAATGGTCTGTATGAGCCCAACCTCTTTGGTGAGCTGTTTGGCAATAGCATCCATAACCGTGAACAAAAACACGGCTCCCAACATGAATAAGATGGACTTAGCATTTGATGACAAGAAATGAACCTAAAGCGATACAGATCAAGCCATGGACTAAATCTACCATTCCCGCAATCACAATAGTCTAGAGACCGTAAAGCCGCTTAAAATTAGACCTACACCAGCGTACTCCAGGGTAGCCAGGGAAGACACCTAAAAGACTAAGCGAAAGGGAACAGAAAAAGGAATGTGAAGATAGTTATAATTCAATCCATTTATCCGAGAGTGTAAGTTAATCTCGTTCGTCGATCCGAGGTAAGAACCAGGTAAGAAGTCCAGCAAGGGGTATGAAAGAACAGATCAGATATACTGTCTCGACACCGTAGTTTTCCGTAAGCATCCCAAGAAAACCAGCTGCTACGCCTCCAAGTCCAAAGTTTAATCCGTAAAATAGCCCGCCAATTAATCCGATCCGATTGGGCAGAAGGTCTATCGCGTAGATCAAGATTGATGCGAATGCACTGGCCATGATTAGGTTGATCATGACCGTAAGCATGCCGGTCCAAAAAAGGTCAGCGTAGGGCAGGACTAACGTCAGCGGCAATGGACCCAGTATCGAAATCCATATGATGCGATAACGCCCGATCCGATCGCCAATGATGCCACCAATCAAGACGCCCAAAGCCGCTGAAATCAGAAACACAAATAACATCATCTGTGAAGCGGGAATGGAAAGCCCGAAGCGTTCGATCAAGTAGAATGTGTAGAAGGAACGGAAGCTTTCTCCGTACAGATTTTTAGAAAACATCAAGAAAGTTAGAACAGCAAGACCAATACTAATGATTACAGGCGGGTGGACTGGCTCCCCGAACGCCGATTTGCGGTGGGTCAGCATGTTCAAAAATTCGGCGCTTATCTTGCGCTGTTTACTGCCGATCCAAATTAAAAATATGCTCGCTAAAAGGGCAAGAACGGCAAACCAAGCTAAGCTAGGCTGTCCCCATGGCACGATAACCAGCGCGGCAAACACTGGGCCAAGTGCTCCACCAGCTTGCCCGCCCACTTGAAAAATGCCCTGTGCCAAACCTTGTTGGCTCCCAGCGGCATAGCGAGCCATTCGCGTTGCCTCAGGGTGAAAAATTGACGATCCTATTCCGATTAACGCTACGGAGATAAGGATCATCTCATAAGTCTGTGCAAAAGCGAGGTTGACGAGACCTGACAGAGTGAACATCATTCCTGCCACCGGCGAATACGGTGCTGGATATCTGTCAGTTGCCATGCCGATTATCGGTTGTAATAGGGCACCAGCTATCTGAAACGTTAAAGTGATAAGACCGATCTGAATAAAATTAAGTCCATAGGACTCCTTGAGAATTGGGTACGAGGCTGGAATCAGTGATTGCATCAGATCGTTAAGAAGATGCGTTGTTCCTAGTATTACCAGCACGGAGAAATATGTCTTGGAGCGTGTTGCCGGCGTCAAATTATTTATCCTTAAAGTGCTTGGGATGTACCGCTATTAATGACATCAATACATAAGATGTTTAAAGCCTCAAACGTTTCGTCCGATATTTCAGCCAATGTTATGCCAGAGGAAATTCAGTTGTAAAAGTCAGTGCTGATCGTAAGTGAAAGAAAACCAAAGTGCCCCAGAGTGGCACGAGGAGACAGCTGAAGGGCTAAGCATAAGTGGGGTATCAAAAAAGGAAGTGCTTAAAGAGAGCATTAGAGAGCAACCCTAGTGACATAGAAAAAATATCCCAAAGCTATGGAAATAAAGAC